>Ga0073904_10001714_pt1 | contig 16410 bp, 18 predicted proteins | sample KloWWTrecipitate_FD_66668 | JGI IMG/M metagenome (GOLD analysis project Ga0073904, IMG submission 66668) | Active sludge microbial communities from Klosterneuburg, Austria, studying microevolution and ecology of nitrifiers - Klosterneuburg... | ecosystem: Engineered > WWTP > Aerobic digester >... | reverse complement strand
CGAGTTCGTAACGGATCGGGTGCTTGTCCTGGAAGTAGAGCGCAAGTCGATGCATCACCGAAGTATAGATCCCGTCAATCTTTCCCTCAGACGGCCCAACCCACCGGCACACCCGGACCGTAACGCGGCACACCACCTGTGATCGCTGCCCAACGCCGAGTCCCGAACTCGAAGTGCCACCATTCGCAGTGCAACACGACGAACCCCGCCGAACTCATCGACTGGTACAGCAGCCGACGCAACTCGCGACTGGCACCGGGAACATGCTCGAGCGCCGCCGTACCCGCGGCCGTGGTGAAGTCGTCGAAGCCGCTGCCCAACGCCAGCGGCACACCATCGAGGGTGAGACTGAGGTCGACCGTGCCGCCCGTGAGATGTGGCGGCGGTGTGGTTGGGTCTGGGTTCGGGTCGGCGACGTAACCCAGCGGCAGCCCCGGCTCGTCGTACGCGGCGTGGAACAGCTCGGCCTGCAGCGGCAGCGGGCGCCAGGCGTCGAACACGGCGAGACCCAGCCGCGACGGCAGGTGGTCGGCCACGTGCGCCAGGCGATCCATCGCCTCGGCACGGAGCCAGGTCGACGGCACTGCCGCCTCCCAACCTGCATGCCAGTAGTTCGACAGGACCCGGATACGCCGATGAGCGAGCGGCACCAGCGGCTCCGACGACGGCTCGGTGACCGGCTGCGGTGTGGGATCGATCAGCGATGGCAGCGGGCTCAGCCCGGCCAGGCAACCGAGATGCGTCAGTGCCTCGATCCCGTCGGCGGGCTGTGTGTAGCACGGGATCAAGAAGCGGTCGGGGCCTTGGCCGTGCGGGCCGCTCCGCGGTGTCACGTGCGCTCCAGAACCTCGGCCACCACCGACATCAGGTGGTCGGCATGGTGCAGGTCGAGCACGGGCAGGAGGAACTCGTCGATGTCGTGGCGCGCCATCAGGCCCGCCAGCTCGGTGGCGCAGGCGTCGACGGTGCCGGCGATGACGAACGGGAGCACCCATTCGTCTCGAACGAGGGTGCCCGCGGCCGCCAACCCGTCGGCCATTGCTTCGCGTATCGCGGCGACCTCGTGGTCGGTGATACCGAGCAATTGGCGGACCTGCGGCGGCGAATCGACCAGGCGGTAGGTCATGTGTGGCTTGGTGTCGGCCATGGCTTCATCATCCGTGATGATCATCGTCGAGTACGAGATGCGCGTCCGCCGGGTCGATGCCCCACGAACCAACTGCACGTAATCGCCCAGCGTGTCCTTGTGAATGAAGTCGAGCATTACCCCATCGGCCAGCTCACCGCCGAGCGCCAACATTCTGGGCCCACGACCCGCGAGCCAGATCTCCAGGTCTGGCCGTGCGAAACCGAGTGTGGCACCACGCAGCTCGAAGCCGGAACAACTCATCGTGACTGGTTGCCCGGAGAACAGGGCACGACATGCGAGCATCGTGTCGCGCACGGCGGAGAGCGGCTTGGCTCGCTCGATGCCCAACGGGGCGAGCGTGAGGCTGCCACCGGCACCGATGCCGAGGAAGGCTCGGCCGCCACTGAGCTCGTCGAGCGTCGCGATGGCGGCGGCGGTGGCGGCGGGGTGCCGCGTGTAGGGGTTGGTGATGCCGGTGCCCAGCTCGATGTGCGACGTGACCTGGGCGATGGCAGCGAGTGTGATGTAGACATCGCGGGTGGCGAGGCCTTCGTCGTACACCCAGCAGCGTGTGAAGCCGAGATCTTCGGCAGCACGGCCGAGCGCCGCCATCCGCGCCACCGGGGCTTCCGGGATGAGGTTCACACTCGCGGCGATCATCGGGCCAACCTACTCAAGAGCGAGCTGTACGGTCCGCACGCCGGATGTCTCGAGCAGGGTCGACAGTTCCTGAGCCAACTGCTGTTGACGGGGCCCGATGCGTGTGATGGCCACCGCGAAATCGGCACCGGGCGGAACTCCTTTGCGGCCCCCGCGGTCACTTGTCAACAGCGTTGCCGCCCGCTGCACGGTGAGGCGCGAGTACGGCCCGCAGCCGCAGACCGCTGCCACCGACATCGGCCGGTGTGCGACGTCCTCGATGACCCGGTCGAGCGCATCGGCGCCGATCACTACAACCACGTGGGTCGCGGTCGGCGGCACCATCGGCTCGTGCGCGGCCGGCGCCTTCACCACCTTCGAGCGCGCGCCGTCGGCCTCGACGATGACCAGACCGATGGGAGAGTTGGCAATGGCCTCGAACGACGCGCCAGTGAGCTTGTCGCCGTCCAGGCCGCCGTGCAGGAAGCCGTCGATGCCGGCCACCTGTGCTGCCCCGACCTTGGTGCTGGTTGCGGCAGTGACGTGCCAGCCTCGGTGGCGGCCCTCTTCGTAGAGCGACAGCATCAGTGTGGTCTTGCCGCCTGCCCCCACCAGCGCCACGCAGGCCGGCGGAGTGATGTCGAGTGTGTCGATCAGCTGGCGGCCGAGGTCCACGTGAGCACCGCCTCGAGCACCCCGCCACCGACGGCCAGCGCCTTGTCGGAGATCTCGTGGCAGTCCACGCCGACACGCGGGTCGACGTCGGCGATCTTCAGGCCGACAGGAACCTCGGTGCCCTCCGCGATGAGCCCGCGCACCACTCCCTCGAACGGCGCAGCCACAGTGCACCCACCGATTCGCCCCATCTCCTGGGCCACAGCAACCCGGTCACCGATGTCCACCAGCCAGCTCACGACACCGGTCGCTGGCGCCCGTACGACGCGTTCGGCACCCTTTCCGCCAACCTCACCGGGTACCCCGGTATTGGGCTCGGCCGTCCCCGACCACAGCACACGGCCGAGCCGCGGCCCGCGCATGGTCTCGATGACGGCGTGAGCATCGACTCCGGCCTCGAAGCCGGGGCCGAGTGCCAACACGAGTGGTGCATCGCCGATGGTGGTGTCGATGTTGCGCTTTGCCAGGCGGGCATCGACCAGCACGTCGTGGGGGATCGCCGGTATGTGTGGTGAGACCAGCACTGCCACGATGCCGCGCCCCGCCAGTTCGAGCGCGTGAGTAGCGGACTGCGCGAGTTGCGCGGGCATTCCTTCCACGGCCACAGAACCCTGGGTGACGGCGCTGGACACGCTGACCGTGCGCCGCACGGTGAGCGGTTGCGCGAGCTCGCAGACCACGATCGGAAACCGCGCCCGCCACAGCCGCCAGACGGCTCCGGTGGCAAGGTCGCCACCACCGCGGAACAGCATCAGTTCTGGGCGCACGGTCATGTGCCCGTTCGGCGCAGGGAGACGATCTCGGCCAGGATGCTGACGGCGATCTCCTCAGGGGTCTCCGCGTGCAGATCGAGCCCGATCGGTGACGACACGCGGGCGAGCCGCTCATCGGTGACACCCCGCTGGCGCAGTGCTGCGCTCGTGGTGTCCCAACGGCGGCGACTGCCCATCACTCCGATGGAGCGGGCGTTGGTGGCCAGCAAAGCAGGAAGTAGTTGCAGGTCGAGCGCGACGTTGCGGGTGACGACGACGAGGTGGGTGTCGGCGGTGACCGGCACCGCCTGCAGCGCGGCTGCGATGTCGCCCGACAGGCGCGCGTCGGCCAGCGGCACGGCTTCATCGGTGACCAGTTCGGCTCGGTCGTCGTAGGCGATCACGCGCATGCCCATCCAGTGTGCGAGCTGGACGACGGCGGCGCCGACGTGGCCGCAGCCGATGACGTAGACGGTGGGAGGGGGCATGTGTGGCTCCAGATAGAGATGGACCTCGCCGCCGCAGACGCCGGGGTCGCCTTGCACGGGGTCGATGAGGTCATAGCGCAACAACCGCGGCCGCCCGTCGAGGTGCGCAAGGGCTGCTTCGGCACGCACGCGTGCCTCCATCTCGCCACCGCCGACGGTACCGCTGGTGGAGCCGGACGCGTAGACGAGCATCTTGCTGCCGGCGTGACGCGGCACCGATCGCTGGGTGTCGACCACGGTGACGAGCACCACCGGCTCGCCGCGGTCGACGGCGGCCAGTAGCTCGCGGATCAGGCGGTGGTCCACAGCCGCTCCGCCTGTTCTTGAACCCTCGCCCGCAGTCGCGCAAGGTCGACACCGAGGAGTTCGCGTTTACGTACACGCCAGCTGCCGGCGACCATCACATCGGTGACGTCGGTGCCGCTACGCCACAGCACCAGCTGTTCGTAGAGGTTGTGTGCCGTCGGTGCGGTGGGCAACGACAGGTCGACGAGCTGCAGGTCGGCGGCGAACCCCACCGCGAGCCTGCCCACGGTCCCGTCGAGGCCGAGCGCTCGAGCTCCTCCGGTGGTGGCCATCGACACCACCGTACGGGCCGGCATCACCTGCGGATCGCACAACCGACCCTTGTGGATGAGGAACGCCCCACGCATCACCTGGAACATGTCGTTGAGATAACCGTCAGACCCGAGACCGACCGTGACACCGGCGGCGAGCAGCTCGGGCATCGGGGCGATGCCGCCACCGACTTCACAGTTGGCGAGTGGCATGTGACTGACACGCACGTCGTGCTGCGCGAGCAGCTCGCGCTCTTTGCCGCTGAGCTGTACACACTGGCTGGCCAGGAAGCGGTCGGAGAGCACCCCCCAGTCGGCGTAGAGTTCGATGGTTCGCAAGCCGTGGCGGGCCAACGCCGTCTCCGCCTCGTACGTGCCCTCGTTGACGTGCGCGTGGCAGAACACACCCAGATCGTCCGCCAGTGCGAACGCCTCGCGGATGTAGCGCTCGGAGCATGTGAACGTCGTGTGGAAACACATTGCGCCGGTCACCAGACCTGCAGCGCCTGTCCGACCGCGCCCGACCATCGTCACGTTCTCGGCGAGACCCAGCCTCGCGACCTCTGCTCCTGCGCGCTCGGTGGCCTCGAAGGAGAGGATGCCACGGGCGCCCATTCGTTCGACCACGTCGGCCTGTGCGGCCAGCGCGGCGGGCAGTGACCGTGGCGCCTCGAGAATGTCGTAGAAGGTGGTGGTGCCGGTGCGCAGCATTTCGGCGACAGCCCACTCCGTGGCCGTGGCGATCATCTCCTGGTCCAGCGCGTCCTCCACCCGTGGCCACCAATAGTCGGTGAGGAAGCTCCAGAAGTCCGTGACGGCGGCCGCCTGCGGGATGCCGTGCGCGAGCACTCCGTAGGTGTGCGTGTGTGCATTGACGAAACCGGGCAGCAGCAGGTCACCGTCGACGACGGGGAGCTGTGGGTGACGCGCGACGAGCTCAGCGCGACCGCCCACTTCGGCGATGATTCCTCCGTCCAGGCGGACCGCCGCGTCGCGAACGGGTTCGCTCCCGGGTTCGAGGATGGCCCAGCGGCCGGCGACGATACTCATGAAGGGGTCACCGTACTTTCACGAGGGAGAACTGTCGCGAACGATGCTGCGGATCTCTGTCAACAGCGCGACGTTTGCGTCGAGTCCCGACGTCGTCACGTTCATCATGAACACGTCGAGCTGGTGGGCAGCAACGAGGTTGCCGAGTGTGGCGCGGCACTGGTCGGGAGTGCCGGCAATCTGAAAGTTGCCGAGCATGGTGTCGGTGACCAGGGGGGCCACCGCCGCCGGGCCACCGTGAAGGAGCGCCGCGCGGAGCGCCTCGATCTCGGCCGGGTCGAGGCCGAGGTTGCCGAGCATGCGATCAGGCGAGTCCATCAGCGCATACGAATACAGGCCCTTGGCTTCCTCGATCATCGCTGCCGTGTAGGCGAGGCGGTCGAGGTACACCCGCGTCAGTGGCCGAACGTCGCCGGCGGCGCGCCCTTGCTCCACCACGTCCATCGCGTCACCTAGGTCGGACTTCACCATCAGCACCACCCCGTCGGCCTGCTCGCCCGCCAGTTCGAGCAGTCGCTCGCCCCGAGCTCCGACCCAGATGGGTATCTGCTGCGCGCCGGCCGACAGCTGTGCGTCGGTGAGTCGGAATCTGTTGCCCTCCCAACTGACCCGTTCGCCACTCCACAGCTGCCGGCAGATGGAGATGGTGTCGGCCACCGTGCCCAGCGGGGCCGTGCGGGTCAACCCCATCGGACCCAGCACCATGGTGCCCCCGGCCACCAGTTCCAGTAATGCCCGACCCCCGGTGGCTTCCTGCAGCGTGGCCATCGCTGCCGCGGTGACCGCCGGATGCCGTGTGTAGCAGTTGGTGACCGGGCCGAGAGTGATTCGCGACGTTGCACCGGCGAGTGCGCCGAGCACCACGTACACGTCGTGCATGAAGCCTTCGTCTGCGACCAGGCAGTAGTCGTAGCCCAGTTCCTCCGCGGCCTGTACCGTCTCGATCAGCTCTACCACCGGAAGCTGTGGAATCAGTTGCAGTCCCAGGCGAGTCATCGGGGGTTCGCCGTCCTCATCCGAAGAACGACTTCTCCAGCACTGCCATGTTCAGCTCGCCGGCGCTGAAGGTGCGCCCGCTGGCGATGTTGTTGATGTGCAGCACTGCCGGCGAGTGCAGGTCGAGCGGAATGTCGTAGAAGTCGCGACCGGCATCCTCGTAGATCTCCACGAATGGTCGCCCGTAGGCGCGCGAGGCCGACGACACCACCTTTGGAACCACTGCCTGCACGACATCGTCGGTGGAGTCGACGTAGACCGTGCTGACTCCGCCGTAGAGCAGCGAGTCGTTGATCCGCCCCATGGAAATCAGGTCATCGTCGACCAGCGGCGGCACGACGCCGAAGCCATGTGCGTAGCGGACGCAGCGCAGGTCGAAACCCTCCTCGGCAAGCCGGTGCAGGCTCTGCTCGACGATGCGCGCCGCCACCTGCACGGCACACACCAACGAATGGTTCGGGGCCACCAGGATGTACAGCGACTCGGGGGCCACGCCCGCCCCATCGGCGATGCGCTGCGCCATGGCAGCCGACACCGGTTGTGAGGCCTGTATGGCCACCACGGCTTCGTCGTGGTGGTCGCGATAGTCGATGAGGTCGAAGTAGTGGTCGAGGTCGCCGTGATTCAACGCCCGGCCCGGCCCCGCCAAGATGGCAGCATGCTCGGTCCCCGAGGCCTCTTGTCGCCAGCCGGCGATCTGCGAGGCCACGCACGCCTCGATCGGATGGTCGATCATCACGCGCACCGCCGTCAGCATGCGATCCCCGAGTGGGAACGGCTCGAAGCTCACCTCGGCCAGGCCCGACAGCGTGATCTGTGTGTAGGCCTTCGCCGCTCGCCAACCGGCCTTCGCTTCCAGCCCCATGTCGATGAGCGTGGATCCGTTGTCGAGGCGATGGACGATGACCCCCAGCGAGTCGGCGTCGGCCAGCACCTGGCGGACGATCTTCATTGCCTCGGCATTGATCGAGATCATGGTGTCACCTGTTCCGTTCGGGGCTTCATCAAGGGACCGGCTTCACGCCCTCCCAGCCCGCCGTCGACGGGCACGATGGTGCCATTGAGATAGCTGGCGTCGTCGGAGGCGAGGAACAAGATGGCCGCGGCCAGTTCCTCGGGTTGACCGAAGCGCCCACCGGGGATGTATTCCTGCACCGCTGCCTGCACCTCGGCATTGGGGAAACCGGCGAAGAGTGCCTCGGTGGCGATGAGGCCGGGAGCGATGGCGTTGACCCTCACCCCGTGCGGGGCGAGATCGAGCGCCATCGCCCTGGTGAGCGACTCGATCGCACCTTTCGAAGCGCAGTAGGCGGTACGGGTGGGCACCGCCAGCGAGGCGAGGATGGAACTGATGTGGATGATGACGCCGCGGCGGCGTTCCACCATGCCGCGGGCGACGAGCTGGCTGAGCTGGAAGGGCCCAGTGACATTGGCCTGCCACACCTGGTCGAAGTCGTCGAGCGACACATCGAGGAAGGGGCCACGATGGATGACCGCGGCGTTGTTGACCAGTACGTCAACCGGCCCCAGCGCAGCTTCCACCGCAGCCGCCATACCCGTGACAGCCGCACGGTCACCGACGTCGGCCGGGAACATCTCAGCGATGCCGCCGGCAGCTCGAATGGTCGCGCACGTGGCTTCGGCTCCGGATTGGTCGGTGCGATAGTTGACGGCGACGCGGGCGCCCTCGGCGGCGAAGGCCACTGCGGCAGCGGCGCCGATCCCGCGGGAGGCACCGGTGATGAGCACGGTTCGTTCCGTGAATCGCGAAGGCCTCGGTGCTGGTGTCGTTGCGTTCATTCTTCCTCCGCGATGGTTGCCAGACGACTGGCGAGGTCGGCGAGGAATGCTGCCGCTCCGGCGCCGTCGATGAATCGGTGGTCGTAGGTGACGCCGAAGGCCGCCTCGGTGACTGTCACGATGTCGCCATCGGCACCCAGTTCCAGGCGCGGACGCGACCGCCCGACGAGCAGGATGGCTGCCTGCGGAGGAGGTGGGAGCGCGAACCCGGTGTCGATACCGAGCATGCCCAGGTTGCTGACGGTGAAGGTGCCGGCATCGATGTCGGCCATTCGCAGGGCACCGGCTCGCGCTCGTTGCGCGAGGTCGGCGGCCGCTGCATCCAGCTCGGCGAGGCTCTTCTCGTCGGCGCGGTGGATGACCGGCACCAGCAGTCCGGCGTCGGTGGCCACTGCCATCCCCAGGTTCACCACCGCCGGCACGTGCACCGTGGTGTCGATCAGCCTGCCGTTGAGGAAGGGGTGTGCCGGCAGCAAGCGCGCTGTTGCTGCCATCACGTACGTGTTGATCGATACGCGCGTCGCAGGATCAGCGGCAGCCCGGGCTGCCACCAGCGGCCCGACGTCGATGCAGCGACTCACCTGGCTGAGGGCTGCCGTGCCGACCGACGCCGACATCGCCTTGGCCATGGCCTTGCGCACGCGGTTGAGAGGAATCAACTCGCTGATCGGCAGTCGGTCCTCGGCATCGGCCATGGCTCAACCAGCTCGGACGGCTGCGGCTTCGGCTTCGTCGGCGGCGATGATCACCAACACCGTGCCGACGTCGACCGTCTCGTCTTCCTCGACGAGGATGCGGGCAATGATGCCGTCGCACGGCGAGGTGAGTTCGTTCTCCACCTTCTCCGTCTCCACATCGGCGATGACCTCATCCTTGGTGACCGGATCGCCCTCGGCCTTGTGCCACGCGACGACCGTGCCGTCCTCCATGGTGAGGCCCCACTTGGGCAGGATCACTTCCGTTGCCATCGTCAGCCGGCTTTCATGAGACGCCGCACGGCGGACAGCACATGCGACTCGTTGGGCATGATCTCGAGTTCGAGTTCACGGGAGAACGGGATGGGGGTGTCGAGCGCACCGATGCGTGCCACCGGCGCGACGAGCTCGGAGAAGCATTCCTCCGCGATGGTGGCACTCAGTTCGGCGCCGAGGCCACCGATGTTCGGTGCCTCGTTGACCACGACGGCTCGCCGGGTGCGCTTCACCGAGTTGAGCACGGTCTCTGCGTCGTAAGGGCGGATGGTGCGCAGGTCGATGACCTCGGCGCTGATGCCTTCCTGTGCCAGTTGCTCGGCGGCGGCCAGTGAGAAATCGACCATCCGCATGGTGGCAACGATGGTGACATCGCTACCTGCCCGGGCGATGGCCGCCTTGCCCAGGGGCGTGGTGTACCAACCCTCGGGCACCTCGTCGCGCTTGCGGTACAGCGCCTTGTGCTCCAAGAAGAGCACAGGGTTGTCGTTCTCGATGGAGGCCAACAACAAGCCTTTCGCATCGGCAGGCGTGGAGGGAGCCACGATGACGATGCCGGGGATGTTGAGGAACCAGCCCTCGACCGATTGCGAGTGGTGCGGACCGCCCCCGAAGCCTGCACCGCATGCGGTGCGGATGACGAGGGGCGCACGGAACTGGCCGTCGAACATGTAGTGCAACTTGGCGGCACTGTTGACGATCTGGTCGTAGCACTCACCGAGGAAGTCGGCGAACATGATCTCGGCAACCGGTCGCATTCCCACCATCGCCGAGCCGACACAGGCACCGATGATGGCGGCCTCGGAGAGCGGAGTGTCGCGGACTCGGTCGTTGCCGTACTTGGTCCACAGACCCTTGGTGACAGCGAAGTCGCCACCCATCTCGCCGATCGATTCGCCGATCAGGAAGCACTCGTCGTAGCGGTCCATCGCCAGGTCGAGCGCCTGGTTCAGTGCCTTGACGAAGCTGACCTTCTTCACCTTCTGGGGAGCGGTCACATCGCTCATCGCGCTGCCACCTCCCAGCCGACATACACGTTGGCAGTGGCCTTGGAAAGGTCGGGTGCCGGACTCTCTTTGGCGAACACGACCCACTCCTCGATCTGAGCATCGACGTCGGCTTCGAGTTTGTCGAGCGACTCTGCCGTCTCGCCGCGAGCCAACAGTTCGGCGCGGGCCATCTTGAGCGCGTCGTGCTCTTCCTTCCAGTAGTGCACTTCTTCAGGTGGGCGGAACTCGCCGGAGAACACACCCTGCCAACGCCACGTCTTGAACTCGAGGAAGTACGGCCCGTTGCCCGCACGGATGTACGCAATTGCTTCGGCCACTGCCTCGTACGAGGCAACGATGTCATTGCCATCCACCTGCTTGCAAGCGATGCCGTAGCCCTTTGCCAGATCGACGATGTCGCCGGTGGCGTGACCCACTGCCACCGGCAGCGAGATGGCGTATCCATTGTTGACGCAGGCGTAGAGAACCGGCAGATCCCAGATGGCGGCCATGTTGAGGCTCTCGTGGAACTCGCCGCGGCCAACGGTGCCATCACCGATGATCGCGCACGCCACCTTCGACTGCTTGCGCAGCTTCGCCGCCAGTGCCACACCGAGAACGGTGGCCATATAGGAGCCCTCGACGGCGTTGTCGCCGAAGTTGCCCACCTTGGGATCGGCGGAGTGCAGGCTGCCGCCCTTCCCGCTGCAGACACCGGTGGCCTTGGCGAACAGTTCGGCCATGATGCGGTTGCCTTCGCCGGCGTGGCGCTCTTGTGCCAGTGCGTTGATTCCATGACAGCGATGATCGGGGAAGAAGGTGTCGGTCGCCTCCAGGTTGGCGGCCAGAGCTGATTGGGTTGCCTCCTGGCCCACCCCGGTGTGCAACATGCCGGGCACGTTGCCGGCCTGGAACTCGCGCTCCAAAGCAAATTCGAACGAGCGGATCAAGCACATGTCCCGATACAGATCACGTAGTACGTGCGTCTCCAACGACAACCCCCAGTTCCAGGTGGACGCAAAGAACTCTAGGCTCGAATATTGATACAGTCAAACAGTTCTTCGGCACTTGCTACTTTCACGGCATGACCGCATACCTCGTCGTGAGTGCAAAGATCACCGATCCTGAAGGGCTCGCCGCCTACCGCGCCGCAGTCGGTGCCACGTTCGAAGGGCACCCGTCGACCGTGCTGGTCGCGAGCAACGAGGCCATCACCCTGGAAGGTGAACCGCATGGGCCGCGAGTGGTGATCATCCGTTTCGAAGACCGGGCCGCGGCGTTGGCGTGGTACCACTCGCCTGCCTATCAGTCGATCATCGGCCTGCGCCACGCCGCCACCGAGGGCTCGATGGTCCTAGTCGGCGGCATGTGATGCGGCACTGATCGCGAAGTGGTCGCGCGCGCAGCCTCAGGTGGAAGATCCCGCATCGTCGGTCGGTGGGTGGCCGACGATGAGCTCGTAGTTCTCGGGGTCTGTGGCACCCTCGGTGACCAACACCAGCACCGTTGCATCGTGGCGTAGCCACTCCGGGCGATCAGGTGCAGCGCACAGCGCCGTCAGGCCGGCGAGCGCCGCCGCCCCGGTCTCGCCCGCGACGACAGCGACCTGCGCGAGGTCTCGCATTGCAGAGGCCGACGCCTCGTCGTCGACGGCCACGAACCAATCGACGCCGGCTGACACCGTCGGCCACGCAACGAACGATGGTGTACCGCAGTTCAGCCCAGCCATCATCGAGGGGTGCGGCCCCGGGACCACCACGAGGCGGCCCGCCTCGGCCGAGAGTTGGACGCAGTTGGCGGTGATCGGCTCGACCCCGACGATGATGGGATTGATCGAACCGGATCGGTAGTGGTTGATGGCCGCTGACATCAGGGCGCCGACTCCTACCGGGATCACGATGACGTCGGGCTGCAACAGCCCTTCGGCGTCGAGCGCCGCATCGATTTCCGAGAAGATGGTGCTGTAGCCGTCGATGACTCGCTGTGGTGTCGTCTCGTACCCGGCCCACGACGTATCGGAGATGACGAGGCAGCGCTCGCCGGCCTCCTCGGCGGACCGTGCAACCGCAGCGTCGTAGTCGCCGTCGACGACGGTGACCTGCGCTCCCTCCACCCGGATTGCCTCGATACGAGCGATGACTGTGCCCTTTGGAACGAAGATGTGCGCTTGGAACCCGAGCAGGCGGGCCATCAGTGCCACTGCCTTCCCATGGTTGCCGTCGGTGGCGGCAGCAAGTGTGAACGGGCGAAGGTGAGCAACCGCCGCGGCCAGGGAGTCGATATCTGCCCACGGCTCGGGTTCGTGGCCGAGGTGGTCCACCAGGGCTCGATACGTGGCCCACGAGGCGCCGAGAATTTTGAACGAGGGCAACCCGAGTCGTCGTGACTCGTCCTTGACCAACAATCGCCCGATCCCCAGGTTCGTGGCGATGGCGGCGGCATCGCACAACGGAGTCGTCGCGTACGCAGGCATCCGGCGGTGAAATGCAGCGACGGAGGGATCGGGCTGACGCGTGGCGAGTTCGGTTCGCATTGGGTTGCGAGTCGCAAGCATGGACATGGCAGATCAACTCTTTCATCGAATATTGAATCTGTCAATATATGTGACTCAGAGGGAAAGACCCTCGTGAGAACGCACCCGTGCGAGGCGGTAGCTTTCGGGAATGGTGAGGTGTACAGCATGAGCGCGGTCGAAGGTTCGGTCGCCCTGGTCACCGGTGCGAACCGTGGCGTGGGCATGGCAATCGTGGAGGAGCTGCTGTCGCGTGGGGCGTCGCGCGTGTACGCGGGCGTTCGCGATCCGGATGAATCAGCGCCGCCCGGTGCGCAGCGGGTGCAGCTCGACATCACCGACCGAGCCCAGGTGGCGGCCGCGGCGGCACTGTGTGGTGACGTGACGCTGCTGGTCAACAACGCCGGCTACTTCGCCAATTCGAGACTGGTGGTCACCGACGACGACGATGCGGCTCGCCGCGAGATGGATGTGAACTACTTCGGCACGCTGAACATGACGCGGGCGTTTGCGCCGGTACTGGGCCGCAACGGCGGCGGGGTCATCGTCAACGTGCTCTCGGTGGCGGCGGTGGTGCCGGCGGCATTCATGGGCGGCTACTCCACGTCGAAGTCGGCGGCCTACTACCTCAGTGTCATCACACGCGCAGAGCTGGCATCACAGGGCACGCAGGTCACGGCGCTGGTGCTCGGCTCGGTCGACACTCGCATGGCAGCCCACGTCGAGGGCAACAAGGCGAGCCCGAGAGACATCGCCCGTATCGGCCTCGACGGCGTGGAGGCCGGCGCGACGACGGTGGCGACCGACAAGATGGCCATCGATTCGATGGCAGCGCACCGTTCCGACCCCGAGGGCTTCGAGCGGCAGTTGGCGAAGCTGCTCCACGTCACCACGTTGCGGGCACCGAAATGAGCGAGTGGGCCGACCTGCGCCAGGTCGTCGTCGCCACCACCGACGCCGATGGGGTGGTCACAACGCTGCGTGAGCAGCTCGCTCTCGGTGCCAGTTTCGGCGACCCAGAACTCGCGGCCCACGGCATCGCCGATGAGACGTTCGCAGTCGGTTCGCATGCGTTCCTGGAAGTGGTCAGCCCACTCACCGCCGACCATCCGATGGCGGCATGGCTCGCTGGCCGCGGTGGTAGCGCGGGTTACCTGCTGTCGGTGCAGGTGTCAGACGTGGATGCCTGTCTCGAGCGCTGCAGCGCCGACGGCATCCGTGTGCCGTTGACGCAGTTCGTGCAGGGTCACCGCATTGCGCAGCTGCACCGTGGTGACATGCGCGCCGGCCTGGAGCTCGATGGCATTGCGCAGCGCGGACGCTGGTTCTGGGACGCCCTCGAGATCGACCGACCGACAGGCGCGCTGGTCGACGACGTGGTCGGGGTGGAGATCGCCGTCGACGATCCGCAGGCTGCCGCTACGCGCTGGGCGTACGTGCTCGGGCTCGAGCAGGCGGTGCCGATGGAGGTCGACCTCTCGGGGCGAGCCGTCAGGTTCGTCCCACGCGCAGACGTGAGTGGCATCGTCGCCGTCGACCTGCGCGCCGTGGACCGCAACGCTGTCGGTTCGGGCTTCACGGTTGGTGGAGTACAGATCCGCCTGGTGTGAGCGGCCCGCAGAGATCATGAAGGAACCGATCTCACGGTTCCTCTGCGGTTGGGTGATCGGTGGGCGTGGGCGACGAGTTCCGGCGACGCACTGCGAACTGGTTGAGGGTCATCGCCGGGTGCTGACCGTTGATCAGACTCGACGGGCCTTTCGGGCTGTCGATTCGCTGGGCGCCGTAGATGCCTCGATGCGAGGAGAAGATGTATGAGACGACGCACGCAATGGCGAACAGCACCACTCCGCTGCCGCCGAAAAGTTCGACTCCCATCACCGTGCACGCCAACGGGGTGTTCGCCGCACCAGCGAACACCGCGACGAATCCGATCGCGGCCATCAGCGGAACTGGCACACCGAGCAGTCGCCCCATCGTCACACCCAGGGTCGCGCCGATCACGAACAACGGCGTGACCTCGCCGCCCGGGAACCCAGCGCCGAGCGTGACCGCGGTGAATAGCAACTTCAGCGCGAAGGCGCCGCCCACGATGCCCGCGCCACCCGCCGTGGCCTTCGTGATGAGTGGCAGGGACAGGCCGAGGTAATCGCGGTTGCCGACGAGTGCGACGAGGCCGATCACCGCGACCCCAGCGATCATCGGCCGGGCCGGCGGCCAGGTCACGATCGACCCGAATGCCCGCTTGATGCCGTGTGTCAGCTCGGTGAACGCGATGCTCGCCAGTCCGAATGCCAGTCCAGCGATCGCTACTTTCAATGCGAGTCCAGCGGTGAGGTGAATCTCGGCCAGCTGTGGCAGGGACATGTGCTTCACCCCGACAGCCCTCACCACGAGGTCGCCGACGAGCGATGCCGACAGCGCTGGCACCAGAGCGTCGTAACGCATCCGCCCGACCGCCTGGACCTCGAGACCGAACACGCACCCCGCGATCGGGACACCGAACACCGCGCCGAAACCACCCGCCAACGCCGCGATCAGCATCAACCGACGGTTCTCGGGCTTCAGATGAACGAGTCGCGAGAACGCGTCAGTGAGACTGCCCGACATCTGGATCGCCGTGCCCTCACGTCCGGCTGACCCACCGAACAGGTGCGTCACGACTGTACCGACGAACACCAGCGGTGCCATCCGGCGCGGCACCCACGCCGCGGGAGCGTGGATCTCGTCGATGATCAGCGAGTTGCCTCCGTCTGACCTGCCCCCGAGATAGTGGTAGGCCAGCCCGATCACCAGCCCGGCCCCCGGAAGTGCGAACAACATCCATACGTGCTCGACGCGCAGTGCTGTCGCCCACGAGAGCGTCTGCAGGAACGCGGCAGATGACAATCCGGCCAGCACTCCCACCACCGCGCCCAGCGCCACCCACCGCAAGAGGTGGACGATCAACCGCAACTGCTCGGTCACCTCACGACGAAACGGCACCTCCGAACCTGACACGACCAACCTCCGCTCGGACTCTACGTGTCGAGGATGCTGGGCGAGGGCACCAATGTGTCGTCGAAGAACGCGAAGAACTCTTTCGTGCTGCCTTCGAGGGAACGGTGGGTGTTGCCGCTCATCCGCTGGTCCACGAAGTATGGGTCGAGGCTGCCATCCAGGTTGTGCGCGTATACATCGAACTGCGGCCAGTCACCATTGATGTCCATCTGCATCGCTTGCACGCAGCCGACGTTGATCAGCGCCTGGGCGAGTTGATCAGCGTTGACCTTGGCCACCATCAGGTAGGCGATGCGGCCGTCGGGTAGCTCGCAGATCGCCGACCTGGCGACGTAGACCTCGCGACCATAGTCGGCGCCCCACCACACACCTTCGACCAGGCCTCGATGAACCTGTGAGACGCCACCGTCGACGATGAGGATCAGGTTCTGGCGCAGGCTCGCCCAGCTGCCGTCGTCGACGATGTCGGCGCCGAGTGCACCGATGGAGAGCGTGCCGTCGTGATCGATGGCTACGGTGGCATCGCCGTTGCGGAGGGGCTTGACCACTCTGCCTTCGGTCATGTAGCCGCCCTTGATGTGTTCGAGGCGGAAGCCGCCATTCATCGTGGCGAGCAGCGCCGGCTGCAGCTCGCCAGGCACTCGGTTGCCGCGAACCCAGCTGCCACCGGGCTCCTCGCTGCCGTTGAACATTGCGGAGCGCAGGTCGGTCTGATCGATGACCACCATCGAGGCGACCACCCCACCGACATCACCCAGCGGGCGGATGCTGGTGGCCCACATCGTGTCGTGGCCGACAGCCTGGGCGACGGGCACCCACACCCCTTCGCCCATCAACGGGGGACTGATCGGC
>Ga0073904_10001711_pt1 | contig 16425 bp, 21 predicted proteins | sample KloWWTrecipitate_FD_66668 | JGI IMG/M metagenome (GOLD analysis project Ga0073904, IMG submission 66668) | Active sludge microbial communities from Klosterneuburg, Austria, studying microevolution and ecology of nitrifiers - Klosterneuburg... | ecosystem: Engineered > WWTP > Aerobic digester >... | reverse complement strand
TGAGCGCGAAGGAAGTCCTTGAGCATTTCGACTTCGACTATTTGAACCCGGAAATAAGGGCCACCATCCTCCGCGCTCTCTCGCTCCTCGCGGCGGTGGAGTCGTCGGGCGATGAGTTGATCGGGGAGTTGTGGGATGGGGAATGTGCCGAATTTGCGTTTCGCGGTCATGTCCCGTGTACCGAGAATGCCCCACTTGAATGCAGGTGCAATGTTGGACATTTAGCCGCCGCCCGCATCCTCGCTCTCACGCAGGAGAAGGCCGCGCAAGGGGAATGGGAAGAACGCGCCGTTCGCTCAATGAACGCCGCTTCTGAAGCTATCGGCGTGTTGTGTTGCGATTTGGTTCCTGCCGCCGTGGTCGCGCTCAAGGGCGAGTTGGCGAGCGTGAAGGCGCACGCGGATGCGATGGCCGAGGCATTGGACTATGGAGAGAACTTCGGCGCGTATTCCGACCTGACGGACGCCTACCGCGCCGCCCACCCGAAGGAGGGAGCATGACCACGCCGACGATTGATGCGCTCTGGAAGGGCTACCAGATCGGGCAGGGTAGCGCCGACCATACGGCCAAGGAGGTATTCGCGGAGGTGATCGGCCCCGTGTTGCGCGACCTCGTCGCCGCGCAGGAGGAACTGAAGGAAGCGCAGGAGAAACTGGCTGCCGCACGCGCTGGTATAGCCCAGTTGAAAGCAGACCTCGCCGCCCGCGATGCGGAACTGGCCGAACTGATGAAGTGGAAAGAAGCCGTCGTGAACGAGTTAATCGTCGCGCATATTTACAGCCAAGCGCACGACGATTCGCCGCGCAAGGCCGTACACGACGCAATTACTTGGCATTGTCAGGTCGAAATTGATCCGGCAGTTTCCAGCGATGCACGGAAGTTGCGCGACACCTACTTGCAACGCGCCGAGGCGGCAGAGCGCAAGGCCGAGGAAGCCGCGAGGGATAGCACGAGGTTGGATTGGATGATCGAACACGGTACTGACGAAGGCGGAGGGAGCGGCTTTGAATTCCGCGTTTACATCCCGCACGACTCGGAATGCTTGCGTGACGCTATCGACGCCGCCATCGCGGCGAAGGGGGGCGGCAATGGGTGATGTAGGCGACCTGTTCAACGCGCTTCGTGATGACCGACGCGAGCGCAGGGCCAAGCACGGCGTTAGCTGCCCAAAGTGCCCGACGATTCAGCCGAAGCGCATCCCGTCGATTCTCCTGCCGCAGCAGCAGTGCAAAGTCTGCGGCTACCGTGATCCGAGGCCGCGTATCGCGGCGAAGGGGGAGGCGTGAGCGAGAAGCGCGTGAAGGCGTGGGCGGTGGTGGATAAGGACGGCGTGCCATTTGAGTGCGATGACGGAAGCCTCGCTATCTTCGACGCCAAGGGATTCGCCCTGAACGAATATGACGCCATTGGCGGCGCTCCACCCGAGCGCGTCGTCCCCGTCACCATCATCGTGGAGGAATCGTGAACCAAGCCGAGGAAGATGCGCGTGACCCGCAGCGCGATGCGTTTGAGCGCGTGGTGGTGCAATGGACGGGGCAAAGCATGGCCGAGAATCACGCCGGGAAAATGACGGGGCTGACTCTAGCGTGGTTCTGTTGGCAGCAAGCCGTAGCGCAGGAGCGGGAGAGGTGCGCCAGGGTGTGTATGGACATGCAAGCCGGTTGGTGCAGCGACGATCATCTGGACTGTGCCGCCGCGATAAGGAGGGGCGAATGAGCGAGATTGTCGGCCACAAGACGTTCAGCAATGGCGACGGTACGTTCCGACACGAACCGCTTGATCGTGACGAAGCCGAAGCCATCATGCAAAGCATAGAAAGCGCGAAGGCCAAGCGTGCCGAAGCCATGCCCACCATCGAAGATGCCGCCAAAGCTATGTGGGAAGCGAGCTATCGCCTCACGGAGCTAGGTTTCAAAGACCCGCGCTACGCGCCCGCCGATGGTCGCCCGAAGAAGTGCGTCCAGATTGGTTCTAGCGGAGTGCATGAGGCGCGATGCACGAAGCGCGAGAGCGGTGAAAAGTGGTGGTGGCACGACAGCGATGGCGACACTTGGCCTTACACGCCATCCCTCTACCTTCCCGACGAGCAAGAGAAAACCGAGTCGCGCGAACGCATTGCTCGTGCAATTGAGAGGATGAAATGACCGACAAGACGCTGCAAGACCGGCTGCGCTTTGAACTGTCCCGCATTGCAGACGAGGAATGCTACGACGGTGGATCGCACCAGCTCATGTTCCTGCGCCAATCGGAAGCGCGAGAGTTGCGTGACGCCCTCGACGCACAGGCCGAGAGAATCAAGGCGCTGGAGGGGGCGCTGCGGGAGTTGATCGCCGCAGGAGATAACTCGGTCAGCACTGACGACGATGTAGCCGCCATGCTGCGATATGGCGAGGCAGACAAGCAAGCCCGCGCCCTGTTGGGGGAGAAATGACCGGCAGCCCTACCTCGACAGCGGGAACATAGCCGGGGGCGACTTCGGCAGGAACGGGGCGACGGCCGGCGACGCCTTCCACGCGGCGCACTCGGGCGATTCCGAGTCCAGCCAGTTGATCGCGTCCAGCACGGCCTGGGTGCCGAGCCGCTGATAGTCAGCGATGCGGAACGCCTTCCCATCCGGGCCGGGCCAGCCGACGAGGCCATTCACGGTGATTCCGGCGCCGCCCTCGGTCGTCGGGTCGCCGCGCTGCGCCGCCTCCCAGAGCATCCGGTGCGTGTCGAAGCAGCGCGGCATCGGGGCCTTGTTTCCGGCCTGATCGGGCATGACTCCGGGGCCGAACGGAACCCACATTCCGGGCTGGTTGACTGGAACGGACGGCTGGCCGGGAGGGGCCACGACGGGCGCCCCGAGTTCGGCGCGCGCCTGGGCGAGTAGGGAGATGGCTTGGTCGATCTTTTCGGCGGTGGTGGGCATGGCTATTCCTTTCAGTTTTGCGATAGGTTGTTCGTTGCCGTTCCGGAGACGCAAGTAGGCCCCTGCATGTAATTCGGCCACGCGCTCCAGATTGGCGGCGGCAGGTAGCCGGGATATGGCTGCGTCCCAAAGAATGCCCCGCGGCCACAGGTCGGACAGCGCCCGCAGGACGGGCAAGGACGGCCGTTCGCGGCGTTCATCTTTTCAGCCATTTCCCGAAGCCTGTTGAGGTCGGTCTGGTCCATGGTCTATTCCTTTCCGGCGATGATGTTGGTCTTGCGTTGACTCCCGAACGAGGAGCCGAGGAAGTACGCGCCGACGATCCCGGCGAAACCTAGGACAGCGGTCACGATCTGCGTGCGGATGTTGGAGTCGTAGTTATCCGGGTGGGCGTAGAACACGTCCGCGAGGAGCATGAATACCGCCGCCATGAGGACCAGGCCCACGATGAAAGCCCGGTCGAACCACAACGGCACCTCGGGCGCCGCGTTCGCCTTCCTCGCCCCGTCGATACCGCCGCTGCCCACCTCGAACAAGCTGGGACACACTTCGGCCACGGCGGCATTCGCGGCCTTGATCGCCTCGGTGTCCCCGCTCGCCATCTTCTCGACGGCGGCTTGCAGGTTCGGGCTGTTCGTAGCGGCGACGATGCCCTCGGCCAGCACCTTGCCGGCCGCGAGGTTGCGATTGGCGACCTCCGAACCCGAGCCGAACAGGCCGGCAATCTGCGGGAGGAACTGCGCGGCGACTTGGAGTAGCGGAAGGATGAGCGGTGCCATGTTGGCCTCCTGGGCGTCCGGTGAAGGGACGGGATTGATGATCGATTCGGTGACGACCTCGCCGTAGTGTTCGTCGCGCTGCCATGCGTCGGGATCGGTGACGGGAGCGGCCGGCGCGAGCCGTCGCTGCCATTCGGTGAAGGTGCGGTAGGCGGCAGAGGTGAGGCGATTGGGCTCCGATCCTCCGGGGAGCGACGTCCACATCGATGTCGGCGAATTCAGGCGACGGAATGCATCGTCCAAGTCGCCCGCGATGATCGGCTCGACTGCTCGGCGTTCCATGCAAAGCGCGATAGCTGCCTCGTCCTGGCACTGCGGCGACATCGACTCGAACCCGTACTGCCGAACGAGGCCGGCCCACGTCGAGGCGAGGAACTGGTACGCGCCGAAAGCGCGGCCAGGCGGCGACTTCAGGCCCTTCGACGGATGCTCGACCGGGCACTCCGGTAGGATGCGCCCGCCGTTTTCCAGCCTGTAGGCGCTCTCCTCCTGCGACGATTCCCCGTTGCGAATGACGCGCAGGAACGCGGCGACGTTCGGATGCGATAGCGCGGCGCGAAGGTCAGCGCGGTTCACTTACGCATGTCCTCGATGGCGCTCGACACGCCGTACTTAGCCAGAGCCCACATGACCACCAGCGCGGCGGCCACCGTCGTCACCCACTTCGCCACGGTTCCGACAACGCGAACGACTGAGAAGAAACCCTTCCCCGCTTCGAAAAATTCCACGATCTCGTCGGTGTTCTTCTTCACGGCGGCAAGCTGCGTGTCGAGCGAGTCCATGCGCTCGGTCACTTCCGCGCGCCACGGATCGTCTACCCTGCGCTCCTTCACTTCGTTGCTTGCCGGGTTCATGTGCGCCGCCCTTTCGTTTCTTCGTTGATGCGCGTTTTTTGGTAGTTGGGAAGCGCGTGGTTAGATTTTCAATCGGTAGGTGTACGAAAAGCGCGTTGCCGTTGCGAAGGTCACGTACACGTTAAACTCGACCCGATCCGGGCTAGTCCCGGTGTGCAGGGTCGCGGTCCCGCTAGGCGAGTTCGGCCCGCTCGGGCAGATGACGCCGGTTAGCAGGGTCGCCGTTGAGAGGTTCACGTCCACCGGCAGAGTGAGCCGGAACGTGGTAGACGCGTTCGCCGCCGTGGGGTCCACGTCAACATCGCCGTAGACGGTGAGCATGTTGCCCGTGCGCGTCCAGTTGGCGTCGTACTCGGTGATGTCCGCATCGGCGCAGTTCGTGACGCCGTATCCGGTCGGCATGTAGGTGCCGTGCGGCGTCGAGTTCCCCGCCCCGTTGTCGCTCCACGTCTCGCCGCTCGAGCTTGAGTTGTCATCGAGGATGATCGTGTTGACCGTGCTGCTATCCAGATAGATCAGCGTGTCGCAGTTCTCGGTTCGGTTCCCCTTGAACAGGACCGATTCGCCCGTGCCCGTGCCGCCAAGGACGTGGAAGCCGTAATTCTGGACGCTGAATGTGCCGGAATCTTCGTTCGCTAGTACGATGTTGTCGCGCACAATGGAGTTGAGATTGACCCCGGAACCGATGGACCCGGAGGCGATCCGAACGCCATTGAACGTCGTGGACGATGAAATGCTGGTGAAGCCGTAGATCAGGTTGTCCGCGATGATGAACTGCACCATCTCGTTCGTGTAGATGCCATACCGCCCGACCGCGAAGTGGTTGCCGGTGATGTCAAAATAGGGCTTCCCGATGGTCAGCGTCGTGTCGAACACGATCCCGTCGCGACAGGAAAGGAACGTGTTCTGCTGGAAGTGGACGCCCTCGGTGTCGACGCAATGCGCTCCCGTCTCGACGTAGTGGATCGTGCAGTCGCGTACCTTGAAATCCGTCAGGTTCGGAGTTCCAGCCGCGCCGTCGAGGTAGATGCCATACGAACCGGAAACGATGCCGCTCTCGCGTCCGTAGACGGCAAGTTTCTCGATGCTCCCGTGGTTCGCGCCGATGAGTTCCACGCCCTTGGTAAAAGCGATGTTTGCGGCGTTCGATGCCACTTCGACGTCGAAGATGAGGCACGACGGCTGCGCGGCAGTCCCCGCGCCCCCGGAGTTCGTCCACGTCCCCTTGATCGCCGTTCCCGCGCTCGCGTTGTTCGAACGGATGCCGATGTGGGCAATCGTGAGTTTCTCGTTTTCGTAGGTGTTGAGCGTGCCGGTATGCACGATGCCATCGCCGGCGTGATCCACCTTGATGATGGACGTACTCGGCCCGTCTCCGAAGATGAACCAATCGCCCGCGATGGTGAGCGCCGAAGTGACGCGATACGTTCCCTGCGGGAAGTAGACGCGCCGCATACCGTTCGCTGCGGCATCGGTCAGCGCTTTGCTTATCTTCGTCGTGTCATCGGCGCTGCCGTCGCCAAGTGCGCCGTACTGGCGGACGTTGATGTATGACGGGTTCAGGAGCGTCTCGCGGTTGGTCTTGATGCGGAAAGCCTCGGTGAATGTCACCGTGCTGTCAGCCGTCGAGGATGCGGACGTGTAGTAGGCGAGTTCTCCCGAGCCGTGGTTCAGCGAGCTAGCCCGCCCCGCGCCGATACGCTTCCATGCCGCGCCGTCGAAATAGGCATTGGCCGCATCGACGGAAAGCGAGGTAGAGATCGCCCAACGCGAGCCCATGTAGAGGATCGGGAACGACGCCGATTGCCCCGAGGGAGGAGGCGCCCCGAGCCCGACGCTACCCGTCGCGCGGTAGATGTTCGACCCGCTTTGCGTCCAATGGGAAACGGCGCCGCCCACGTCGACGTACTTGTGGAATCGCCAGAGCCAATCGTCAAAGCGCGATTCGCGGACCTTCGGCGGCGGCGGGAATGACGAAGCGGTCATCGGCTAGAAGTTGATGCCAGCGAACGCGCCGGCAGCCGCAGCCCGTTTGGTGCGCCCATCGTTCACGCGGTTCAGATAGGACCGCAGCGCGTTCAGTTCCGTCGCGCCGCCCTCGCCTTGCGACAGGAGGATGCGTCCGATCTCGTCGCGGGTGGCTTCCGGCGTCTTAACGCGCCCGTACAGCTGCGCCAAAGCGTTCACGGCGCGTTCCTTGATCCCGGCCGGCATCGCCGTCGGGTTCAGGTCGAGGTCATCGATTGCCGAGAGCCGCGAGGCCGTCTGCGAGCCGCGCCCGACGCTTTCCAGTTTCTTTAGCGTGCCCTCTTTCTGAAGCGCCCCGACGAACGAGTTAAACGCCGGATCGTCCCCGAAGATGACGCGCAGCCTGTCCTGCGTGCTTTTTTCTTTCCAGAATTTCAGGAGCGAGGTTTGCCCGGCCTCGGTCCCGACCTTCTGCTTGAGCGCCTGAAGCGCGCCGACGCGGAAGGCCTGAAGCTGCGACGGGTCGAGTCCCTTCACCGTTCCGGCCAGATCGAACAGGTCGTCGGTCATCGACTTCCGGCCCGTCTGTAGCAGTTCCTCGAGATTGGCGAACCCGCCGTAAGTCTCGCGCGCGGATTGGTAGATCGACTTGCCGGCCGCGTCCTTGGGGCTGATTTCGTCCAGCTTCCCGACCAGCGCCTGCCGCACCTCGTCAAGCGCGTTTCCGACGCCCTTGCGGTTCGTCGCCTTCGCCGCCTGGGCCGCCTCGTACAGGCCGCGCTTCACCGAATCGAGCATGGCGAGCGTGACCGGCGTCCTGCCCGAAAGAATGTCGGCCACGTTCAGGTCGATGCCCTGCTCGGCCTTCAGGATCTGCTTGGCCTCGGCCCACGCCGATTCCGGGACGCGTTGCAGGATGCCCTTCACTTCTCCGGTGAGCCTGACCGGAACGTCGCGGATCTGGTCGTAGAGCGGGAACGACTCGGCACGCTTCGCCGCCGCAAGGTCGCCAGCCTCGTCCAGGAAGCCCCGGCCGCCCGTCCCGAGGGCATCATCGGCCGCGCCGACGATCCGCGCCCCACGGCCCGCTTGACGCGCCCGGATGGCATCCTCGACAAGAGTCTTCGACCGACCCGGCAGGGTCGCCATCGTGTCGAGTAGCGCGCGGGTCGAATCCCCAGCCGCATCGGCCACCCGGGCCTCGCTGCCCAGCTCGCGCAGGGCCAGTTGCGCGTCTTCGATGGCGACCGCCGGAACCGCCGTCCGGCCGGCACGCGAATCCCGCGCCAAGGCCTCGGCCACCTTCAGCCGGGCGAAGTCCTCGGCCGCCTTCTTGGACAGCCCGCGCTTGACCATCCCATACGCGCCGCCAATCCCTCGCGCCGTAGAATTGATTGCGGACCCGAGAAAAACCGAAGTTGCGCCGCCGGCTATAGCGTCCGCGCCGATCTGTCCCAGATCATCTTCCGTCGAGTCCCCAGCCCCCTGTACCGCGCCGAAGCCGGCAGCGGGCTTCGCTGCAATCGCGGCGGTCTTGAGAATGCCCAATGGCGCTGCGCGGGCCACGCCGATAGCCGCCGGGGCAGGAGCGCCGACAGCCATCAACGGCAGCCCCGTCACCACGCGGGCGACGTTGCCCTGTATCGGGTTGTCCTCCATGAACTGGTCTTGAGCGCCGCGCACGGTGTCCCTCACGCGCTTGTACCGTTCCGCGAAGGTCGTGCCGTCATCCCGCCCGAGAAGGTTCCCGATGCCCCCGGCAATGGCCCCGCCCGCGCCGGCAATCTCGTCCCCGAATCCGAGCGTCAGCCCTTGCAGCGCCGAGAAGCCGCCTTGGACGCCGCTGCCGAGCGTGCGCCCCTTTTCGTAGTCGGCAGATTTCGCAGCCTTGGCCGAAGGCTTGAACTCGTCCCACGGCCCGGAATCTCCGCCGCCTGAGCCGCTCGCGTATTCCTCCCAGGGCGCGGCCATCAGCGAACCTCCTTCCAACTGGAGCGCTGCGACGGATCGCCGCCCGTGAAGACGTGGTTTCCCTTGATGGTGCCGACAGGTGGAGCCGCCTTTGCCGGGCCGCCGCCGCTGGTGCGTTCCCCGAACTCTCGCCCGCTCGCGCCGGCTGCGTCGATCATGCCGCCGCGCGGGCCGACTTCCTCGCGCAGCGCCCCGATGGTCAGTTCCCGGTTGCGCTTCTTCTGCGCGATGACCTCGGGCGTGTCGCCCGGCTGGGGGAAGTATTGCAGGGCCGCATTCTGGAATTCGCCCGGAGAGATAACCGCGCCCGACTCCCGCCGCAGGATGGCGTTGATGAAGTTCCGCTGGGCCTGTTCGACCTGCTGCTGCGGGGCGTCCGGCCCGCCGAGCACCGACGGCAGCACGTTGACGACGGAGCCAAGCGAATCCCCGACAATCGGAACCGCCTCCACCGCGCGCTTGAACAGGTTCGGCTGCACCTTGCCAGCCTGCCCCACGGTTTCGAGGATGGACGACGATTCAGCCGCGCGCGTCCCGAACCCGAGCGCCTTCGCCTGGGATTCCGTCATGGGCTTTTGGAATCCCGGAATCTGCTCTAGCTGCCCGCTTGCCGTCCACCGCTTTCCTTCCGGGGCTTTCCCGAACTGCTTGTCGAGGACTACCTGCGGAACGCCGGTCATGCCGCCGAATCCCTGCGGCGCATCGCTCATCCGGCCGGGGCCGGCTGCCAGCATCGCCCGCTTGTCTCGCAGGAGCCCGGTCTGTTCGCGCTGGCCTTCCAGATCAGCGCGCATCTTCTCCATCGCAAGATTCTGCGCGGTAGCCCGGCGCGAGCCCTCAGCGTCGTAGCCGAGGACGACCTTCGTGGGACCGTCAGGACCGTTCACGACGGCGTAGCGCCCGTCGCGGGAATACTGCCCCTTGCCAATGCCCGGGATATCGATCCCGGGGCGCGTGTAGTCGAGCGGCAGCGCCCTCGCGTCCTCCTCGCCCAAGTCCGTCACCTGACCGCCGCCCACGCCCACGACGCGCATCCGCTGGCGCTGCTGCTGCGGGGGCTGCGCGGCGACGTAGCCGCCCGTGCGCCCCATCGTGTCGATCACGTCCTCGGGCACTTGGCCCGAGTCGATCATGCGCTTGAGGTAGTTGATGTCGTTCGGGCTTTCGAATCGGATCGCCATGGCCTAGCCCCCGCCGCCGAAGAATCGGTCGTACCAGTTGCGGTTGTTCCCCTCGCCCTGGTAGTACGAATCCGACGCCGCCCGTCCGCGATTGGTCACGGCGTTGAACCAGTTCGTGGCGTTGGACGCGGCCGAGTTCCGGCCTTCCAGATCCAGTCGGCCCCGGTCGATACCGAGGCGCCCCATGCCGAGCCCGAAGTCCTGATCTCCACGGCGGCGCGTGTTCGTGTTGGCTTGCGTGCCGAGCGTGAAGTCGTTGGCGTTGCGCGTGGCCGCGTTCGTGTTCTGGTCGGTGCCTAGTTTGAACTGCTGCTCCTGCCCGAGCAGGCCGCCAAGCCTGTCCACCTCGGCCCCGTAGGTCGAGTCCGCGTAGCCGCTGCCGAGCTTTTGCAGGGCCGCGAGGACGTTTCCCGAGCCGCGCATCCGGCTCCCGGAACGCTGCGCCGCCTCCAACCCCTGGTCGAGATTGAACTGGTATCCAGGCGTGTCGCGGATGCTCGACGGGTTGGAGATCAGCGCCTTGAGGCGCGCTTCGTAGTCTTGGATTGCCATCGTGTATCCCCTCTATCGCAGGAAGCGCAGGAGGTAATTGCGGGTCGCGGCGTCAAGGCCGGGGTCTTGGCGCTGCTGCTGCTGGCCGCCGAAGGCGATCAGGTCCGGCTGACCGTAGCCGCCGCCAGCCGACGGAGCCGAGCCAGCGCCGAAGAAGTCGGGCATCTTCCGGGCGAGCATCTCGCGGAACATGTTCGTTTTGGTATCGAACTGGCGACCGCTCTCATCGAACATGCGCTGGCGCAGCTGCCGCGATTGATCCGCGTCGGCCAGTTCGCCAGCGCGCATCTGGTTCGTGTAGGCGTCGTCCCTCATGCCTTTTTCCTCTGCAAGGCGGCGCGCGCGGGAAATGGAGGCGTTCATGGGAGCGTAGAAGCTGGCTGCGTCGATGTTCGGCATGGTGGCGTCCTCTATTTCGTGATGTCGATTTCCAGCGCCTCGAAGATGGGCGAGGTATTCCCGGCGTGATTGACTTCGAACGAGCGGCGACGGAATGAACCGCAGCGCCTGATCTGCGGCTGGTCGCTGAACAGGTCAACGGGCCGGTAGGCGCTCCACGTTGCCCCGTCGTCGTCGCTCCAGCGAATGAGCGCGGAATCGTTGACGCTTGTACCCACTACAGCCACACCCGATGCCCGCTTCCTGTCAAGCGTCCCGCCATCAAGGCGCGGCGTGCGGATGATGAAGTCGATGCCGATTCTGGACTTAGTTGAAGGCGTGCCGCGCGTCTCGTCAACGAAGATTTCGTCCTCGACGGCGTAGATGTAGCCATCGGCCGAGAGCAGGAGAACGGAACCGGCAAACGAAATAGCGCCCACGAAATCAAGCTGCGTCGGCGTTCCCCGGTACATGACGATGGACGAAGCCGTCGTCGCGGGCGTCAGCGGGTCGCCGCGCACGCCGAAGGAAACGGTGGTGTAGGGCGGGTTCCCCGGCTCGTCTACGATGGTGTAGTCGTAGACTTGCTTGACGCCGTTGTATTCGCTTTGGGTGGCGCCCGTGATGGTGACGCTGCCGCCATCGGGAAGCCCATCGATCACGCTGGAGAATGTCGCAGTGGCAATATCGCCAGAGCGCGTGATGGTCGATATGGTGTTTGAAGTCCCGACGCTTTCGTAGGTCGTCCACTCGCCCCACAGGTCCGACGTGGAATCGTAGACGAGCGTGATGCCCTCGGTGTCGGCCGCCAGCGTCAGCACATAGAGCCGGTGCCCGTCGATGTTCAGGCAGAAGGCGTAGACGGTTTCGATGCTCGCGTCGTCCAGGATGCGGTCGATATCGGGCGTCGAAACCTTCTTCTGTTCGATGCCCGAAAGCATGTGGACGCCGCGGCCCTTCGCCTTCGTCTGCGACATCCAGAAGGTGAAGTCATCGATTGACGCAATCGACCATCCCGTCGCGCATCCGATCTGGAGCGGAGCGGAATCGACGGGAGAGAACGGCGAGCCGGTCGCGTTCGCCGCGTCGTAGAAGAATTCGGTACTCCATTCCTTGAACGCGACGAGGTAGCCGCGCGAGACGGCAATCCCGGCCCCGCGCGAGGAATCGTTTTGCGCCGTCAGGAAGGCCAGCGCGCCCCATGAAGTCGGATCGTCGCTCGCGCTGTTCCATATCGTCCCGGCCGTGTCCATGACGACGAAATAGCCGTTCAGGTACGCGATGCCCGGAACCGTGCCGCCGATACCCTGGGCGGTGATCGTGCCGGTAGCCGTGTCGGTGCCGCTCGCAATGGCGAAAGTGAACGTCGCGGGCGTGGCGACGGCCGGGTCGGCAACGGTGATTGCGCCGGCAGCCGGCGACGAAGGCGAATCGGATGCCAGCGCGGCAAACCCGGTCGGGATCGTCTGGGCGAAGGCCGAGCCCCCGAAGTTGGCCGTAACCACCCCGCCATTGACCATCGAAACGGCCGGGTAAAGCGTCCCCGTCACGCCCGTGAAAGTGTGTTGAAGCACCCCGTTCTTGTAGAACGAAATCTCGCCGGAATCCAGATCAAGCGCCACCCCGATCACGTCGGCAGCGATGTAGGCGTCCTCGGTGATGGCCCCCGACCCGCCCGTCCAGAGTGTCCCGTAGTTGTTGTAGCCCCAACCGGCCGCCCCAGATCCGATGTAGTCCGAAAGCGACTCCGAGGCCGCAGCCGCGCCGATCTGGATGTTCCCGCCGACCGTCCCGATGGTGACCTCCCAATACCACTTCCCCGAAGCCTTCCCGATGGTTCCGCGCGCTGCCTTGCTATCGGTCGCGCTCGAGCTTCCGTTCGTGGCCGTCAGGTCGCCGGCCGACAGGGTGATCGACGCATTCTTGTCCGCAGGGTTCCAGGTCGTGGTCGGCGCGGGCGTCACCGTCACCGTGTAAGTGAACGAGTCGGCCCCGGTCGTCGTGATCGTCTTGGATCCGTTGTAGGCTGAGTCGGAAGCCCCGGCAATGGTGTACGCGGTCGCCGTCGTGAGCCCGTGCGAGCCGGATACCGTCGTGGCGGTGGCGGTGGTCCCGCTTCGCGTGATCGTGATGGGGATGAGGCGTTCGGGCGTGTAGACGCCCGGCGTGACGCCCGTCACCGTCTGCGCGCCGTTGTAATCGACCGGCGTAGCGCCGGCGATGGTCACGGAGTCGCCAATTTCGAACGGCACATCGCTCGCCACGACGGCGGTCGCCGTGGTCGAAACCCGCGTGAGCGAAACGATGGCGTAAGTCTCGCTCCCCATCGTCCCGCCGTAGCTCACCGTTGATACCGTCCCGGCGCGGTTCATCGTCCACGCCTGGGAGCGATTCTTGAACATCATGCGCGGGGTGGCCGCGCCGCTGCCCGTATTGGCCGCCGAAAACTGCAAGTCCGCGTTCGTGGGCGTCAGGCTCGACGAAGGCGGCGTGTTGACGATGGTCGAGATCGTCCCCGAGTTGATGTAGTCGTCAACGATGGCGCGAATGCCGTTCCAGTTGTGGATGAGTTGCCCAACGCCGGCCCTGACGGAGCCCACGTTGACCAATCCCGGCCGCTTGCGAACGACAGCCGTTGACTCGCCCTTCACCTCGACAATGCCGTTGATGATGCGGGCATCGCGGGCGTAGCCCTGCGTCTCGTCACGCGGGGTGCGTTCCCCGTTTCGAGATTCGAGGCCGACGGCGAGCGGGATTCGCATTGCTCAAACCTCGCCCGAGAGAATGTTCCCGCGCCCGCCCGCGAACATTGCGCCTAGTTCCGTGGCGACCCGCGAGGGCTGCGCGTACTTGTTCGCCCGCTTGATGGCGGCGATAGACTCCACCGCGCCCTTCGCCACGGCCGGCGGCACGGGAACCCCGTACTCCGGGGCCAGTTCGATGGCGAGGTTGTAGCCGAGCGCCCGATCCCATCCAGGCGGCAGGCTATAGGACGAATCGATGGTTGAAAATCCCGTCAGAGGAACGCGCGTCAGGAGCTTCATTGTGCGGACGGCATCCGGGACCGGGTAGACGATAACCGTACCGCTCGACATCCCAGGCCGGTACAGGAACCTGTCCGGCCAGTTCGATTGCGTCGTCTTGGCTGGAATGGCCGCGTACTCGGCTTCGTTCATCGCCGCGACTTCGTAGGAGATGTCGCCGTCCACGATCCATGCGCGGTCGATGGAAACCGGGCGAACTGGCACTGTGTCCCCCGGCCCTCCGACCGTGTAGGAGGGATCGCCAGCCGCCAGGGTAAGCGTCTCCTCCTGCATCGCGTAACACATCAATTTGTCATTTCGCCACGACATAACTAATGAATTCAGTACATTAAGAGCGTCCGTGTACTCGTCGTCCGTTGGCGTCTCTCCTGATCCGATTTGCTCGAGCAGCCTAAGCGCCCGGTTGATTATCCCGGCTGACATTTACGATGCCCTCGGCTTTGGCGGGCGACCCGGCCCGCGCTTGGGAAGATGGAGCGTTTCAACCGACGCGGCCTCGACAGGCGCAACCGCATCGGACACGGCCGGCGCGTCCTTCAGCCGCCAGCCGGAAGCTTCCAGCCGCTTCACCTCATCGAGAGAATAGGCGACGTGCGTGCCGTGCTTCTCATGCACCAGATAGATCACGCTCATCCGACGTTCGAAATCAGCTTGAAGAGCACGTTGTAGCCGATGGTGCCGACCGAGGCGACCGAGCCTTGGACGACGCGAACCCCGGAGCCGGGCTTGATCTGGACGCAGGGCGTGTCGGGGTAGTCCAGTCGCACCATGTCGCGGTAGGTGTTGTACGCCCCGCCGTTCAGTTCCTCGGTGATGACGGACTGCCAGCCGATGACCGGGCCAGCATCCGCCCCACCCGTGGGGGTCAGGCGCGCCGTGACGCCGCCGGGGATGCCCTGCCCTTCCCAGTTGTGGGGGGTGAAGGTCATCGCGGTGAGCGTGGTTCCGCCGAACGTGGCAGCCGTGCCGCCGGTCCCGACCGCCGTGGTGCGGGTCAGGAACAGGTCAACGGCGACCAAGCCGGTAACGGCGACCGCGCCGGATACCATCGGGATCACGGACAGCAGTTCGATCCGGTGCCCGGAACTGGCCGCGTTGAAGAAGTCGAAGTGGACGACGTTCGATCCGACGGTCTGGTGCGGGATGAAAAGACGGGTGAGCATGGGAATCCTCCTACGCCGCCGCTTTCACGGCGATGGCGTGCAGGTTGAAGCAGTCGTCCGCGTGGACTTCCACCTTTGCAAAGCCGACACTTTCGAAGGCCGCCTTCAGTGTTTCCTTCACGAAGCCGCACTTGTGCGCCATGAACGGCGACTCGGCGATCAGCGCGTGGTGGCCGTAGATCATGTCCAGCCCGGAAATCGGCCCGGAGTTCGACATGTAGACGACATCCTCGGTCGCCTTGATGCCCTCCAGGTTCGGGACGACGACCATCAGCATCCCGCCGGGCTTCAGCACGCGCAGGAAGTTGAAGAGGCACAGGCGCACTTCGTGCGGGTAGACGTGCTCGAGCGTGTGCGAGGTGTACGCCGCTTCGAACGTCTCATCCGGCACGAAGCTCATGTCCACCATCGAGCCCACCATGTCGGGGTTCGACCGGCCGTCGATGTCCAGCGTCACCTCTTCGAAGCCCGGGAAGTAGGGCTCGGGAACCTTCGATCCACCGGCCCCGGCGTGCAGCACGCGCGGGAACTTGGGCAGGATGTCCTTCAGCACGGCATTCATGCGGCTTTCTTCTCCTCTGGGCGATACGTTTTCAGGTAGGCCAGATAGTTCGACGGGAACGCCTTGCCGGGGTGGAAGCCGTCCTTGTCCCACCGGTCGCGCGAGTTGTGGACGAGATCCAAGTCAGGCACGCACAGGATGTCGCCGCCCAATTCCAGCCAGTTGCGGCAAAACGCGAAGTCCTCGCCGAACCACGTTCCGTTCTTCACGCCGTGATTGAAAAGATCGACGTTCACGTCCTCCGGCTTCTCGGTGTTCATCCGCAGTTCCGGGTACGCCGCGAGGAAGCGCATCACGCCCGCGCGCGTAACCTTCAGGAACCCGGCCGGCAGCGCCAGCATCAGCACCGCATCGTCGGACTCGCGGAACAGGGGGTGGCCCGTATCCCCTAGGAACGGCTTGCCCATGAAGCGGAATTCGTCGTCCGTCTTGTAGCGGTAGTTCCCGCCGACGACATCGCCCTCAGCGTCGAGCAGCTTCAGCATGTCAGCGGGCGACCACGAAACGTCGTCATCGATGAAGACGATCACGTCCGCGCCCCACTTCAAGGCCTTGCCGAGCATCGATGCGCGCGCGGCAGAGATGTACGGATTGCCAGCCTCAAACGCAGCCGAGTGTTCCCACCCGGCCGCGTCCAATGCAGGAACGGACGCCTCCAATGCCGCGAGATAGGCGTCCGTCGGTCGTTCCACGGTCGGGGTGCAAAACGCAACCCGGCCGCGTTTCATTACGCGCCGCCCTTCCAGGCGCCGAGCGCAGCCAGGGTGTTCATCACTTCCGTGATGGTCGCCACGCGGGCGGTATCGAGCGAGGTGGTCGCCGAGGTGCCCCAGATCGAGGTCGCCTGCGCCGTGCCCGCGCGCTGGCTGATCGGGGTGGTGCCGAAGAAGGCCACCTTGTCGGTGGTCGAGCCGCCGATCTGGCAGCCATCGACGGAGCCGGTGTCGAGACGTTCGTAGTAAGCCATGTTCGTTGTCCTTTAGGTTGGTGGAGGCCGGGCGAACCCGGCCCCCTTGGGCTTTAGGCGACGGCCGAGCCGATGAGACGGCACGCCCAAGCCGG
>Ga0073904_10001710_pt1 | contig 16429 bp, 12 predicted proteins | sample KloWWTrecipitate_FD_66668 | JGI IMG/M metagenome (GOLD analysis project Ga0073904, IMG submission 66668) | Active sludge microbial communities from Klosterneuburg, Austria, studying microevolution and ecology of nitrifiers - Klosterneuburg... | ecosystem: Engineered > WWTP > Aerobic digester >... | reverse complement strand
GGGGGGCGTGTTTGCCCCGGCCGCGTGACCGCGGATCAACCCGTCGCCAAGCCAGGCTTCAGGCTGGCGCCAGATTGCGGTTCGATGATCTGGATGGCTTCACCCAGCTCGTGCCAGCGCTGTCGCTCGTCAGCGCTTGCCTTCGGGGAGAACCAGCCAAGGTAAGCATAGATGATACCGATCACCGGTGACATCCAGCAGGCAAAGGAAAGCGGGATATAGAGCAGGTTTTCGAAGTTGCCATCGGCAATGCCCAGGCCAAGTGCGGTGATGACGATCGCGCCACCGGCATTCCAGGGCACCAGCGGTGATATCAGCGTGCCGCCTTCTTCAACGGCGCGTGACAGGTTCAGGGTCGAGTAGCCCTTGCCGCGATAGGCGGGCGCAAACATGCGACCGGGCAGTGCGATTGACAGGTAGGGGTCACCAGCGACGAGGTTGGTGACCGTCGCGGTGCCGACAGCGGCGGCCTGCATCGAACCGAAGCTGCGTGCGCGCTTGAGCAAGGACTGGACGATGACTTCGAGGCAGCCCGTATGTTCGAGTGCGCCGCCAAAGCCGAGCGCGATCAGTACCAGGGTGATGACCCAGGTCATCGACTGGATGCCGCCGCGGTTCAACAGGCTGTCGATCTCCTTGACGCCGGTGTCGATCGTGTAGCCGCTTTGCATGTAGGCGAACACGTCATGCAGACCCGATCCCTGAACCGTCATCGCAATCACGGCACCGGCGACGGCGCCAGCGAACAGCGACGGAATGGCCGGCATCTTCCTCAGTGCCAGCACCAGCACCAGTACAGCCGGCAGCAGCGTGACCCATGTCAGGGTGAAGTTCTGCTCAAGGCCTCGCGTAATGCTATCGATCTTGCCGAAGTCCACCGGACGGCCATCGACCAGGTTGTAGCCGGCGAACAGGTAGATGACGAAGGCGATCAACATTGCCGGAATCGTGGTCGGCATCATGTTGCGGATGTGATCAAACAGATTCGTACCGCAGACCGCAGGGGCCAGGTTGGTGGTGTCGGACAGGGGCGAGACCTTGTCGCCGAAGAAGGCGCCCGAGACGACCGCGCCTGCCGTCCAGTACATCGGGACGTCGAAGCCCGCGCCGATACCCATCAGCGCCAGGCCCACGGTGCCGGTCGTGCCCCACGAGGTGCCGAGCGATACCGATACGATCGAGCACAGCAGCATGCCGGCGGCCAGGAACCACGCCGGAGTGAGCAACTGCAGGCCGGAATGGATCAGGTAGGGCACCGTGCCACTGGCAATCCAGGTGCCGATGATCATTCCGACAATCATCAGGATGGCAACTGACTGCAGACCGATGGTGACCACGCGCAAGGCGCCGACTTCCATGTCAAGCCAGCGATGGCCCTGCATCCGGCCCAGCACGGCGGTGATGGCCAGGCCGAAGGCGAGCGGAATGTGAGGGGTGAAGTCCTTGAAGTAGAACAGCTGAATTCCCAGCACGCACAGTGTCAGGACGATGGGTAAGACTGCTAGACCGAGTGTCGGCCTCTTTATCGTGTTCGGGTTCATGCCTGTCTCCTTTTATTTGTGACCTTGCGGTCAATACGGAGATTACGGGCCGTGTGTAAACGTCATTGCGGCGAGTTGTGCAATGTTGTGCAGGGGGTGGGCTGCCCGCATTTACATTTGCCTCGATGCTGAAAAAAACGCCCCGTGATTCCGCCTGAAAGAGCGGAATCACGGGGCAGAGGGGAGACCCTGGCAGAATCAGGGGCGCCATCGCGGCGCCCCTTGTCGGCGGCTTAGCGGCCGACGGTATTCAAGTACTCGACGCAGCGGTCGACCGACTCGACGTCGCCGAACTTGGCGTCGATGTCGAACAGGTTCCAGGCCACGGCGCCCGGGATGCGGTCGCCGATGCACTCACGCACGGCGATCGGGCGGAAGCCTTCGGCCATCGCATCGCACACCGTGGTGCGTACGCAGGCCGATGCGGTAACGCCGGTCACCAGCACGGTGTCGACACCGGCGGCGCGAAGGAAGCCGGCCAGGTAAGTGCCCTGGAATGAACTGGCGTGCTTCTTGATCAACACCTGCTCGCCTGCGATCGGGGCGATGCGCGAATCAATCGCCCACAGGTTCTCGTCAGACTGGGCGACGACGTCGACCGGGATCTTGTTGTGCCACAGACCCATGTCGGTATTGGGGTTGCTGCGGTCATTGACCTGGTAGCAGGTGGTCACATGCACCACCGGGAAGTTGCGCTCGCGGAAAGCAGCCAGCAGACGCTGCATGCCGGGGATGATTTCCTCGTCGATTTTCTCGCAGGTGAAGGGGTTGCCCGGGCGGGTCCAGGCGTTGGCCAGATCGACGCTGATCAGGGCCGGGCGCTTGCCGAAACCGACACGGCGCTGGAAACCGCGCTCCTGATACAGCTTGGTGGCCTGGGCGAAGGCTTCGTCGAGCATGCTCTGCAGATCGGTGGACATTTCTCTATCTCCTTTAGGTGGTGCGATAGCAAGGTTTCGGTGGCGGCTCTATTGCGCTGGCCGACTGGGGTTTTGCCCTCAGGCAGGACGAAGATTAGGCCGGCAGATAAATGACGTCCAATGACTAACAGAGCGTAATTATTGCTTAAAAGCGCAATTATCCAGGGCGCGCACACGCCAACGTGTGCGCGTTCAACTCACTCACGGGGGTGTTTCCGAAGGTAGGGGGGCGCGTCGCGGGTGCTGGGTGAATCGCGTATCAAGTCGATCCAGGGCAGGCGCTGAGTGCAGGGGCGGTGTACATAAGCGAATTAATCGCCACATCAGCCACGTTTTTGCGTCTTTGTCTGCAATGGGCAAACGTATGACGGATACAGGCAAAAGTGGCGGGGGCTTAGTTCCTAATATCTGCTCCCATCAGGTCGTCGTATGGACGAACCTGCCGTGGTCGATGGATTCCAACACTAACGAGGAGACACCCAGCATGTTTGCAATGACCGATCGCATCGCCGGTTTCGACGACGAACTCAAGGCCGCCATGGATGCGGAGTTCGAGCGCCAGGAATCGCACATCGAACTGATCGCATCCGAGAACTACGCCAGCCCGCGGGTGCTCGAGGCGCAGGGCAGCGTGCTGACCAACAAGTACGCCGAGGGCTATCCCGGCAAGCGCTACTACGGTGGCTGCGAGCATGTCGACGTGGTCGAGCAACTGGCAATCGATCGCGCCAAGCAGTTGTTCAGCGCTGACTACGCCAACGTGCAGCCGCACTCCGGCTCGCAGGCCAACGCGGCTGTCTATATGGCCCTGCTCGAGCCGCACGACACCGTGCTGGGCATGAGCCTCGCCCACGGTGGTCACCTGACCCACGGCGCCAAGGTGAACTTCTCCGGCAAGATTTACAATCCGGTGCAGTACGGCATTGTCCTGGAGACCGGCGAGATCGACTACGACCAGGTTGAGGCGCTGGCGCGCGAGCACAAGCCGAAGATGATCGTCGCCGGCTTCTCGGCCTATTCGCGCATCATCGACTGGCAGCGCTTCCGCGACATCGCCGATGCCGTCGGCGCCTATCTGTTCGTCGACATGGCGCACGTCGCCGGTCTGGTGGCGGCCGGCCTGTACCCGAACCCGATGCCCTTCGCCGACGTCGTCACCACCACCACCCACAAGACCTTGCGCGGCCCGCGTGGTGGCCTGATTCTGGCGCGCTCGAACCCCGAGCTGGAGAAGAAGTTCAACTCGATGGTGTTCCCCGGCACCCAGGGTGGCCCGCTGATGCACATCATCGCCGCCAAGGCCGTCGCCTTCAAGGAAGCGCTGCAGCCTGAGTTCAAGCTCTACCAGGAGCAGGTGCTCAAGAATGCTCGGGCCATGGCGGCCGAGTTCGTCGCGCGCGGCTACAACATCGTCTCGGGTGGCACGGACGACCATCTCTTCCTGGTCGACCTGGTCGCCAAGGGCATCACCGGCAAGGCCGCCGATGCGGCACTCGGTGCGGCCCACATCACGGTCAATAAGAACGCGGTGCCCAACGACCCGCAGTCGCCCTTCGTCACCAGCGGCATCCGCATCGGCACCCCGGCCATCACCACCCGCGGTTTCAAGGAGGCAGAGGCCAAGGAGCTGACGCACTGGATCTGTGACGTGCTCGACAACATCGACGACGCGTCGGTGATTGCCGCGGTGCGTGAGAAGGCCAGCGCCCTCTGTGCCCGCTTCCCGGTGTATCCCGCCAGCCGCTGAACGATCCGCCAGGAGAAAGACATGGCCATTAGCGTATTTGACATGTTCAAGGTCGGCATCGGGCCGTCGAGTTCGCACACCGTGGGCCCGATGCGTGCGGCGCTGACCTTCGTCACCCGGTTGCAGGACGAGGGCGTGCTGACCCGCGTGCGCCGGGTGCGTGCCGAGCTGTATGGCTCGCTCGGCGCCACCGGCAAGGGCCACGCCACTGACAAGGCGGTGATCCTCGGCCTTGAGGGCGAGGCGCCCGATCTGGTCGATCCGGACACGGTCGACGAGCGCATGATGCGCATTCGTGCAAGCGGAAAGCTCTTGCTGCTGGGCATGCATGAGATCGACTTCGTTGAAAAGACCGACCTCATCTTCCTGCGCCGCCAGAGCCTGCCCTTCCACCCCAACGGCTTGCGCCTGACCGCCTATGGGGAAGACGAGGTGGAGCTGACGAGCCGTGTTTACTACTCGGTCGGCGGTGGCTTCGTCGTCAATGAGGAGGCGGCGGGTGCCGATCGCATCGTGCTGGACGACACCCAGCTGCCTTATCACTTCCTCACCGGTGACGAGCTGCTCGTGCAGTGCGCGGAAAGCAATCTGTCGATCAGCGGCCTGATGATGGAGAACGAGAAGCACTGGCGCAGCGAAGCGGAGACGCGCAACGGTTTGCTGCATATCTGGAAGGTGATGCAGGCCTGCGTGCGCCGCGGTTGCGAGAGCGAGGGTGTGCTGCCCGGTGGCATGAAGGTGCGCCGGCGTGCGGCCGAGCTTTATCGCAAGCTGTCCGCCGCGCCCGAGGCTTCGCTGCGCGATCCGCTGACGACGCTGGACTGGGTGAACCTCTACGCCCTGGCGGTCAATGAAGAGAACGCCGCCGGTGGGCGCGTCGTCACCGCGCCCACCAATGGCGCGGCCGGCATCATCCCCGCGGTGCTGCACTACTACTACCGCTTCGTGCCCGGCGCCAATGAGGACGGCGTGGTGCGCTTCCTGCTGACGGCCGCGGCCATCGGCCTGCTGTTCAAGATGAACGCCTCGATCTCGGGTGCCGAAGTTGGTTGCCAGGGTGAAGTGGGTGTTGCCTGCTCGATGGCGGCCGGTGCGCTGGCCGAGGTGATGGGCGGTACGCCCGAGCAGGTCGAGAACGCGGCCGAGATTGGCATGGAGCACAACCTCGGTCTGACCTGCGACCCGGTGGGCGGACTTGTCCAGGTGCCGTGCATCGAGCGCAATGCGATGGGCTCGGTCAAGGCGATCAACGCCGCACGCATGGCGCTGCGGGGCGATGGCAAGCATTTCGTGTCGCTCGACAAGGTCATCAAGACCATGCGCGACACGGGTCGTGACATGAAAGACAAGTACAAAGAAACATCCCGCGGCGGGCTAGCCGTGAATGTTGTCGAGTGCTGAGCGCACAGCCTGACAGCTAAAGGAGAAATCGTCATGCAACAATATTCAGGCTTCGGGCTCCTCAAGCACGGCTTGAGCCACCATGAAAACTGGCAGCGCATGTGGCGCAACCCCCCGCCCAAGCGCGAGTACGACGTCATCATCGTGGGCGGCGGTGGTCATGGCCTGGCCACGGCGTACTACCTCGCCAAGGTGCACGGCATCACCAACGTCGCCGTGGTCGAGAAGGGCTGGCTGGGCGGCGGCAACACGGCGCGCAACACCACCATCGTGCGTTCTAACTACCTGTGGGACGAGTCGGCCTGGCTCTATGAGCATGCGATGAAGCTGTGGGAAGGGCTGTCGCAGGAGCTCAACTACAACGTCATGTTCTCGCAGCGCGGCGTGATGAACCTCGGCCACACCCTGCAGGACATGCGCGACATCCAGCGCCGGGTCAATGCCAACCGTCTGAACGGTATCGACGGCGAGGTGCTCGACGCACGCCAGGTGAAGGACATCGTGCCGCACATGGACTGCTCGGCCAATCGCCGCTTCCCGGTGCTTGGCGCTTCCTGGCAGCCGCGTGCCGGAGTTGCCCGCCATGACGCGGTGGCCTGGGGCTTTGCCCGCGGCGCCGATGCGCTGGGGGTGGACATGCTGCAGCAGACCGAGGTGACCGGCATCCGCACGAGTGGCGGCAAGGTGCTGGGCGTCGAGACCAACCGCGGTTTCATCGGTGCCAAGACCGTGGGCGTGGTGACCGCCGGCAACTCGGGCGTGCTGGCGAAGATGGCCGGCTTCAAGCTGCCGGTGGAGTCTCACCCGCTGCAGGCGCTCGTGTCCGAGCCGATGAAGCCGATCCTCGACACGGTGGTGATGTCGAACCACGTGCATGGCTACGTCAGCCAGTCGGACAAGGGCGATCTGGTCATCGGTGCCGGTATCGACGGCTACACCGGCTACGGCCAGCGCGGCAGCTACCCGACGATCGAGCACACGCTGCAGGCGATTGTCGAGCTGTTCCCGATCTTCTCGCGCGTGCGCATGAACCGGCAGTGGGGCGGCATCGTCGATACCACACCCGACGCCTGCCCGATCATCTCGGCCACGCCGGTGGGCGGCCTGTTCTTCAACTGCGGCTGGGGTACTGGTGGTTTCAAGGCCACGCCCGGCTCGGGCCACGTCTTCGCGGCCACGCTCGCAGCCGGCAAGGCTCATCCGCTTGCCGCCCCCTTCACCATCGACCGCTTCATCTCCGGAAAGCTGATCGACGAGCACGGCGCCGCTGGCGTTGCGCACTGACAGGAGCAGGACACCATGCTGCATATCTACTGTCCCCATTGCGATGAATATCGCGAGGAAGAAGAGTTCCGCCCGAAGGGTGAGGCGCACATCGCCCGTCCCGCCGAGCCCGAGAGCGCCAGTGACGAAGACTGGGGCAACTATCTGTTCTTCCGCAAGAATCCGCGCGGCCTGCATCACGAGCAGTGGTTTCACGCGGTCGGCTGCCGCAAGTTCTTCAATGTCACGCGCGACACCGTGAGCTACGAAATCCTCGAAACCTACAAGGTCGGTCAGCAACCGGCGGTCACCGCCGAGTCGCGCAATGGCCAGGCCTCAGACAAGGGAGCGGCAAAATGAGCCAACGCAACCGTCTCGGTACCGGCGGCCGGATTGACCGCAAGCGTCCGCTGAGCTTCAACTTCAATGGCGTCAGCCTCCAGGGTTTTGCCGGCGATACGCTCGCCTCGGCCCTGCTGGCAAATGGCGTCGATGTGATCAACCGCAGCTTCAAGTACGCCCGCCCGCGTGGTGTGGTGTCGGCCGGAGCCGACGAGCCCAATGCCATCGTCCAGCTCGGTTCCACCGAAGCCGGCCAGGTGCCCAACGTGCGCGCCACGCAGCAGGCGCTGTACGACGGCCTGGTCGCCAAGAGCACCAACGGCTGGCCCAACGTCGACCGCGACGTGATGGGTTTGCTCGGCAAGCTGGGTGGCAAGTTCATGCCGCCGGGCTTCTATTACAAGACCTTCATGTCGCCGGCCTCGGCCTGGCCCAAGTACGAGCAATACATCCGCAAGGCCGCAGGTCTGGGTCGCAGCCCGGTCGAGAACGACCCGGACATCTACGACCACATGAATCATCACTGCGACGTGCTGATCGTCGGCGCCGGCCCCACCGGCCTGGCGGCCGCACTGGCGGCCGGGCGCAGCGGTGCGCGTGTGATCCTGTGCGACGAACAGGAGGAAATGGGCGGGTCGCTGCTCGACAGCCGTGAGTCGATCGACGGCAAGCCGGCGGCGGAGTGGGCGGCCACGGTGGTGGCCGAACTGGCCACCCTGCCCGATGTGCTGCTGCTGGCGCGCACCACGGCCAATGGCTACCACGATCACAACTTCGTTACCCTGCACGAGCGCCGCACCGAGCATCTGGCCGACCTTGCGCCGCTGGCCAATGGCCGCCGCCAGGTGCGGGCGCGCATGCACAAGGTGCGCGCCAAACGTGTCGTGCTGGCCACCGGTGCGCAAGAGCGGCCGCTGGTGTATGGGCGCAACGACGTGCCGGGCAACATGATCGCTGGCGCCGTGTCGACCTTCATCCGCCGCTACGGGGTGATCCCCGGCCAGCGTCTGGTGTTGTCGACCACCAACGACCACGGCTACCGCGCCGCGCTCGACTGGCACGACGCCGGTCGTGCCGTGGTCGCCATCGTCGATGCCCGCGACAAGCCGGACGGCGATCTGGTCGCCGCTGCGCGTTCGCGCAACATCCGCATCATCACCGGCAGCGCGGTCATCGAGGCGCAGGGCAAGAAGCGCGTCACCGCAGCCGTGGTCGGGGGCATCGACATCGACGGCTTCCGCGTCAAGGGCAGCACTCAGGAGCTGGCCTGCGACACCATCGCCAGCTCGGGCGGCTACAGCCCGGTCATTCACCTCGCGGCGCATACGGGTCGCCGTCCGGTGTGGCGCGAAGACCTGTTCGGCTTCGTCTCGGGCGGGGTGCCCGGGCAGATTGCGGCCGGCGGCGCCAATGGTCGCTGGTCCCTGCGCGAGGCGCTGGGTGACGGCCTCGAGGCCGGCGTGCGCGCCGCGGCCGAGGCCGGCCTGAACGCCGTCACGGTCACGTTGCCGACGGTGGCGCCGGTGCGCGAAGGCAAGCCGGTAGCGCTGTACGACGTGCCGCATACCAAGTCGACGATGCGTGCGCCCAAGCAGTTCGTCGATCAGCAGAACGACGTCACCGCGGCCGGTATCGAGCTGGCCACGCGTGAGGGCTTCGAGGCGATCGAACACGTCAAGCGCTACACCGGCCTGGGTTTCGGTACCGATCAGGGCAAGCTGGGCAACATCAACGGCATGGCGATCGCCGCGCGCGTGACCAAGCAGTCGATCCCGGAAACCGGCACCACCGTGTTCCGTCCGAACTACACCCCGATCACCTTCGGTGCGATCGCCGGGCGCCATTGCGACGCGTTCTTTGATCCGCGCCGCTACACCGCCCTGCATGCCTGGCACGTCGAACGCGGTGCAAAGTTCGAGGAAGTCGGCCAGTGGATGCGGCCGTGGTACTTCCCGCGTGGCAGCGAGTCGATGCACGACGCGGTGCAGCGCGAGTCGCGTGCGGTGCGCGAGGGCGTCGGCATCCTCGATGCCTCGACGCTGGGCAAGATCGAGATCCAGGGCAAGGATGCGCGCGAGTTCCTCAACCGCATCTACACCAATGCCTGGACCAAGCTCGAGCCCGGCAAGTGCCGCTACGGTCTCATGTGCAAGGACGACGGCATGGTGATGGATGACGGCGTGACCGCCTGCATCGCCGAGAACCACTTTCATATGACCACCACCACCGGCGGCGCGGCCGGGGTACTCGACTGGATGGAGCTGTGGCACCAGACCGAGTGGCCCGAGCTTGAGGTGTATTTCAACTCCACCACCGACCACTGGGTGGCGATGACGGTCACCGGCCCGAACGCACGCAAGCTGCTGGCTGAAGTGGCGGATATCGACGTCTCGGCCGAGGCCTTTCCCTACATGGACTGGCGTGAGGCGAAGGTGGCGGGCGTGCCTGCACGGATCTTCCGTATCTCCTTCACCGGCGAGCTCTCGTACGAGATCAACGTCCAGGCCAACTACGCGATGCATGTGTGCAAGGCGCTGTTCGAGAAGGGTGCGAAGTACGACCTGACACCTTACGGTACCGAGACCATGCACGTGCTGCGTGCGGAGAAGGGTTTCGTCATCATCGGGCAGGAAACCGACGGTTCGGTGACGCCGGAGGACCTGGGCATGCAGTGGTGCGTGGGCTACAAGAAGCCCTATTCGTGGATCGGTCGTCGTGCCTTGTCGCGGCCCGATACCCATCGCACCGATCGCAAGCAGCTCGTCGGCCTCAAGCCGCTCGATCCCAAGCTGGTGCTGCAGGAAGGCGCGCAGATCGTGCTTGAAAAGGAGATCAAGATCCCGATGCCGATGTACGGACACGTCACCTCCAGCTATTTCAGCCCGGTGCTGGGCCATGGTTTTGCGCTCGCCCTGCTCAAGGGTGGCAGCGAGCGCATGGGCCAGACCGTCTATCTGTCGATGACCGATGGCACGGTTCAGGCCGCCGAAGTGGTCAGCCCCGTCTTCTACGATCCCAAAGGAGCTCGTCATCATGTCTGATGTCGCAATGTTCGATGCCCACCCCACGGTGGCAGTCCAGGCCGAGTCGCCGCTTGCCATGAGCCGTATCACGGTGGCCACCCAGGCCGCAGCGCAGGGGGCGGGCGTCTGTATCCGCGAACGCGCACTGCTCGGCCATCTGATCCTGCGCGGCAAGGCTGCCGACGAAGGTTTCCGTGCCGGGGTCGAGGCGGCCCTGGGTGTGCCCTTGCCGCTGGCGATGGGTACGGTGTCGCGCGACGCCGAGCGCGGTGTCAGCGTGCAGTGGATATCGCCCGACGAGTGGCTGGTTGTCGTGCCGGAAGGCGAGGACTACGCGGCCGAGCTGCGTCTGCGCGAAGCGCTGAGTGGCCACTACGCGGTGATGCAGGTCAGCGGTGCGCAGACTTTGCTCGAGCTGAGCGGGCCCGCCGCCCGCGAGGTGTTGATGAAGTCGGCTGGCTATGACTTCCATTCGCGCAACTTCCCGGTCGGCAAGGGTGTCAGCACCACCCTGGCCAAGAGCACGGCGGTCATCCGCCGCGTGGGCGAGGCGCAGTGGGAAGTGATCATTCGTCGCAGCTTCGCCGACTACCTGTACCGCTGGCTGCTCGACGCCAGCGAGGAGTACGGGGTTCACGTCGCACGCTGAATGAAGCGGTGGCCGGGGCCGAAAGGTCCCGGCCATTTCTTTGCCATCTTCTGACTGGATCGACGTCCCATGAAGACCGAAACCTTCCAGCCGGCGACCCGGAGCACGGCTGCGCCGTCCGGGGTGCCGCTTTCCCTGCCGGTCGGCAACGACCTGATTACCGTGCGCGGCCTGCGGGTCGAAGCCTTGATCGGCGTGTACGAACACGAGCGCCTCGGGCCGCAGCCGCTGATCATCGATCTCGAACTCGAACTCTCCCGCTCGCACTGTTGCACCAGCGACGAAATCGACGATGCGGTCGATTACGGCGCGGTGGTCGCCACCGTCCGCCGTCTGGCGCTGCTTAACCGCCGTCTGTTGCTGGAGGCGTTCGCGCAGCATGTCGCCGACACCCTGCTTGGCGACTTCGCGCTGCATTCCGTCTACGTGAGTGTCGCCAAACCCGGTATTTTCGACGCGGCCGATCACGTTGGCGTATCGATCCGTCGCCGTCGCAACCCTGCTTTCAATCCTGCCGTGAGTCCTGTTGCATGAACGCTGACACCGATCTCGCCGCCGCCGCTATCGAGAACCTCCGCCCCATTCGCACCCTGCTGGTCGCGAACCGCTCGGAAATTGCGATCCGCGTGTTTCGCGCGGCCAATGAGATGGGCATCCGTACCGTCGCCATCTATGCCGACGAAGACCGCTTCGCGCTGCACCGCTTCAAGGCCGACGAGTCCTATCGCGTCGGCCAGCGCGGCCAGCCGATCCGCGCCTATCTCGACATCGACGACATCCTGCGTGTGGCGCGCGAGGCTGGAGCGGATGCGATCCACCCCGGCTACGGTTTCCTGTCCGAGAACCCCGATTTCGCCGAAGCCTGCGAGCGTGCGGGCATCGTCTTCATCGGCCCCAGGCCGGCGGTGATGCGCACGCTGGGCAACAAGGTGGCGGCGCGGGCGCTGGCGCAGTCGGCAGGTGTGCCGGTGGTGCCGGCAACGATCGCGCTGCCCAAGGACCTGGATGCGGCGAAAGCCGCTGCGGCCGTGATCGGCTATCCGCTGATGCTCAAGGCGAGCTGGGGTGGCGGTGGGCGCGGCATGCGCGTGGTCGAGAACGTCGATGCGCTCGGCCCGGCGCTGGAGGTCGCGCGCCGCGAGGCGCTGGCGGCGTTCGGCAACGACGAGGTTTACCTGGAAAAGCTGGTGCAGCGTGCGCGCCATGTCGAAGTCCAGATCCTGGGCGACCAGCATGGCAACCGCGTCCACCTCTTCGAGCGCGACTGTTCGGTGCAGCGCCGCAACCAGAAGGTGGTGGAACGTGCCCCGGCGCCGTATCTTGACGACGCCGGCCGCGCCGAAGTCTGCGCCCTGGCCCTGCGTCTGGCCGAGGCCGCCGACTACACTCACGCCGGCACGGTCGAATTTCTGATGGATGCCGACACCGGCGCCTTCTACTTCATCGAGGTCAACCCGCGCATCCAGGTCGAGCACACGGTGACCGAGGAGGTGACCGGGATCGACATCGTCAAGGCGCAGATCCGCATCGCCCAGGGCGCGCGCATCGGCGATGCCGCCTGTCCGGTGCCCGTGCAGGCGGCGATCCGCCTCAATGGCCATGCGCTGCAGTGCCGCGTCACCACCGAGGATCCGGAGAACGACTTCACCCCCGACTACGGCCGCATCACCGCCTACCGCAGCGCCGCCGGCTTTGGCCTGCGCCTCGATGGCGGTACCGCCTACAGCGGGGCGCTGATCACACCGTTCTACGATTCGCTGCTGGTGAAGGTGACGGCCTGGGGCAACACCCCGTCCGAGGCCATCGCCCGCATGGACCGCAGCCTGCGCGAATTCCGCGTGCGCGGCGTGTCCACCAACCTGCAGTTCCTCGAGAACGTCATCGCCCATCCGCAGTTCCGCGACGGCAGCTGCATCACCCGCTTCATCGACGAAACGCCGGAGCTGTTCCGCTTTCGTCCCACGCGTGACCGCGCCACCCGCCTGCTCGACTTCCTCGGCGAGGTGACGGTCAACGGCAACCCGGAGATGGCGGGGCGGGTGCTGCCCGCGCAATGGCCCGCCCCGGCGCGGGCGCCCGGCTATGAGCAGGCGCTGACGCCGCCCAAAGGCACGCGCGACCGCCTGCGCGAGCTGGGCCCCGAAGGTTTCGTGCGCTGGATGAAGGACGAGCAGCGCGTGCTGCTCACCGACACCACGATGCGCGACGCCCATCAGTCACTGTTCGCCACCCGCATGCGCAGCGCGGACATGCTGGCGGTCGCACCGTATTACGCACGCATGCTGCCGCAGCTGTTCTCGCTCGAGTGCTGGGGCGGCGCCACTTTCGACGTTGCGCTGCGCTTTCTGCGTGAAGACCCGTGGGAACGCCTGGCGCTGCTGCGCGAGGCGGTGCCCAACGTGTTGCTGCAGATGCTGCTGCGGGCCTCGAACGCGGTTGGCTACACCAACTACCCGGACAACGTCGTCCGCCACTTCGTGCAGCAGGCGGCAGCGGGCGGCATCGACGTTTTCCGCGTCTTCGACTCGCTGAACTGGGTCGACAACATGCGTGTGGCGATCGACGCGGTGCGCGACACCGGGGCGCTGTGCGAGGCTGCGATCTGCTACACCGGCGACCTGTTCGATGCGAAGCGGTCGAAGTACAACCTCAAGTACTACGTCGACATGGCGCGAGAGCTGGAGCGCGCCGGTGCGCACATCCTCGCCATCAAGGACATGGCGGGTGTGTGCCGGCCGCGTGCTGCGCGTGAGCTGGTGCGGGCGCTGAAGCAGGAGGTCGGGCTGCCGATTCACTTCCACACCCACGACACCAGCGGCATCTCCGCGGCCAGCGTGCTGGCGGCGATCGAAGCCGGGGCCGACGTGGTCGACGGCGCGCTCGACGCCATGAGCGGCCTGACCTCGCAACCCAGCCTGGGTTCGATTGCGGCGGCGCTGGCGGGCAGCGATCGCGACACCGGCCTCGACCTCGACGCCGTGCAGGCGGCGTCCCATTATTGGGAGGCGGTGCGGCGCCACTACGCGCCCTTCGAGTCCGACCTGCGCGCCGGCACCTCGGACGTCTATCGTCACGAGATGCCAGGCGGGCAGTACACCAACCTGCGCGAACAGGCGCGGGCGATGGGGCTGGAGCACCGCTGGCCCGAGGTGGCACAGGCTTATGCGACGGCGAACACCCTGTTCGGCGACATCGTCAAGGTGACGCCGACCTCCAAGGTGGTGGGTGACATGGCTTTGTTCATGGTGGCGAACGATCTTTCCGCCGCCGACGTCGACAATCCGGCGCGCGAAATTGCCTTCCCTGACTCGGTGGTGTCGCTGTTCCATGGCGAGCTCGGCTATCCGGCCGATGGCTTTCCGCCCGCGCTGCAGGCCAGGGTGCTGAAGGGGCGCGAACCGCTGGTCGGCCGTGCCGGCGCCAGCCTGCCGCCGGCCGACCTGGATGCGGTGCGGGCCGAGTTGGCGGCGTTGCTCGGGCGTGCGCCGGACGAGAACGAGGTGGCGTCCTGGCTGATGTACCCCAAGGTTTTCCGGGAGTATGTGGAACACCGGCAGCAATACGGCGATGTGTCGGTGCTGCCGACCTCGGCTTTCTTCCACGGTCTGCGCGACCGCGAGGAGGTCGCGCTGGAGATCGATCGTGGCAAGACCCTGATCGTGCGTCAGACCGGCCGCAGTGAGACGGTCGACGAGGAGGGCCGGGTCAAGGTCTTTTTCGAGCTCAACGGCCAGCCGCGCATGATCCGCGTCGCCAAGGCGGGCGCAGCCAGCGTGCGTAGCCGGCCACGGGCGCGTGACGGGGATCCGTCGCAGGTCGGCGCGCCGATGCCGGGCGCGGTGGTGACGGTGGCGGTGCATGCGGGCCAGGTCGTCAGCAAGGGCCAGCCGCTGCTGTCGATCGAGGCGATGAAGATGGAAACGGTGATCGCCGCCGAGTGCGATGGTGTGGTGAAGGCGCTTCATGTCGTGCCGGGCGACCGCATCGAGGCCAAGGACCTGCTGATCGAACTGGGCTGAATGCGACGGGCGCGCCCGATCGACTATAGTGGGGGCATCACTGGCTGCAGCAGGGTGCCCCCATGTCCCGCCCCGTCGTCGAGTTTTGGTACGAGTTTGCCAGCACCTATTCGTGGTTGTCCGTCATGCGCATCGAGCCGCTGGCCGAAGCGGCGGGCGTGCAGCTGGAATGGAAGCCCTTCCTGCTTGGCCCGGTGTTCATGGCGATGGGGTGGAGCGATTCGCCGTTCAACATCTACCCGCCCAAGGGCCGTTACATGTGGCGCGATCTCGAGCGCCTGGCGGCCAGACACCAGCTGCCGTTCCGCAAGCCGAGCGGTTTCCCGCGCAACAGCATGCTGGCGGCACGGGTGGCCCTGCTTGGGGTCAACGAGGGCTGGGTGGCACCGTTTTCGCGCGCGGCGATGAATGCGAACTTTGCCGAAGATCGGGACATCGGCCAGCGCGCCGTGATCGCCGACATCCTGTTGGCTCAGGGGCTGGATGCGGATGCCGTGATCGAGCGCGCACTGGCCGACCCCAACAAGCTCGCGCTGCGCCAACAGACGGCGCATGCAGCCGAACTCGGGCTCTTTGGTGCGCCGAGCTTTCGGGTCGGCGAGGAGTTGTTCTGGGGTAACGATCGCCTCGAGGACGCCCTCGACTGGGCGCGCGGCCTGCGCCCAGGCTGAGCACTCTGAGCTGCGGCAGGGGCAGGTCGCGTGCTCCACGCCCGCCGTGCCCGCCGCATCGCCTACTTCTTCTTTGTGGCCTGCTCTTCTTCGTACTTGCGGATGCGTTCTTCGTAGCGCGCACGGTCGCGTGCTGTTGCTTCGGCCCGTGAGGCAGCTTCGGCCTCGGTCTGGGCGCGCTTGACCGCACGTTCGGCGTCGCGGGTGGCCTGCTGGTCCTGGGCGGCCGCTTCGGCCTCGGTGGCGGTTTGAGCGCGGTTGCTGCGGATGCGCTCGGCTGCGGGGGTCGGGGCGATATGGGCCTCGGGCGATGGCACCGGGGTCACCGTCGCGGCAGCCGGCGGAGTCGGCAGTGGCGAAGCAAGGGCTTCAGCCGCTGCGGGCGGCGTTGGCGTAGCGCCTTGCTGGGGCGCTCGCACCTCGGCGACGGCGCGCTGGCGCTGGGCAAGGTCGATCTCGCGTGCTTCGGCTTCCAGCGCGCGTGCGCGCTGGATGGTCTGCAGGCGTTGTTGCTTGGCCTGGTCGATGCAGCGGTTGACGAGGAATTTCCTGTAGCAGTCCGGCTCGGCGGTCTGGTAACTGGTTTCGGCTTCGGCGCGCAGGGCCTTGGCCTGGGCTTCAAGCTCGGCCCTGCGGGCGTTTTCGGTGGTGCGCTGGGCGTCGCTCGTCGCCACGGGGGGCGCGGTCGTGGCCGCGTCGGCATTCGCCTGTGCATGGACGAAACCACTGCCTGAGAGCATCAGCAGCACGATGGCGACCCCGGCAGGAAGTGTGCGGGGCGGGGCGGGGCGGAGGGCAAAGCGGGACATGCGCGCAGGATTCCGGAGACAATTCGCTTGGCGCGTAGAATAGC
>Ga0073904_10001709_pt1 | contig 16431 bp, 16 predicted proteins | sample KloWWTrecipitate_FD_66668 | JGI IMG/M metagenome (GOLD analysis project Ga0073904, IMG submission 66668) | Active sludge microbial communities from Klosterneuburg, Austria, studying microevolution and ecology of nitrifiers - Klosterneuburg... | ecosystem: Engineered > WWTP > Aerobic digester >... | reverse complement strand
CTCTGGCACCATGATCAGCGCTTGCGCTTGGGGGGAGGCCGACAGCAGGGTCTGCACGGCCTGCAAATACACCTCGGTTTTGCCGCTGCCGGTGGCGCCGAACAGCAAAAAAGGGCCGGGTTGGGACTCGATCTGGTCCAGGGCAGCGGTTTGTTCTGCAGTGAGGCTGGGTCCGCTGGCATGGTTCGGTCTGGGTAGGCCGCTGTCGCCTGCGTTGGTTACCGCAGGGGCTGAAGTGGGTTTGCTGCGTTTGAGTCGGCGCTGCATCTGGGCAGGGGACAGTTCGCGCAATTGCGGCGGCAGGGCGGCCAACGCAACTTCGCCCAAGGAGCGCTGGTAATAATTTGCAGTAAATGTAACCAGTTGTTGCCACGTCACACTCAAGGGGGCAATGCCCTCCAAAGTGCCCGCCACGGACCGGATCTTGGCTGGATCAAACTCTCCAGTGGCTTGTGCAGACTGGGCATCCCACACCACGCCCAGGGTCTCACGCGAGCCCAGTGGCACACGAACCAGCGTGCCGCTTGGCAGTGCCGACTCACTTCGGTAGCTCAGCACCGACCCCATTGCGGCATGTGCCGGGGTTTGCACTAGCACGCACAACCAGTGGCTCATGGGTCAATTGACGCCATGGGGTGGCGTGGTGGAGATTTGGCGCACACTTGGAGGAATTTGTTAAGGTTGTTCTTAGGAAGTACCGCTAAGTGCTTGATTTAAAAATGCTTTATGAATAACTAAGAGTTTCTGTGGATAACTTTGTTGATATCTACCTCCGGCGCTCTGTAAAGCCTTGAAAATCAAGGCTTCGACTGAAATGCCCTTAAAAAAAGCAAAGTTTCGTTTCCTTATAAATCAAGTACTTACAAGCGCTATTGCTTTCATAGCGCATATCCCCTATTCAGGGGATGCCGAAAGGGGCTATCACCCGCATTTGTGCATAAGTGCAACAGGATGCATCTATTGCGGCCCCAAAAGTGGTACGCAATTCAGGCCCGTATCGCGCGGGAATGGCTGTGCACCGCTTCCACCAGCGCGGCCACGTGGTCTGGCGGCGTGTACTGGCTGATACCGTGTCCTAGGTTAAAGATGTGGGTGGGGCCGGTGCCCGTGCCTTGGTAGGGTTTGCCAAAGCTGTCGAGCACGTGTTTGACCTGGTTGGCAATCTGGGCCGGTGGTGCAAACAACACATTGGGGTCGATATTGCCTTGCAGTACCTTGCCGGGGCCGTTTTCCTGGCCACCGACCAGCGCGCGGGCCTTGCCGAGATTGACGGTCCAATCCAGGCCCAAAACCTCGCAATCCAGCGTTCCCATTTCCTGTAGCCACATACCGCCACCCTTGGTGAACACAATGCGGGGAATGCGCACCGTGACGCCCTTGCCATCGGTGTGCGTGGTCTTGAGCTGAGCCAGCACGCGCGCGGTGTAGGCCATGGAAAACTCCTGGAAGGCGCCGTCGGCCAGTACCCCGCCCCAGCTGTCAAAAATCATCACGGCCTGCGCGCCCGCATCTATCTGGGCGTTCAGGTAAGCCGCCACGGAGTCAGCGTTGATGGACAGGATGCGGTGCATCAGATCAGGTCGGCTGTACAGCATGGTCTTGACCTGACGGTAGTCATCCGAGCCCGCACCTTCGACCATGTAGCAGGCCAGGGTCCAGGGGCTGCCGGAGAACCCAATCAGCGGCACCCGGCCTTTGCCATCGGCCTGGGTCAGGGCCTTGCGGATGGACGACACGGCGTCAAATACATATTGCAGTTTGGCCATGTCGGGCACCGCCAGCTTGGCCACGGTTGCTTCATCGCGCACAGCGGTGGCAAAGCGTGGGCCTTCGCCCTGGGCGAAAGACAGGCCCAGTCCCATGGCGTCGGGCACGGTGAGAATGTCGCTGAACAAAATGGCGGCATCCAGCGGGTAGCGCTCCAGCGGTTGCAGGGTTACCTCGGTGGCGTAGTCGCGGTTGGTGGCCAGGCCCATGAAGCTGCCGGCCTTGGCACGCGTGGCAACATATTCGGGCAGGTAGCGACCGGCCTGGCGCATCAGCCACATGGGGGTGTGGTCAGTGGCTTGGCGCAGGCAAGCCTGCAGAAACGTGGGGTTCTGCAAGTTGGCGAAAGTGGGGTCTTGCGTAAGGGCGGTGGTGGCAGGGGCGCCAGTGGGAGTGTGCAGTGCGTTCATAGCCCCTATTGTCGCAGTTCGCCAGCACCTCTCGCCCACTTTGGGGGCTATCTCAGTCGGGCGTGTTCCACCATCAGGCACTTATTTTCTACCACCTGTAACCCGGCCGCACGTGCCCGTTGTGCGGCTGCTTCGTGGGCAATGCCCTGTTGCATCCACACCGCCCTGGCGCCAATGGCAATGGCCTCGTCCACCACGGGCGGCACATCGGCGCTGTTGCGAAACACATCCACCAGATCGATTGACTCCGCCGCAGCGGCTTCGGTCAGTGTGGCGTACACGCGCTCCCCCAGAATGCGCTGACCGCTGGCCGCCGCCACCGGGTTGACCGGAATGATGCGCCAGCCGTTTTCCTGCATGTACTGCGATACCTCATAGCTGTCGCGGTGCGGTTTGGGTGACAGGCCGACGACGGCCACCGTGCGGCAGTGCCCCAGGATGTGGGCCATGGTGGCAGCGGTATCGGCTGCGGTTTCGTTGGAGGACATAGGTTCTGGCACAGGGCTCTTCTACAACTGGGCCAGGCTGGCTCGCAGGGTCTGCGCGTCCAGGATTTCCGAAAATACAACCGGTGGTTTGCCAGCCTGGTGCAGCACATAGACCGGAACGCCGCTACGACCCAGTTGCTCCAGCGCCTGGGTAATGGCGGGGTCGCGGCGGGTCCAGTCGGCGCGCATCAGCGTGACATGGTGGGCGCGCATGTCGTCCAACACGTCGGTATTGCTCAGGGTGGTCTTCTTGTTGTATTGGCAGGTGATACACCAGGCGGCAGTGAAATCAACAAACACCGGGCGCCCGGCTGCAAGTTCGGACTCAACCTTGCCGGGCGCCCATGCCTGCCAATTGACGCCAGCGCTGGTAGTGGTGGCTGTTGTCAACGGGCTGGGTGCATCTTCGATCTTGATAACCAATGGGCCGATAGCCCTCAGCAACACGACACATATCGCTATTGAAAGCGTAGCAAACATAATGCGACTGCGGCCTTCTAGGCCGAGTGCCCAAATCACCAAACTCATGGCCAGCAGCAGGGCCAGCAGCGCGCCGGCACCGTCCACGCCGCTCAGGTGGCCCAGCACCCAAACCAGCCAGACGACGGTGGCTAGCATGGGAAATGCCATGAAGCGGCGGAAGGTGTCCATCCAGGCGCCCGGTTTGGGCAACCAGCCCACCACCGCCGGCACCCAGCTAGCCGCCAAAAACGGCAGAGCCAGACCCAGCCCCAAGGTGGCAAAGATGGCCAGCGCTTGTGCGGCAGGCAGACCGATGGCGTAACCCAGTGAGGCACCCATGAACGGCGCCGTGCAGGGCGAGGCAATGGCCACCGCCAGCACGCCGGACAAAAAGGCATCCACCACCGGGTGGCGGGCCTGCAGGCTGGCCAGCTTGTGGGGCAACAGCATGCCCACTTCAAACAGCCCGGCCAGATTCAAGCCCAGCAAGGTAAATAGGGTTGCCAGCACCGCCAGCACGGCGGGTGACTGCAACTGAAAGCCCCAGCCCAGTTGCTCGCCGGTGGCGCGCAGGCCCAGCATCAAGGCGCCCAGTGCCACGAATGACAGCACCACGCCCAAGGTGTAGGCCAAGCCTTGGGCGCGGTGGGACGCGTGGCCATGGTGGCCGTGGCTGGCAAAGCCCAGCACCTTGATGGCCAGCACCGGCAGCACGCAGGGCATGAGGTTCAGGATCAACCCGCCCAGCAGCGCTGCCGCCAGTGCCAAGCCCAAGCTACCCCAGCCGCCGCCGGCGGCGTTCACCGGGGTCGACGTGGCGAGTGCCGTACTTGTGGCCGCCGTTGGCAGGGGGCCGGGGGCGCTAATCGCCGGCCACTGGCCACTAACGCTGGCTACGGTGCGCAGGCTTTGCGTGCCCAGTGCCAGCACAACCGGCAGGCTGGTGGGTGCAGATTCCCGCATAGCAGAGTAAGGAAAGTGGGCGCTCCAGACACCGTTGGCCCAGCTTTGTGTGCCAGTACGTGGCGCTGCGCCACTGCTATCCACCATGTCACCGCTATGGGGCGAGCTGACTGGCTCGGCCACCGCTTCAGTTTCGGGGAAGGGTTGCAGCGCCTTGCCGGCCCAGGCGGTGGGCAGGCCCGTTACGGTGAGCGTAAATCCGTCGGCACCCGATACGGCCTTTGCGGTGCCGGTCAAATCGGCGGGGCTTGCGGCGCGCCCGGCGTCAAAGTCTGCGCCATGCGATCCGGTGGAGCCCTGCGCCGGTATGCGCAGCACAAAGTTGCCTTCTTGTGGAATGCATTCTTGGCGGCACACCAGCCAGGAGGCCGTCAGATTCACTTCCAGATCGCCAGACGGTGACGCTTGGAACGCGGGTGCAATGGTCAGGGGGGTGGGGAGCAGCACGGTGCCGTCAAAGCCGAAGTTGGCCAGGTTGCCAACCGTGATGCGTTGCGGTGTGGGCCAGGCGATTTCGCCCGCTGTCACACCGGCGGGTAGCGTCCACTGCAGTACGGTGGGTAGTCCGGAGTCGCCCGGGTTTTTCCAGTAGGTGTGCCAGTTGGGCTGGTGCTGGATCTGCAGGCCCAACCACACGGACTTGCCCGGTGCCACGCCGTCTGGCGCGTGGGCGAAAAGCTCGGCGCGCACCTGCTCGGTTTGGACGACGGCTGTTGCATTGCCCGGTTGTGCCGAATTTTTTTGAATTAATTGGGCATTAGCCCCCGTCAATGATACGTAGAGCGCTACAAAAATTGTAGTAATTTGCAAGCTGCGGAAAACCCGACGCAAGGCAGACGGGCTGCGCCCGTTAAGACTGTTGGTGAAAATCATTGCAATATGAGAGCTTTTGTCGGCTGAAAAGTTCCGCCCCGGCGGGGAGTCTGGTGGCGCCCCGATTGTGGCACCGCAAGGGCCATTCAGAGCCCAAACCCCTACAGTTCACGCCCCTGCTTGGCGTTCACTCCAGGTCCAGACTGGCCTGGTTGAATACGGCGGGTAGTTTCTTGGGGGCCTTGATGCGCAACTGCTTGTTCACGTTCTCCTGGCCGAAGACCACCTCAATATCGGCTACCGTCACCCCAAATAGAGGGGCCAAAAAGCGCACCATGTAGTCAGTGGCTTTACCGCCCTTGGGAGCAGCGGTGACGCTGATCTTGAGCTGGGTGCCCTTGGGCTTGCCAATCGCATCTTTGGCAGCGGAGGGCTTGCCCAGCACATTGAGGATGAGCACGTCGCCATCCCAGGCAAAGAAGGACTCACCAGTGGCGTTGCGGGGGCGTGTAGCAGGCATGGTGCCATGTTACTGCGGCACTTGTTGCTGGCTGCCAGTGCGCGGTACCATGGGCATTCCCAAAGCCCGATACCACTATGCCCGCCGCCCGACCACCCACCACGCCCCATCCGTATCCCTCGCGCTACTGGGCAGACTGCAGCACGCGTGACTTCGCGCAGGCACGCGCTGCCGGCCTGCTGGATCAGACCATTGCCGTGTTGCCGGTGGCCGCCACCGAGCAGCATGGGCCGCACCTGCCGCTGCGGGTGGACAGTGCCTTGGTGGATGGCGTGGTGAGTGCCGCCCTGGCACACCTCGACGCCGCTGTGCCAGCCTTGTTTTTGCCCACCCAGCCTATTGGGCTGAGCCCCGAGCACGCGCGATTTGCCGGCACGCTCACGCTCAAGGCTGAAACCGTGATTCGCCTGTGGACCGAAATTGGCGAGAGCGTCGCCGCCAGCGGTGTGAAGAAGCTGGTGCTATTCAACTCCCACGGTGGCCAGGTCGGGGTGATGGATATCGTGGCGCGCGACCTGCGCGCACGCTTGGGGATGTTGGTCTACAGCGTGAACTGGTTTGGCCTGCCCCTGCTGGGCCCGCAAGGCGAGGATGTGAATGCTCTGTTTAGCGCGCATGAACACCGCTTTGGCATCCACGCCGGTGAAATGGAAACCTCCATGATGCTGGCGCTGGCACCACACTTGGTGGACATGGAGCAGGCACGCAACTTTGCATCCACTTCTGAAGACCGGGCCAACCGCTTTGAGATTCTGGGCAATGGCAAGAGCGCCAAGCTGGGCTGGCAGATGCAGGACTACAACCCGGCGGGTGCCGTTGGCAATGCGCTGGGTGCGTCAATCGACAAGGGGCATGCGGTGGTCGATGCCGCAGCACGCGCACTGGCGCGCCTGCTGAGCGAGGTGCACCAGTTGCCACTGAGTACGCTCAGCGACTCCCACAGCGACTCCATTCCCTAGTGCTCCGTTAGTCGCTGGTGCAGGCCTGCAGGCCGTTTTGTCCCCGGCGCCAGCACGGGCTGGTGGTTGTGCGGTCGCGGCTGGGAATGCCATCCATATCGATGCTGGCCATGTGGGTGCGAAGCGCTTGCACACCGGTCTTGTCGATCTCCAGCTCCAGCACCCAACCCCGGCGCTGGTTGGCGTTGTCGGTCTCTTTCATCACAAAGTTGCCCACGCTGTAAACAATGGGTTTGCCGTCGTAGTTCTCGATGTCTTGCGTGACGTGCGGGTGGCCTCCGATCACCGCGTCGGCTCCGGCGTCCAGCATAAGGCGGGCCAGTTGCCGCTGCCGGGTGTTGGCTGTGGGCTCGTTTTCCCAGCCCCAGTGCATAACCGGGATCACGATGTCGGCCCGGTATACAGTGCGGGCCTTGTGGATGTCGCTGCGCACCTGTTCGTCTTCGCTCCAGGCCACGCCGGGCGCGTCAAAGTCGGCCTCAAAGCTGCGCGGCATGAATTCGCTGTAACCCAGTAAGGCAATGCGCAGACCCTTGCGCTCCAGAATCAGCGGGGTGTGTGCCTGCGCCAGGTTGTGGCCGCCACCAAATTCCCCCAGATTGGCCTGCTTTAGCAAGTTCAGCATTTCGGAAAAGGCCTCGCGTCCATAGTCACCGGAATGGTTGTTGGCCAGGGCTACGGCATCGAAATGGTGTTTGAGCACCGCGAGGACGCGTGGGTGGGCGCGAAAGGTGTAATTTTTGTCAGCCGGTGTACCCGTGGTGGCCACCACGCATTCCAGATTAGCCAGGCGAATATCGGCACCGGCGAACAGCGAGGCAAAGTCGGCAAACGGGTCGCCACCCCGGGTGATGGCGGTACCGGCGTGGTCGTCCAGCACCACGTCGCCGGCAAACAGCAGGCGCACGCTTTTGTGGGTTGCCGAGCCGTCGGCACCGTGCGCGTTTAAGCCACAGGCCAACACCAGCGCGACAGCGGTTTGCAGTATGCGGCGCATCATGGCGCCACACCTTCGAGCGTGCAGTGGTAGATCAGCTCGCGCTCTACCTCACCGGCATAGATGTGTTGTTCGCCTGTTAGCAAATAGGGCGTGACGCCGCTGTGGTAGGGCGGCAAGTATTTGGCCTCCTGCACCAGAATTGGTTGGCGGCGGGTGTCCAGGTAGGCGTACAGCGCAATGGATTCGATGTGCTCCCCGCGACCCACCATCACCGCCTTGAAGTGGAAGCGCCCGCCAATGTCCACCGAAGGTACCGAGTAGGGGTCGTCCACCATGCGGGCTTGCACCTGTTGTGTGGCGCCGGCGTAAGTCACCTCGCAGCGCAGCAGGGGTGCGGCAAGAGCGCCTTGCTGCAGTGCCACAGCGCCCAGGGTGCACACGAACCGACAGGTGGTGCCAGGCTTCATGCTTGCGGGTTCAGGAGTAGGTGATCCATGGCGCATATTCTGCACCGTCCAGATGGGGAAGCGTATTAAAGGTCTGCAACGTGTGGCGTTTGGAATTGAAAACGAACTCGGTGATCGAGCTGTTGCGGATACGCATGTTCAGCGCAATGGTGGTTTCCGGTGCGGTACCCAGCACGTGCCCCACGGCGGTGGCAATGGGGCCACCGCTGCTGACGATGAGTACGTTGCCCGTGGTTTCCTTGCGAACATGGTCCAGTGCGCTGGTGACACCCTGCACAAACTCGTTGTAGCTGGACATGCCGGCCGGGGAGACCACGCCGTTCATCCACTGGGTAAGGCCATCGCGCAGCAGGCGAAAGTGTTGCTTGTACAACGCGGGCGTATTGGTGGGTGGCAGGGGTTCGGGGTGGATAGCGGCAATCACCGCATCGCCGTTGAATTCGTTCAGGCCTGGCCATTGCAGGGCTTTGTTATCCAATCCTGCGCCCTTGGCAATGCCGGCCCAGGTCTGGACTTGGCGCTTCAGGGTGCCGGTGAGCACGGCATCAAAATGAATTTGACGTGCTGCCAGGTACTCGCCCAGACGCACGCTTTGGCGTTGCCCCAGCGCGCTGAGGTTGTCATAGTCGGCAGCGCCAAAAGACGCCTGCCCGTGTCGCACCAAATAGAGATTTCCCATGCAAGGAATCTACGGCAAGCAGGGTGTGCGCGATGTCGTGGTTGCGACAGCGCGGTCAAATTGGGTGCAGCGGCGGCGTGGGTGTTGCAGCGACAATGAAGCCATGATTGCGGCGTATGACCTTCTGGCCCTGGCGGCGGCGGCCTGTTGGGCCACTTCGAGCTTGCTGGCCGTTACACCAGTACGCCATTTGGGAGCCATTGCGTTCACCCGCTGGCGCATGTCGCTGGTGGCTTGCATGCTGTGGGGCGTGGTCGCTGCTTTGGGGTCGTGGCGCAGCCTTTCCTGGGACGCGACCATGACGCTGGCCGTCAGCGGTATCGTCGGCATCTTCATCGGAGACACCGCCCTGTATGGTGCCGTGCAGCGCCTGGGGCCGCGCCGTGCCAGCGTGTTGTTTTCCACCCATGCAGCCTTCAGCGCCGCCTTGGGTTTTGCCATGCTGGGTGAGCGCATGGGTTTGCAGGCGGCACTGGGTGGCGCCTTGACCATTGCCGGGGTGATGTGCGCCATTGCACTGGGGCGTCGCAAGGATGACCAACACGCCTGGGAGGCTAATCATGGCTCGCTGCGCTGGGGTGTGGCACTGGGGCTGGTGGCGGCACTGGGGCAAGCGGTAAGCACGCTGATTGCCAAGCCGGTGATGTCAAACCAGGCGGTTGGCGCGGTGGTGGACCCGATTGCAGCGTCTGCGGTGCGCGTTTCGGTGGCCTGCGCGGCGCACTACCTGTTGCTGTGGGGCGGATTGCGTGCGGCCCGCGCCCACCGGCATCCCACGGCTGGCGTGCTGGCGCAAACGGCGCTTAACGGTTTTATTGGTATGGGCCTGGGGATGACATTCATTTTGATGGCGCTGAACAAGGGCGACGTGGGCATGGTCGCCATCCTGTCATCGGTGTCACCCGTTCTGGTGCTGCCGCTGTTGTGGTGGCACCTGGGCCGCGCACCAGCCTGGGGGGCTTGGTTAGGCGCTGGTTTGACGGTGTGCGGAACGACGCTGATCTTGCTGCGCTGACCGGGTTCTAGCTGGACAGGTCGTGATGGTCTTGAAGCCCCAGGCTTTGAAGAAAATCGCCCACCAGCCCTCGTCATTATTACGTATATCGCTATTGTTTTTGTAGTACTTCTGCAAACATCGCACTGTCCACATTGCCACCGCTCAAGGAAATACCCACGCTCTGGCCTCGCAACGTCGCACGTTCCTGCCACGCAGCGGCATAGGCGGCAGCGCCGGCGCCTTCGGCTACGTTGTGGGTGCAGGCAAAAATATCGCGCATAGCCTGGGCTACCTCGGCGTCGGTCACTTTGATGATGTGGTCGATCTGCCCCTGCAAAATCGCAAGGGCCTCGGGGTCGGCCACGCGGCATGCCATGCCGTCGGCCAGCAGCGTGGTCACCGGGGCTTCCACCACGTGGCCGGCGGCCAGAGAGTCGGCATAGGTGGTGGCGTGGGCGCTGACCACACCGACGATGCGGGCGCGGTGGCCCAACGCCAGTTTGGCGGCTATGGCCGAGCAGGCGCCCGAACCCTGGCCAATGGGCACGTACACCACGTCCAGATCGGGCACTGCCTTGAACAACTCCCACCAGTAGGTGGCCACGCCGCGCAGCAGGTTAATGTGAAAGCTGGGCACTATGTGGGCACCACGCTCGGCGGCTAGGGCTATGGCGTGCTCGCGGCTTTCCTGAAAGTCGGCACCGTGTTCGATCAGCGTCACACCCAGGGCGCGCATGGCGGCGTTCTTCTCGGCTGAATTGCCCAGCGGGACGACGATAGTGCAGGCCACACCATGGGCTCGCGCGGCCCAGCCAATGCTCTGGCCGTGGTTGCCACGCGTGGCGCTGAATACCGCTTTGGGCAGGGTTGCGCTGCGGGCCAGTTGGTCAAAGTAGGTCAGGCCTCCGCGAATTTTGAAGGCCCCTACCGGCGTATGGTTTTCGTGTTTGACCCAGCAGGTTGTGCCCAGCTTCTCGGTCAGCAACGGCCAGGCGTATTGCGGTGTTGCGGCGAATGCGCGGTATACCACTTGGGCACTTTCTTCTATGTCTTGCAAGTTGGGCAGGTTCATGGTGTGTGGATCTCAACGAGGCCTTTGGGCGTTTGCATATGTGCGCTGAGGCGCGCGGGGCCGGTGGTCACTGCAGTGGGCCCCAGCTGTAGGCCAATGGTTTGGTATGCGGCATTTAACGCGGCGGCTTGCGGGTGTTGCACCTGCAGCCGCTGCAGTGACACGCCGCTATCGGGCATGGTGTCGGTCGGGTGGATATCGCCCCATTGGATCAGTGTGGGCAGGCAGCCATCGAACAGGCGCTGACCGTCCTCACGCACGCTGATCTGCCACCGCAACAGCCCGGTGGCAGTCTGGCGTGCGGCCTGCACCACGGTGCCTCGGTCTATTCCTTGCGTAGCCAGTGCGGCCACGGCGTCGGTTACGTCCGGCACCTTGGCGACAAAATGGGTGAGCGTGGGACCGTGTTGCGCCACATGGGCGCGCAGCGCCAAGTCATCCATATCAAACCAGCGTCTAGCCCTAGTCGATATTGATGGTATTGCTATAGGGTTGATAGCAATGATCTCCAGATAGGCACCCGCGAAGCCAGGGCTGGCGATCTTTAGCAGCCGGTTGTGCGTGCCCATCAAGGGGTGCTCGCCTCCAGGGCCGGGTGTTACGCCCAGCGTAGCTTCGCACCAGGCCACACCTTGCTCCAGGCTGGTTGCCATGATGACCAGATGGTCTAGTGAGGCCACGGTGGCAAGCTCGGTTTTACAGCAGCACGCTGCCGTTGATGCAGGTCACCGCATCGCCACCCACCCAGACCTGGCCGCTGCCATCTTGGCGGATGTGCACGCGGCCTTGCACGCCCAGGCAAGTGCCTTGCGCTGCCGTGTACTGCTGAGGCGCATGTCCCTCGGCAATCAGCCACTGCGCCAGACTGGCGTTGAAGCTGCCGGTGACCGGGTCTTCGCCAATGGCCTTGCCATGGTCAAAGAAAAAGCGCACTTCTACCGTGGGTTGCTCAGTCGTGTCTGCGGTGCGGGACGCGGTTGAACCACTGCTGGAAAAGGCACGCGCTTCGCGGTTGGAGCGGCCAATGAGACCTGGAACGAGGCCGGTCGCAGGCGCATCGGCCTGCACCGTGGCCACACCCACGCCGCTGATGCCCTCAGCGCGGATAACGGTGTTGAGCTTGGCGGCATCTGGTTTCAGCCCCAGCAAGACACGGGGGTCATTGATCAGCAGGCCGAAGTGCGTCGGGCCATTGTTGAGGTGCTGGCTGGCCACGATGCTGGTGCGTGGCAGGCCCAAAGCATCAGCCAGCGCCGCCACGAGCTCGAGGGCTGCGTCACTTCGGCGCAGCGGTGGTGCGGCAAAGGCCGGGCGGCCGCTGGATTGGTTGATGTGAATTAGCCCTACCTTGCATTGCTGCACCACCAAGCCGGGCTTTTGCGGTACGCCGCCATGCTCAAGCCAGGCATGGCAACTGCCCAGGGTGGGGTGGCCAGCAAACGGCATCTCGTAGCCGGGGGTGAAGATGCGCACCTGGTAGTCCGCGCCCTGGGCTGCGGCCTCAGGGGTGGGCGGCAGCAAGAACGCGGTTTCCGACAAATTGGTCCAGCGCGCAAAGTGCTGCATGTCTTCTGTGCAGAGGCCCGAGCCGTCCAGCACCACAGCAAGCGGATTGCCGAGGTAGGCCTGGTCCGTGAAAACGTCAACTTGTTTGAAGGGGCGTTGTTGCATGGTGGTCTTTTGGAATCAGCTTAACGTGACATCCAGCACGCCACAGCTGGCCGGGCGTTGTTGCAATTGGCCAAACCAGCGTTGTACGTTGGGGAAGGCCTGTAATTCTTGGCGCGTGATGCCATAGGCGTCGAACTGCGCTGTGCGCATGCCCCACCAGCGGTGCATTTCGCAGCCCAGCGGGATGTCGGCCATGCCAAAGCTGTCGCCACCCATAAAGGCGTGGTCTTTCAGGTGCGCGTCCATCAAGGCCAGCAAGGGTTCGGTGGCTGCCACCGATTGCTGTATGGCATCGGCATTGCGCGTATCCGCCGGGGTGCGCACCAACTGGATGAAGGCCGGACCGGCGGCACGGTTGAACGTGGTTTGCTGCCAGTCCATCCAGCGCTCGGCGTCGAACCGGGCTTCCAGTTCGGTGGGGTATAAGTTGAGCGCAGCACCGTAGCGTGCGCACAGGTAGCGCACGATGGCGTTGGACTCCCACAGCGTAAAGTCGCCAATCTCCAGCAGAGGCACCAACGCGTTGGGATTCTTAAGCCGGTACTCGGCCGTGGTGGTGATGCCGAAGCCGGCGCCCGCATCGGTGCGTTGGAAGTCCAGGCCTACCTCTTGTGCGGCCCACACGGCCTTGCGCACGTTCAGCGAACTGATGCGCCCCCACAACCGCACGACATGGTGCTCTGCCATCATGCGCTGCGGTGTTCGCGGATGGCAGCGGCCAATGCCGCTACACCGGTGCGGATTTCGTCCACATTGGGCGTGACAAACGACAGGCGCATGGTGCGCGCATCGCCATGGTCGTTGTAGAAGGCAGCACCTGGCACAAAGGCCACACCCTTGTCCACGGCCACAGGCAGCAGCTCTTGGGCGTTCATGCCCTCGGGCAGGCGCGCCCACAGGAACATGCCGCCATCGGGCGTGTTCCAGGTGACATCGCTGGGCATGTCCTTGACCAGGGCCTCCAGCATGGCGTCACGCTGGGCTTTGTACAGGGCGCGGATGGTGGGGATGTGGCGGTCCAGGAAACCGCCTTTCATCACCTCGGTGATCATGCGCTGGTTGAAGCCCGGACTGTGCAGGTCCGCCGCCTGTTTGGCCTGTAGCAGCTTGGGGAAGATAGCCTTGGGCGCCACCAAAAATCCCATGCGCAGACCGGGCGCCAGCACCTTGGAGAACGAGCCCAGGTAGATGCATCCCTCGGGGTTGCGTGCGGTCAGTGGCGCGGGAGGCGCCTTGTCAAACCACAGGTCGCCGTAGGGGTTGTCTTCCACCAGGGGCAGGCGCAGTTCGGCCGCCTTGGCCACCAGCGCGGCGCGACGGGCCTCAGTCATGGTGCGCCCGGTGGGGTTCTGGAAATTGGGCAGCACGTAGAGGAAGCGCGCTTTGCTAGCGCCCTCTCCAACCTTGCTGGCCAGATCCGCAATATCTACACCTTCGTCGTCACTGCCGACGCTAAGCACTTCCGGCTCCATGGGCGTGAAGGCCTGCAGCGCGCCCAGGTAGGTGGGGGTTTCGACCAGCACGCGGCTGCCGGCGTCAATGAGGATTTTGGCGACCAGGTCCAGGCCCTGTTGTGAGCCGGTGGTGATCAGCACCTGGGCTGGGTCCACGTCCCAGGGCAGGCGGTCGGCCACCATTTGGCGCAGCGGAGCAAAGCCCTCGCTGGCGGCGTATTGCAGGGCGGCTTGCGGGTCGGTGGTCAGCACCTGGTTGCAAGCAGCGGTGAACTCGGCAATGGGAAAGGTTTTGGCAGAGGGCAGACCGCCTGCAAAACTGATGATGCCGGGCTTCTCGGTGATCTTGAGGATTTCGCGGATCACAGAGGGGTTCATGCGGGCGGCGCGGCGCGCCATGGTCCAGGGAGTGGCTGTGGGGAGGTCGTTGGGTTTCATGGTCAAAAGTGCCCTCGTGTGGTGGTGAGTCGGGAGTGTCGTTGATGAATAGAAAATTGGCTACTTCACCGGCATTTTTTTGCCAATAAAGACGGTTGCAATCACCGCCAGGCCAAAGCCCACGGTGACGGCGTCGAGCCGCTCGCCCAGCAGCGGGACGGCAAACAGCATGCTCAAAAAGGGTTGTACCAGTTGCACCTGGCTCACGCGCACGGTGCCACCCAATGCCATACCACGGTACCAGGCAAAAAAACCCAGCCACATGGAGAACACCGCCAGGTAGGCAAACCCCAGCCAGGCGCTGGTGTGCAGGCTGGCCTGTGGCCAGGTTAGAAGTGCTGCGGGAACCGTGATGGGCAGGGATATTATTAAGGCCCAGCAAATTACGTGTTCCGGCTGCATGTGTTGCGACAGGCGCGCACCATACCCGTAACCTACTGCCGCGCACAGCATGGCGGCCAGCAAGAGCAAGTCGGCCAAATCCAGGCCGCCGTGGGAACCATCGGCATGGGGGGAGGCGCGCAACAACGCAAACGCCACCACCAGCGCACTGCCCAACACGGCACACAGCCAAAACCCCATGGACGGGCGCTGGCGATGCAGCAGGGCACCCACCGCAGCGGTGGCCAGTGGCAGCACGCCCACAATCACGCTGGCATGCACAGCTTCCACATAACGCATGGCCACTGAGGTAAATAACGGAAATCCAAAAACCACGCCGGCTGCGGTAATGGCCAGTGGCAGCCAGTCGGGGCGTTGAGGCCACGGGGCTCGGGTGGCGACCAGTAACCCAGCAGACAACACGCCGGCCACCACGGCCCGGCCATAGGCAATGAAGAAGCCCGACATTTGCGGCGCAGCCGCTGTGCCCACTGCCAGGCGGGTCATGGGTAAGGTCACAGAAAAAATGACAATGCCCAAAAGACCCAGCCACAGCCCCTTGGTGATTGAATGGGTGTTGGTGCTTGTTGTCATAGAACCAGCATCCACAGGGCGGTGACCAGCAGCACCACAGCCATGCCACGGTTGAACCAGACCAGGCGTTGGCCGCTGCCGTTGGGACCAGTCAGCCAGGTCCGCAGCGCCGAGCCCACCAGTGCGTAGCAGCAGTTGCTGGCAAAGGCGAAGCCCAACAGGATGGGGAGCACCAGGACCAGACGCTGGGTTGCGTCGGCGCGCCCGGCAATCCAGCCACCCACAATGGCCAAGGCCAGCATCCAGGCTTTGATGTTGACAAATTGCAGCGTCACACCCTGCCAGAAGCCAACGCGCAGCAACTCCGCATTGGCCTCACCCAACTGGCGTGCGCGGGTCAACTTGCTGGCCAGCCACAGCAGGTAAGCTACGCCGCCGATCCGCACGGTCCAGCCCAGCCAAGGCAGCGCCAGCACCAAGGCACCCAGTCCCAAAGCGCACACCAGCAGCAGGGCGCCCCAGCCAACTGGCACTGCGCAGATGAACGGCAGCGCATGGCGAAAGCCCTGGTTTGCGGCCAATGCGGTTGCGAGAGTCGTGTTAGGGCCCGGCGTGAAGCTCATAGCCGTTGCCAGCACCAGTAACGCGGATAACTCTTGCCAGTTCATGGTTCGCACTTTATAGTTGAAGCCAGCACAGATGCAGTACAGTTTGGCGGTCAAAAAGTTTATCTGTATTGCTGTCTTGGGCAACACAGCCAGGAGCCACCATGTTGATGAGAGCCGCGTCACAAACGCTCACCGAGCAGCTCTACACCCGCTTTGCCGAGCGCATCCGTACCCGGCTGCTGGCGCCGGGGGCGCGTCTGCCGTCGGTACGCCAGTGTGCGCAGCAGCAGGGCGTGAGCCCGTCCACCGTGGTGGCGGCGTATGACCAGTTGCTGGCCCACGGGCTGGTGGAGGCCCGTAAGAACCGCGGTTTCTATGTGCGGGAAATGGCTCTAGCCCTCGTCAAACCTACACATCAAGCTGTCAATTCAATAGCACAAGAGCCAGCACATGCTGGCTTTGGAGCGCAGCATGTGCCCATCAACGCCACCGCCTTGATTCGTGGCATGTTCCACCGTGTTTCAGATTTGCCCCAACCCGGTCTTGGCGTATTTCCGCCGGACTGGCTGGAAACGAGCTTTATGGCAGCGGCGGTGCGCAAGGTCACCAATAGCTGGGCGCTGCAGTCGTTGTCTCTGCAATACGGTGACCCGGCGGGTGACGCCAGTCTGCGCCATTCCCTGTCGCACAAGCTGGCGGCCTACAACGTGCACGCGACCCCTTCGCAAATCGTAACCACAGTGGTCGCTACCCATGCGCTAGACATTGTGAGCCGCACCTTGCTGCGCGCTGGTGACTACGTGATGGT
>Ga0073904_10001706_pt1 | contig 16435 bp, 12 predicted proteins | sample KloWWTrecipitate_FD_66668 | JGI IMG/M metagenome (GOLD analysis project Ga0073904, IMG submission 66668) | Active sludge microbial communities from Klosterneuburg, Austria, studying microevolution and ecology of nitrifiers - Klosterneuburg... | ecosystem: Engineered > WWTP > Aerobic digester >... | reverse complement strand
CGGGGGCGCTTGAACAGGCGGTGGCAGAAGTCGCCCCCCGTCTGGTGGGCGCCGACCTTCTGATCGTGAACAAGTTCGGCAAACACGAAGCCGAGGGGCGCGGCTTCCGGCATCTGATCGCCGAGGCACTGGCAACGGGAAAGCCGGTCCTTTTGGGGGTGAACGGCATCAACCGGACCGCATTCGACAGGTTCGCCGATGGGCTGGCCGAAGAGCTTCCCGGTTCGCTCGATGCGGCACTCGACTGGGCGGAACGTCATCTGCCGGCCGCAGCCCCCGCGTGGCGTGAACCATCGCTGAGGGCCGTCAGACCAGACGCCCCTCACAACATCCGGTCGGCGCTCGCCTCGAAAAGGCTTCTGGCATAGTCCGTCTTCATCCGTGAACCGGCGAGGTCTTCGCGGCTCAATTCCTCGACAGCGCGGCCGTGCTGCATCACCAGCACCCGGTCGCACATATGGTCGATAACGGCGAGATCGTGCGAAACCATCAGGAAGGTCAGCCCGCGCTCAGCCCTAAGCCGTGCGAGAAGGTTCAGGGTTTCGGCCTGAACGCTCGCATCCAGCGCGCTGGTGGGTTCGTCCAGCAGCAGGATCTTCGGTTCCAGCATCAGGGCACGGGCGATGGCGACACGCTGACGCTGGCCACCGGACAGCTGGTGGGGATAACGGAAGCGGAAGCTTGTGGGCAGACCCACGTCGGTCAGGGCCTGCATCACTCGTCGGTCGGCATCGCCGGCGCCGTGGATGGCCAACGGCTCAGACAGGACCCGGTCGATGGTATGGCGGGGATGAAGGCTGGCGTAAGGGTCCTGAAACACCATCTGGACCTGTGCGGCGAAGGCCCGCCCGCGTGGCGTCGGTACCGGCGCGCCGCCGATACGGATACTGCCCCCCGTCACCGGGGCCAGACCGCAGATCGCGCGCAGGATCGTCGATTTGCCCGACCCGCTTTCCCCCACCAGCCCGAAACTGCCCTTTTCCTCGACCGACAGGCTGACGCCCTCCACGGCGCGGACATGGCGCCCCTTGGCATGGAACGTCACCGACAGGTTTTCGATCTCGATGAATGCCATGTCAGTTCGCCCATTCCGCTGCACGGTCCAGCCCCGGCAGAGGCCCACGGTCGCCGCCGATGCGTGGCAGGCAATTCAACAGCCCCTGAGTATAGGGATGGCGGGCCTGCATCAGGTCGCGTGCGGCCAGTTCTTCGACCACGCGGCCCTTGTACATCACCAGAACCCGGTCGCAGAAGCGCGACACCAGCCGCAAGTCATGGCTGATAAAGATCAGACCCATCCCCCGGCTTTTGACCAGATCGTCGAGGATCTTCAGAACCTCGGCCTGCACCGTCACATCGAGCGCGCTGGTCGGCTCGTCGGCGATCAGCAGGTCGGGGTTCGGGATCAGCATCATCGCGATCATCACCCGCTGGCCCATGCCGCCGGAAAGTTCATGCGGATAGGCCTCCATTACCCGCGCGGGGTCGCGGATCTGCACGGCCTCCAGCGCAGCGATGGCGCGGTCGTATGCGGCGGCCCGGCCGATACGGTCGCGCTGACGCAGGCCTTCCATCAGCTGCGCGCCAACCTTCATCACCGGGTTCAGCGAATATTTCGGGTCTTGCATGACCATCGCAATCCGCTGGCCCCTGAGCGCGCGCATGTCCTTTTCCGAAGCCCGCATCAGATCCTGGCCATCAAAGATCATCTCGTCCGCTTCGATCCGGCCCGGCGGGCGGATCAGCCGCAGGACCGAGCGGCCCGTCATGGTCTTGCCCGAACCGCTTTCGCCCACGATCCCCAGCCGTTCGCGGCCAAGTGCGAAGGAGACCCCCCTGACCGCCTCGACCCGGCCTGCTTCGGTATCGAACGTCACGCGCAGGTTCTTGACTGACAGAAGCGTCATTTGCCGCTGCTCCGCGGGTCTAGGACATCGCGCAGACCGTCACCCAGTAGGTTGAAGCCAAGCGATACGATGAAAATGGCCAGCCCCGGCATGGTGGCGACCCACCATTGTTCGAACAGAAACTTGCGGCCGGCCGAGATCATCAGCCCCCATTCGGGCAGGGGCGGCTGCACGCCGAGGCCAAGGAAACCAAGGCCCGCCGCCGTCAGAATGACCCCCGCCATGTCGAGCGTCACCCGGACGATGACCGAAGGCAGGCACATGGGCATCACATGGCCCCAGATGATGCGCGACGCCCCTGCCCCTTGCAGCTTCACCGCGGCGATATAGTCGGAATTGCGCACGGTCAGCGTTTCGGCCCGCGCCACTCGCGCATAGGGCGGCCAGGAGGTCAGCGCGATGGCCAGAACCGCATTTTCCATCCCCGGCCCCAGCACGGCAACCAGCGCAAGCGCGAGGATGAGTTTAGGAAAAGCCAGGAAAATATCAGTGATCCGCATCAGGATCTCATCCGTCCAGCCACCGAAATAGCCCGCAATGGTGCCGATCAGCAGGCCGACAACCGGCGCGGTCAGTATGACAAGTGCGACGATGTAAAGCGTGATCCGGCTGCCAAAGACGATGCGCGACCAGATATCGCGGCCAAAGTCGTCGGTGCCAAGCCAGTTGCCCGCGGTGCCGGGCGGCAGCAGGCGGCGTGTCAGGTCCTGCGCGATCGGATCGTGGGGGGCGATCAGCGGCGCAAAGATCGCCATCAGCAACAAAATCGCCGAGATCAGCAGCCCCGCCACCGTCAGCGGGTTACGTCTGAGCCGCAGCCACGCGAGATAGGCCTGCGCCGCCCGCGCCTGACCGCGCGATGTCGGGTTCTGGTCCCGCAGCCACTCAAGGGTTCGTCCCATCAGCGTGCCCTCGGATCAGCAAGTCGGTACAGGATGTCCGACAGCATGTTGAGACCGATATAGACAATGCCGACCACCACCGTCCCGCCCAGAACCGCTGGCATGTCGGCGACCAGCAGGGCATCGGTGATGTAATTGCCAAGGCCGGGCCAGGCAAAGATCGTCTCGGTCAGGACCGCCCCTTCCAGAAGGAAGGCGTAAGACAGCGCCACGACCGTGATCAGCGGCACCAGCACGTTCCTGAGCGCATGGACCCAGATCACCCGCCGCTCCGGCATGCCCTTCACGCGCGCGGTGGTGATATATTCCTGCCCCAGTTCGTTCATCATGAAGCTGCGGGTCATCCGGCTGATGTAAGCCATTGAGACATAACCCAGAAGTCCGGCGGGAAGGATGATATGACTGACGGCATTCGCGAACATGTCCCAGCGGCCGTTCAGGGCGGTATCGACAAGGATCATCCCGGTATATTGCGTGAGCTCGAATTCCAGCAACATATCGAAGGCCGCATCCAGCCGTCCCGGTCCGCTGACCCATTCAAGCTGCCCGTAAAACAGCAATAGCCCCATGAGGCCTAGCCAGAAGATCGGCATCGAATAGCCCATCAGCCCCACAAGCCGCACCGTCTGGTCAAACCATGACCCGGGCTTGGTTGCGGCCAATACCCCCGCAGGCACCCCCGCCAAGACGCCAAGGATGGTGGCCACGGTGGCCAGTTCCAGCGTCGCGGGGAAGCGGCGGGCGATTTCGTCCAGAACCGGCTCGCGGGTGCGCACCGACAGCCCCAGATCGCCATGCAACGCTTGCCAGACATAAAGGCCGAACTGCTTCCACAACGGTTCGTCCAGCCCCAGATGCTCGCGCGCGGCGGCGATCTGTTCCGCGGTGGCGCGTTCGCCAAGGATCGACGTCGTCGGATCGATCGGCACCACGCGCGAAATCACGAACGTCACCAGCAAAAGCCCCAGAAAGGTGACAAACAACGAAAACAAAACGCCTGCGACCTGTCGCAGACCCTGCCAGTAGCGCGACGGCGCGGCGATATCGGTCATGGGTGAAACGGCACGCCGGACGGTCTTTGCCCGGCGTGCCCTGTCCTTACTTCGTCACAAGCCAGTAGGCGGCGCTACCAACCGCGCCCCCGGTCGAGAAGCCAGTCACGCCAGACCGCATTCCGGTTTGGAAAGCGATCTGGTTGAGGATGATGAAGGGCGAGGTTTCGCGGTGCTTCTTCTGGATATCCTCATACATCGCCTTGCGCTTTTCGGGGTCTTTCTCTTCGACGGCGGCCTGCGTCATCGCGTCGAGTTCCCCTGGCTCATAGGCATTGCGCCATGCCAGATAGCCGGTGTTCTTGTCTTCGTCCGCATTGCCGGGGTTCTGGGCAAAAGTCGATGCGTTCGTGTGCGGATCGGGATAGTCCGGCCCCCAGCTTTGCAGCGTCGCATCATGCAGGCGACCGCGGTATTCCTCAAGCTGTTCGGCGCCTTCGCCCACTTTCAGTTCGACCGTGATCCCGGCCTGACCGAGCGTGTTCTGGATCGACTGGGCCATGTCCATCCGGTCGGCCGCATTGCGCACCGACAGGGTGATCTTCGGATCGGTGATCCCGGACTCGGCCAAAAGCGCCTTGGCCTTCTCGACATCCAGTGAATAGGGCGTGTCGTCCAATGCGCCCAGGAAGCCCTTGGGCAAGAAGGACTGGTGAACGACGTTCGTGCCTTTCAGGAACGTGTCGACCATGCCCTGATAGTCGATGGCCCAGCGCATCGCATCCAGGAACTTGGCATTCTTGAAATTCTCGTTCTTCTGGTTGAATGACAGATAGAAGATCTGGCCGCCCACGTCCTGTTCGACCTTCACGTCGGCATTGCCCTGCAGCCCTTCGATATCGGTGGGCGTCAGTTCGCGCGAAATGTCGATATCACCCTTTTCCAGCATCAGCCGCTGAGTCGCGGCTTCGGGCACATGCTGCATGAAGACCTTGGCCAGCTTCGCGTCGCCCCGCCAATGGCCCGCGCGCGCCTCCAGCACATAACCTTCATTGGGCTTGTAGCTTTTCAGCACATAGGCGCCGGTCCCGGCCGAATTTACCTTGAGATATTCATAGCCCATGTCGCCATTGGCCTCATTGGCCATCACCGTTTCGCGGTCGACGATGGAGGCAACGCCCGAGGTCATGCAGTTGTAAAGGAAGGTCGGCGCATAGGCCTTGTCGGTCTTGATGATCAGATTTTCACCATCCACCGTGACCATTTGATCGACATTCTCGGGCGTCCAGCCGAACTGGCCAAGAATAAACGCCGGCGTCTTGTTCAGTTTGATCGCACGCTGAAGCGAGAAAGCCGCGTCTTCCGCGCGCAGCGGGTTGCCGGAGGAGAAGGTCACACCGGGGCGAATGTGGAACGTATAGGTCACGCCATCATCGGCGACAGACCAGCTGTCGGACAGACCCGGAACCAGTTCGTTCGTCACGGGGTCAATCTCGACCAGGGCGTCGTAAGTGTTGTTGTTCAGGTCAAGGCCCGAGAATTCATAGGCTTCGGCCGGATCGAGAGAGACGATATCGTCAATCGCATCCGCGATCACCAGCGTATCGGCAGGGGTTTCGGCGAACAGCGCAGTGGGCGCGGTGCTGATCAGAAGGCCAGTAACGACAGCGGCCCCGAGCCGCCGAAAGGTCGGGTCGAATTTCATCTGCAACTCCCTGTTTTTTGTGGTTTGGTAAAGACTCGCGGCTCGCGCCGGGCTTTCCTGAGCGGATTGGGCATCATCGCTCCGAGTCTGTCAACAAATTTTGGTATTACTTAAATTCCTATGCCGCCCGGACGATCCGGTGCTATGGTCGGGCGAGTCTGATCCGCGAAAATCCCACCTGCCACCCACCGAAAGACGCAGGGGTCTTCGTACCATCAGCAGGCGAAATCGGCCCAATGTAAGGATGCCATGGGCATGGACACTGACCACACCACGGTGCTGCATCGCCTTGGCGCAACCTTGCGCAAGAAGCGCAAAGCCCTTGGCCTGACTTTGGTCGAGGTGGCCAACAGTGCCGGCCTCAGCGCGGGGTTCCTGTCACAGGCCGAACGTGGGCTGGTCGCGCCGTCGCTTTCCTCGCTGCGCGGTCTGGCGCGCGCGCTCGAGCTGCCGCTGTCCTGGCTCCTTTCGCAGCCCGAAGGCACAGATCAACTGACCCGGCAAAGTGAACGTGTGCTTTACGGCCCGGACCCCAGCGCCTTTCGGTACGAACGTATCTCGGCGCGCTTTCCCGGCCATGTGCTGAACGGCGTGCTGATCCACGAATCCCCCGGACACCGCAGCGAACCGATCCGCCATGAAGGGGAAGAGCTGTTCTTCATCTTGCAGGGCGAGCTGACGGTTGAGATCGCAGGCCGGGAACAGGTGCTGAAAGCCGGGGATTCCTTGCATTTCCCCTCCAGCGCGCTGCATTCCACCTGGAATCATACGGACGGGGAAACCGTCATCTTGCATGTTTGCACGATGGATGTTTTCGAAGATGGCGCACCGCCGGACACACAACAGCTTTCTGGCCTTTGGGGGACAAAGTGACGACCGACTCGCAGACTATCTTCGCCGACTTGCACCGCACCATATCCAAGGTGGTCAGCATCAGGCTTTTCACCGTGTCCAAGCTTGACCGCAAGGCGCGGCTCTCGCGCCGGGTCTATACGTCCCATCCCGTCGAATATCCGGTGACGGGAACCAAACCGATGAATGTGGATGACTGGAGCAAACTTGTCATCGACGGCAAACAGACCTTCGTGGCCAACCGGACCGCCGATTTCGCGCCCTATTTTGGTGATCATGCGTTGATCAACAGCCTCGGCTGCCAGTCCGCGGTCAATATCCCTGTGACCGAGGATGGCCAGGTGGTTGCCACCGTCAACCTTCTGGATGTCGAGGACCATTTCACCCCCGACCGGGTGGCGATGCTGAAGGCGCTCGTCGCCCGCCATACGCCCGACATACTGGCCGCGCTGCGCACCGCCAATGTCTGATCGCACGCGCAGTCCGGGCTAGTTCATAGGCGCGCCGCCCTCCTCGGTGCGGCGGGCGACATAGGCCGACAGGGCCTCGTCCACCGCCGGATCAAGGTCGGGCTGTTCATATTCCGCCAAGAGCCGCTTCCACAGGCCGTTGGCGCGGGTGCGGGCGTCTTGTGCGCCATGTTCCAGCCAGGTGGGATGATTGTCCCAGTTCGACAGCATCGGCTGCCAGAAGGCGTGTTCGTAACGCGCCATCGTATGCGGGCTGCCAAAGAAATGGCCCCCCGCCCCAACACCGGCAATCGCTTCCTCTGCCAGATCGTCCAGTTCGGTCGTCAGCGGCGCGAATGTGGCCTGCATCGCCTGCAACATCTCGGCGTCGAGCATCAGCTTTTCGAAACTCGCCGTCAGCCCACCGTGCAGCCAGCCCGCTGCATGGTTCAGAAGATGCGCCCCCCCGGTCAGCGCGCCCCAGATTGACATCTGGCTTTCATAGGCGGCCTGGGCGTCCACCTCGTTCGCGCTTGTGACGTTTGACGACCGGAACGGCACACCGATGTGACGCGCCAACTGGCCCGAAACCTGCGCGGCCTTCACATATTCCGGAGTTCCGAACGCAGGCGAGCCTGACCGCATATCGACGTTGGAGGTAAACCCCCCGTACATCACCGGCACGCCTGGCCGCACGATCTGGGTCAGCACGATGCCGCACAGCGCCTCGGCATGTTGCAAGACCAGTGCCCCAGCCAGCGTCACCGGCGCCATCGCACCAGCCAGCGTGAAAGGCGTGATCACGTTGACCTGACCATGTTCAGCCATCGCCATCAGCCCCTCGGCCATCGGAATATCGAGTTGCAGGGGCGAGTTGGTGTTGATGATGCCGAGCAGCACCGGCCGGTCCCGCAGACCGTCAGGCGTCGTGCCAAGCATCAATGCCGCCATCTCGATCCCGTCCATCGTGCGGGTGCGGCCCAGCGTCTGGGTCTGCCAGCTTTTGTCGAGATGCCTGATCTGGGCGAGGTAAATGTCCAGATGGCGGGTGTTGGCAGGCAGGTCCAGCGGCTCGAACGGGCCGCCGCCTTCCTGATGCAGGACATTCAGACTTTGCACCAACTTCATGTAATCGCACATTTCTGCGAATGTACCGTCGCGGCGGCCCCGGTCATTGTCCATCACATAGGCAGGGCCCCCGACCGACGCGAAAACGCATTCGTCGCCCCCAAGCCGCAAGGACCGCGCCGGGTTGCGCGCCTCAAGCGTGAAGGCCGCGGGCACGCTGCGCAACCGCTCGGCGACCAGCGCCGGGTCCAGCCGGACCGTTTCGCCGTCGACCCGCCCGCCTGCCGCGGCAAAGGCCGCGCGGGCGGCCCCGTCCAACACCTTCATCCCCGTCGTCGCCAGAACCCTGAGCGCCGCCTCATGGATCGCCTCGACCTGATCGTCACTGACAAATTTGATCGGCGCATAGGGGCGCGCGACCTGTCCGAACGGCATCTGAGGCAACGCGGCGGCATTCCGGTCGGCCCGGTTGACGCGGCGGCGAAAGCGGGTGTGGGGAAGATCGGGCATTGTCACCTCAGCTCAGGACGTTCTCGGCGGGGGGGAAGGTCGGCGTCGGCCGTGCCGAAAAACCGCGCAAACCGATGGCCGGAATAAACTGCATCCGCGATGGTCGACGGCTGCAGGCAATCGCCCACCCGGCTCACCGTCATGCCCTCAGCCGCCAGCGCGCGGAACAGCCGGTCTTCGGGCAGGCGCCCGGTCACAAGGATCAGCGTCTTGCAGGGCACTTCGCTTTCCCGCCCCGTGTAAGCACAGGCCAGCCGCACGGCATCTTCGGTCTGCCCGCACAGCAGGTGCGACAGATGCAGCCGCACACCCAGCTCCATCAGCCTGGCCTGAACGAAACCCTGCTCGTCCGTATAGGCAGTCCAGGATGATGCGGCGGCCTGTGGCGTCACCAGAGCGACCTCATGCCCTGCGCGGCGCAGCCGTTCGGCCAGCGCGCCGCCCATGAAATAATGCTCGTCATCATAGACGATCACCGGCCCGGTGATGGCCGCGCCTGCAAACACGTCGTCAGGCGTCAGCGCCGCGGGAAAGTCGCGACGCGCCAGGCCCATAACCCCCACGCTATCGCGCCGCCAGACCGCGCCGGTGGCCAGTACCACATGATCCGCGCCAAAGGCCCGGACATCGTCTGCCCCCATGGTGCTGGCAGGGAAAAGCTGCGCGTTCGGCTGCTTGCCCAGCATATGCACCCGCCAGTCACGCACCCTCAGCCATGTCTGAAGCCCCGGCAAGGTCGCCTCCTGCAAGAGCCGCCCCCCGGGCGTCGCCCCCTGATCGGCCAGCGTTACCTCCAGCCCCCGTCGCGCCAGGGTCAGCGCGGTTTCCAACCCCGCAGGCCCCGCGCCGATGATCAGCGCGCTTTCACGGCGGGGATGCAGCGTGACCCGTTCGGGGTGCCAGCCGCGCCGCCATTCCTCGGCAATCGTCGGGTTCTGAGTGCAGCGCAGATGCACGCCTTCATTGTTGGCCGACCGGCAGATGTTGCAGCCGATACATTCGCGGATTTCGTCCGCGCGGCCCTCGCGGATTTTCACGGGCAGGAACGGATCGGCGATGGAGGGACGCGCTGCGCCGATAAAATCCTGAATGCCGCGCCGGATCTGGCTGACCATCCGGTCGGGCGAGGTGAAGCGGCCGACCGAGACCACGGGTTTCGTCGTCAGTTCCTTGACGAAGGCCACATGGTCTTCTTGGAACCCCTCGGGCGAAAACCGCGCCGACTTGGAATCATTGCCCAGCGCGCCCGCGACATTGACGTCCCACAGATCAGGCAGCTCGGCCAGCATCGCCACGACCTCCCGCCCCTCGCCTTGCGAGGTGATCCCTTCCGGCCCGTGCAGTTCGTCAACGGCAAGCCTGACCGCCACCGCGCATCGGTCGCCGACGGCTTCCTTCGTTTCCTCGATCATCTCGCGCAGCAGGCGGACGCGGTTTTCCAAAGGGCCGCCATAGGCGTCGCCCCGGTCATTCGTGCGCCCCGACAGGAACTGGAACGGCAGATAATCATGCCCGGCATAGACATAGACCAGATCAAAGCCCGCATCGCGCGCCCTGAAGGCCGCCTGCTTTTGCCACCCCCGGAACGCACGGATGTCGGCCAGATCCATCGCCCGCGCCGCTGTCGGCAGATGGAAATGCGCGGGCTGCACATCGGGCGCCAGCCCCGGAACGCGCGTCATCCGGTTGGACGCGTGAGCCCCCCCATGCCAAAGCTCGATGCCGGCCAGCGCGCCATGGGCCTTGATCGCCTCGGCCGTCACGGCAAGGGCGCGCGCATCCTCCGCGTCCCAAAGGGTCAGGAAGCCGTAAGGGCTGTCATCGGACGAAGGGTGGATCGAACAATATTCGGTGCAGACCACACCCCAGCCGCCTTCGGCCTTCACGCCGCGCAGGGCCGCCCCGGCTTGCGGGCGCTGCCAGCCAAGGCCGGTCGCATGAGGGGTCTGATAGAAGCGGTTCGGCGCAGTCACGGGCCCGATCCTGACCGGCTCGAACAAGATGGCGTGGCTTGGGTCCAATGGCGCCTCCTTGCTGAACGTTTGTATAGTAAGAAATGCGCGGGCAATGGTCAAGCCATCTGCGCCGATTGACCAACGAGCCGCTTTGTTATACGTTCATACAACAAAGCGGGGGACAGCATGACCGATGAAACGACCGATTTCCCCTTCGCGGTGGAGGTGATTGAGAACATCTTCATCCCGCTGCCCGACGGCACACGACTGGCCGCGAAAGTCTGGCGCCCGCGCGCCAGTGGGCCGGTCCCCGCGATCCTTGAATATCTGCCCTACCGCAAACGCGAAGGCACGCGGGCCCGCGATCAGGGACTGCACAAGTATCTCGCCGGTCATGGTTATGCCTGCCTCAGGCTCGATATTCGCGGCACGGGCGACAGCGACGGCATCATCGAAGACGAATATTCCACGCAGGAACTGCAAGACGGCTGTGACGCCATCGCCTGGATCGCCGCGCAAGACTGGTGCGACGGTCAGGTGGCGATGATCGGCATTTCCTGGGGCGGGTTCAACGGCTTGCAGATCGCAGCCCGCCAACCTCCCGCCCTGAAGACGGTGATAACCCTCGGCTCGACCGATGACCGTTATGCCACGGATGTCCACTATGTCGGCGGCTGCCTGTCGAAGGACAATGTCGACTGGTCGGCCACCATGCTCGCCTCGAACGACCTGCCGCCCGATCCGGAAATCGTCGGCCCCGGCTGGCGGCAGATGTGGCATGACAGGATGGAGGCGAACCAACCCTGGGGCCATATCTGGCTGACCCACCAGCGCCGCGATGCCTATTGGAAGCACGGGTCGGTCTGCGAAAACATCGAACGGATCACCCTGCCGGTCTATGCCGTGTCAGGCTGGGCGGACAATTACTCCGAAAGCATCCCCCGGCTTCTGGCCACGCTGTCGGGCCCCCGACTGGGTCTGATCGGGCCCTGGGCGCATTCCTTCCCGCATGATGTGACAGTCGGCCCCGCGATCGGCTGGCTGCAAGAGGTCGTGCGCTGGTGCGACCATTGGCTGAAAGGCCGCGACACCGGCATCATGGCCGAACCGATGCTGCGAGCCTGGATGCAGGAAAGTGCGCCGCCCCGGACCTGCTATCCCGAACGCGCCGGGCGCTGGGTCGGCGAGGATCAATGGCCGTCGCCCAAGATCACTCCCCGCCGCCTGCATCTGTCCGCCGGTCAGACCTTGACCGACCACCCCGGCACGACGGCTGATCTCTCGATCAATTCGCCCCTGACCGTCGGCAATGCCGCGGGCGAAGTCGGCCGCTATGGCGAGGACGCCGACTGGCCCACCGATCAGCGCGAAGATGACGCTGGTTCTTTGGTCTTTACGACCGCCCCACTGGCCGAGCGGATGGAAATTCTGGGCGCCCCTCGGCTGCGCCTACGATTTTGCAGCGACAAACCGCAAGCCCTCGTCGCCGTGCGGCTGAACGATGTGGCACCCGATGGCGCCTCAACCCGGGTCACGCTTGGCCTATTGAACTTGACCCACCGCGACAGCCACGAACATCCCACCCCGCTGACGCCGGGCCAGTGGCATGAGACCGAGGTGGAGCTCGATGACATCGCCCATGCCTTTCCGGCCGGGCATCGCATCGCTGTTTCGATCTCCACCACCTATTGGCCGATCGCCTGGCCTTCGCCGGAACGCGCCACACTCACCCTCAGGACGGGCGACAGCCATCTGATCCTTCCCGTGCGCCCGCCGCGCGCCGAAGACGCGGACCTTCGCCCCTTCGATCCGCCCCTCAGCGCGCCCCAGACCCCTACCGTGTGGCAAACCACCGCGCCGACCCATCCGCGCCGGGTGGTGCGCGAACTCCTGTCCGGCAAGATCACCGTCGACTTCCCACGTTGGACCTATGTGTGCGAGATGACGGACATCGGGATCACCCAATCCTCCTCGGGCTATTGCCGCCATATCATCAGCGAAGACGACCCGCTGTCAGCCCGGACAGAGACCGGCTATGAGGTGACAATCACCCGCCCCGACGGTCAGTTCGGCCACAAAAGCCACGGCGTTCTGACCTGTGACGCCAGCCATTTCCGGCTGGAGACGGACCTGACCGTCACCGAAAACGGCGCGGCGATCTTTCACCGCCACTGGTGCGAACGCTTCCCCCGCGACATGGTCTGAGCCCCAACGGCACATCTTGATTTTCCTTCACCCCCCGTCTTCTTCTTTGCCAAAATACCCCCGCCGGAGGCTTCCGCAGTCAAAGATGGAAGGCGCCTTGGCCATAGGTCCGATCCGTCAGCGGCAGGTCAGCGATGGCCTGACGCAACATCGCCAGAAACATCGCCTCGGCCGGGTTGGTGCGCGCTTTCGGATGCCAGGCCAGGTGGACGTCCACGACCGGCAGTCCCTCGAAGGGTGGCAATTGCCAAAGGCGTCCGCGCGCCACATCTTCCGCCACCACATGCAGGGGCAGCGGGCCAATGCCCACGCCCGCCTCGATCATGCGGCGCACCTCCTCCAGATGGGTGGAAACGCCGATCACCCGCTCGTCAAGCCGCGCCGCGCGCCGCATCGCGGCCACGGCATGTAGCGCATCACCGGCACGGTCGGTCTGAAAGGACACGGCCGCCTGCCCCGCCAGATCGGCAAGCGACAGGTCGCGCCTTCCAAACAGCGGATGTGGCGGTCCGCAAAAAAGCCCGAAAGCCTCGCGGTAAAGGACAGCGGTTTCCAGCCCGGCTGTGCGTTCGTTGACCAGACAGATGGCAAAACTCGCCCGCCGCGCCGCAATGGTGGACAGCGCATCGCGGCTTGCCATCACCTCGACCGTCAGGGTGGCCGACGGGTGGGCGAGGTGAAAATCCGCAAGCACCCGGTTGAAGACCGGGCAGACCACATGGCTGGCCAGCGCGATGGAAACCGGCCCCGCGACCTGCCCCGACGCCTCCGAGAGGCTGCCCGCCAGCCGCAAGATGGCGGCGCGCACCTCCTCCGCCTCCGCCCGGAGCCGCTCCCCCGCCGGGGTCAGGACAAAATGCCCCGGCCCACGGTCGATCAGTCGCGCGCCCACCCGGTCTTCAAGCCGCTTGAGGGCGGAGGAGACAGAAGGTTGCTTCAGGCTCAGCCGGTTGGCGGCCCCGGTAACCGACCCGGCCTCCGCCAGCGCCAGAAACAGCCGCAGAAGGTTCCAGTCCAGATCGCGTGCCAGCCTGTCGGCGGGGGAAAGACGCTGCATCATCATCGATCTCATGGATGATAAGCATTCTGAATATCTATTTGATCAATGCTTCGCCAGCGGTTTCTATAGGCCAAAAGGATGCCGCCATGCCCGCTCTCACCAATCAACGTTCCTATCTGTTCTATCAGACCGATCACCCCCGTCCGGTGCTCGACCGGGCCGAAGGGATCTACATGTGGGATGTGGATGGCAATCGCTTCATCGACGGATCGTCGGGGGCGATGGTCTGCAACATCGGCCATTCCAACCCGCATGTACTCGACGCCATGCGCCGCCAGATGGAAAAATCGACCTTCGGCTACAGGCTGCATTTCGTCACCGAAGCGTCAGAGGCTTTGGCGGCAAAAACCGTGGAACTGGCCTGGCCGGGCATGGACCGGGTCTTTTTCGTTTCCGGCGGATCGGAGGCCGTTGAATCGGCGATGAAGCTTGCCCGCCAGTATGCCGTGGCCACCGGACAGGACAGCCGCTGGAAAGTGATCTCGCGCTGGCCTTCCTACCACGGCTGCACGCTCGGCGCGCTGTCGATCACCGGCTATGACAGCCTGACCGACCCGTTCCGCCCGATGATGGTGGACATGCCCAAAGTGCCCGCGCCGCGCGCCTGGCTTGACGGGCTGGACCCGGCTGATCCCGCTACCGGGCGCCACTATGTGGACCTGCTGGAGCAAAAGATCCTGACCGAAGGCGCTGACACCGTGCTGGCCTTTATCCTCGAACCGATCGGCGGGGCGTCCACCGGGGCGCTGGTGCCGCCCGCGGGCTATATGGAGACGGTGCGAGAGGTCTGCACTCGGCACGGCGTCTTGCTGATCCACGACGAAGTGATGTCGGGCGGGGGCCGGACAGGCCGCTTCTTCGGTGGCCAGCACTGGGCGGGCGCGCCGGATATCCTTGCCATCTCCAAAGGGTTCGGCGCTGGCTATGTGCCCTTGGGGGCGATCGTGGCGCGTGGAGAGATTGTCGAGGCGGTTCTGGCCAAGGGCGGGTTCCTGCACGGGTTCACCTATGCGGGCAACCCGCTGGCCTGCGCCACGGGGTTGGCGGTTATTGAAGAAATCGAACGTATGAACCTGATGGATAACGCAGTATCCACGGGAAATCTGTTGAAAACAGAACTTCTGGCTCTGATGGACCGTTTCCCCTTCATCGGTGATGTGCGCGGCATGGGATTGCTTCTGGCCTTCGAACTGGTGGCCGACCGCGCGACAAAAGAGCCGTTTCCGCCCGCCTTCAAGGCCTTCGACCGGCTGACGGAGGCCGCTTATACCCGTGGCCTGATCATCTATCCCCGCCGGTCGCGGGGCGGCTACTCGGGCGATCATCTGATTGTCGCACCACCGATGATCACGACCCCGTCACAAGTCGGCGAAATAATGGACAGGCTGACCGATGCGCTGACCGACTTTCAAAGTCAGCTGCCTTCCCGCATCTGAAAGGAGCTTTCGATGTTTCGTGCCCTTCTCGTTGCTCTTTGCCTTGTCACTGCGGCCAAGGCCGAAGAGCCTGTCCGCCTGAAAGTCCTGAGTTTCAACATCTGGTATGGCGGCGATCAGGTAAATTTTCAGAAGGTCATCGAGGCGATCCGCGCCGCTGATGCCGATATCGTCGGCCTTCAGGAACCGGACGGCAAGACCTTGGAAATCGCGGCGGCAGCGGGTTATCCCTATGCTGACATCCGCCGTCACATCCTGTCGAAATATCCGCTGTTTGACAGCGGCGCAGGCCGGACGCTCAGCGCCGACGCGCCGCCCTATTCGACAGCTGGGCTTGACCCGGATCATGTTCACGCCTGGGCGATGGTCGCGCCGGGCAAGGTGGTGGCCGTGGCGAACACCCATCTGACGTCAGACCCTTACGGCCCAGAGATGGTACGCGACGGCAAGACCGCTGCCGAAGTAATCGCCAACGAGACGGAAACCCGCCTGCCGGAAGCCGAAGCCCTGATTGCCGGACTTCGCCCTGTGATCACCTCTGGCGCGCCGCTGATCCTGACCGGCGATTTCAACGCGCCGTCGCACCGCGACTGGACCGATCTGGCGGCTCAGGCGCGCGGCCTGCCCTATGCGGTCGAATGGCCGGTCTCGGCGGCGATGGAGGCAGCAGGTCTGACCGATACGTTCCGTGCCGCCAACCCCACCACCATTGCCGTGCCGGGCCTGACCTGGACGCCCGGACGCCCCGATCCGTATGTGCCCGCCGGAGAAACCCATGACCGCATTGACTTCGTCTGGTCGGCCAATGCGCGGCCCATGGAAAGCGTGCTGGTGGGCGAAGAGGCCAACCCCGCCGTCGCCATCCAGATTGCGCCATGGCCATCAGATCACCGCGCCGTTCTGTCAACGCTCGAAGTGCTGCCCGTCGACGCGCCGCCCCTGATCGTGGCCGAACCTTCGCTGGTGGTTCCGGGCGACAGCTTCCTTCTCAGGGTCAACAGCCCTGCGGGCGCCGTCTATTCCGCCTATATCCTGCCCGCGGGTGCCCCCTCCGATCAGGCCCTGACCGGCATCGGCGATGTCGACCCGGCCGACCGGCCGACGGTCAGGCTTTCGACCATCGGTCTGCAGCCTGGCGCCTATGACGCTGTGCTTCTGGCCGAAGATGGCACCGAACAGGCACGCACCGCGCTTTCCGTCGCGCCCGCGGACGGCCAGGCGACGCTCGCGCTGGCGCAAGACAAGGTCACGCCCGGTGCCGACATCGCCCTGACATTTTCCGGCGCTCCGGGCTTCAAGCTCGACTGGATCGGCATCTACCGGGCAGGTGCCCCTTCTGTCTATGACTACCTCGGTTTCGCCTATACCGGGGCGCGGCATGATGGTCAGATCAC
>Ga0073904_10001704_pt1 | contig 16439 bp, 13 predicted proteins | sample KloWWTrecipitate_FD_66668 | JGI IMG/M metagenome (GOLD analysis project Ga0073904, IMG submission 66668) | Active sludge microbial communities from Klosterneuburg, Austria, studying microevolution and ecology of nitrifiers - Klosterneuburg... | ecosystem: Engineered > WWTP > Aerobic digester >... | reverse complement strand
ACTTGCAGCGCCTGCAACGTAGTCGCCGCCTGCGCCGCCACCTTCTCGACCACGGCGAAGGCCAGCTCCATCTGTGCGTTCGTCACCTCGCGTAGCTTGTCGGTCGATCCGCGGGTCGCGGTTTCCTGCCCGACGCCTTTCTTCGTCGGATCGATTTCGACGAGGAAGACCGGTGTGGGGGAAGTTGGGGATTGCTCCATTGTGCGTTCCTTTGCCTGCGTGATTCGGTTACGCCAATGGCAACATTGTAACACAGACAGGATCAACGCGGTTCATTCATCTCGATGGGCAGAACTTATGCCCGCCACGTCTATCGCTCCCTGCTGCGCCGCGCTGACCAGCGGCAGGATCGCACAGCCGGTCACCGCGCCGTAGAGCACGCCCGGCGTCCACGCCTGGAGCGAGCGGGCCAGGCCGCGCAGCCGTGCGGTGGTCTGTTGTCGCCAGGTGCTTTCGTTCATGGGAGATCCTCCAAAGCCATCACGCCGCAAAGGGATTGAGCATAGTTACGCCGCCGCGCCCACTCAATCAGCATCTCAGCGACAGAGAAGGTAATGTTTTTCATACGGGTGCAGTGTACACAAAGTTCGTGTGCAATTCAATCTGCCTGTGTGCACCGGGTGTACTTCAGGCTCGGAGCAGAAAACGCCCTCGGCGCGACAGCGACATAGGGTTGCAAGCGTGCGCCACGCCGGGGACGTAACGGCTTGGCGGTCACGTTGCGACCTCAAGCGTGTGTCGGCGTGTAGAATTCGTATGGTATGATGATTGCCAACGCAAGCATATGCGGAGATATTCTGACTTGCATTGTAGTCGTTGCCGTCCGCGGCGCACATCAAGAATTTGGACGTCAGGGACAGACCAGGAGGGTAACCATGCATAGTGTAGCTCAAACGGAGGACACAGTGACGTTACGCGTGCCTCATCATGTGCAAGTCATGCTCAACCGTACAGCCGAGGAGCTTGGGCGTGATCTGCGGTTGTACAGCGCACTGATGTTATTCCAGTTGGGGAAGTTGTCAGCCGGCGCGGCTGCAGAGCTCGCAGGTGTGCCAAAGGTGATCTTTTTGGATCTTTGCGCACAATACAATCTTCCGATTTCACAGATTACGCCAGATGAGCTAACTGCTGAGGTCGGATGAGTGCTGATCTTCCATTAGTGTGCGACACATCGCTCTTGCTGTATTTGGGACGCATCCAGCACTTACACCTGCTTCCACTGATGTATCGCACTATTCTTATTCCTGAACCTGTCGTATTTGAGTTGGATGTTGGCCGTTCATTGCAGTCCAATGTTGTCGATCCACGCGAGTTGGGGTTTGCCATTATCAAAGCGGCGTCACAGGTGGATATCGAGCGCTTGCCTTCTAACCGGCTCGGCGCAGGAGAGCGCTCTGTTATTGCGCTTGCCCGTGAGATAGGCGCGGTCGTTGCAGGTCTCGATGACCGACAAGCACGCCTATTTGCCATCAGCCTCGGTCTGACAGTAAAAGGTGTTGTGGGCTTAGTTGTGGATGCAAAACGCGCTGGGCTGATTCCCAGCGCCGCCGATTTGCTGGAGTCTCTCCGCCAGACAGGATTTCGACTCGACCAGCAACTTCTTGCGACTGCGCTTGTGCTGGCAGGATCATGATGCATTTGGCGCCCCAGTCCTCTGTCCGTCCGGGGACACAGCAACACTTGGGACGCATCCGCCGGCAACCGTATGAGGCCACGGTTTTGCCGCGCCCGCCAATTGGTGGTATCTTAAGGCCGCTTCACACCGCTGAAGCCCCCCGTCATATTTTGAGTGGAAGGGACGCCGCCTGCGTGGCGGCATGCCCTCCGTTTGCGTGATATCTTGTGGTTGGAAGGGAAAAAGATGTCCAGGTTCTTCTCAAATCGCTACGCCAGGGTTGCTACACTAGTTCTCGTTTTGTTGACATTGCTGGCCATCGCCCCGGCCGCTACCGCCACCGCGTCCCCCCCCGCACAGGATGGAGCCACCGGCGGGTTTTTGGTGTTTGGGGGCACGGTGGTTGGCGCCCCGCGCGTCAACGTGCGCGACGCGCCCAGCACGCGCGGCGATATCCTCGGCAAGATTCCGGCGCGCGAACGCGTCGCCGTCGTCGGGCGCAGCGGCAGTTGGTATTTGATTCGCTATCCAGCCGCGCCTGTGGGTCTGGCCTGGATCAGCGCCAACTATGTGCAGCTTGATGGTCAGCGCCCGCCCGTGGCCACGCAGCCCACGCCGGCGCCGGTGCAACGGCCTGCTCCACCAGCCGCGCCCCAGCCAGTGACGCCGCCGCAACCGGCAATCCCCACGTTGCCAGATATTCAGGTTGAGCCGCCGTCATTCGTCGATTTTAACAACGGCGTCTTCCGCTGGCAATGGTACGGCGACCAGGGGCAACTGAACGACGTCGACTGGTACACCGATATTCTGCTCTTCTTCAAGGGCGAGGGCGCACCCTATCGCACCTTTGTGGCCGAACCGAGCCAGGTGCAGCAAGATGGCCCCTTCTCGGCGTGGGGTGCGGCGCCATTCCAGGTTCAATGCAATACAGAGGCAGTTGCTCGCATCGCGGTGCGCGCCAACGGGCAATTTATCGGCTGGGTGTCCGGTCCCAGCGCCCCGATCGACGTGGGGCCAAAGTGCAGCACAGGCGGTGGCGGCGGCGGTAATGGCGGCTCGTCGGGCGGTGGTGGCGGCGGCGATCATGGCGGTGGCGGTGATGATGTGATCGCTCCCCCGCCTGATCTTATAGACTGTGAAAATCCTGACTGGGTAGGGCGCCCTGAATGTCCGTCGATCTAGAGTGAATAGATTGACTGACAATCGATCAAGCCGACCTACTATAGATTGCAAGGAGAGGCGAGCCATTTGGCTCGCCTCTCCTTTTGGAAATTCAGCACTTCACGAAACTCACACAGAGGCGCCAAGAGCACAAAGGGCGCCATCTTCAACTTTGCACCTTGGCGTCTCCGTGTGAGGCGAAATCGTGAACTACTAAAATTGGCTATTCGCACGTCGAAGGCTGTTTTCACATCAGACGCCATGCCTTTTCGGCGCCAATAACGATGAAATCGCTTTTCTCTGCGCGCCGCTGCATTTCAGCGTCTCAGCGTCAAAGCGATTTTCACAGCGGAATTCGGTTATTCCGTCTGTTCCGCCAACCCGATGCGCACGGCGTAGAGCGTCAATTGGTTGCGGTTGTCGAAGCCCAGTTTTTGCTGGAGATGCTGGACGTGGGTGCGCACAGTGCTCTCTCCCACCACCAATTGTTCGGCGATCTCATGGTTGGTGGCGCCGACGCCGATCAGACGGAGAATGGTGCGTTCGCGCTCCGTCAACGCTTCCGGCAACACATAGCCCTCTGCCACGCGGTGCACCAACGCGCCCGCCATGCGCGGCGTGACGGTGCGGATCCCCTGCGCCACCTGGCGGACGGCCTCGATCAGGTCGCGGCGCTGGCTGTCCTTGATCAGATAGCCGGTGGCCCCCGCCTGCAGCGCGGCCAGGAAGACTGTCTCGTCGGTGGCGCTGGTCAGCGCCAGGATATGCACATGCGGCGCCTGCTCCTTGATCGCCGTGATCGCTGCGATCCCGCTCTGGGCCGGCAGGAAAATGTCCATGACGACCACATCGGGCTGGCAACGCAACACCTCTTGCACCGCGGACAACCCATCGCCGGCTTGTCCGACGACGCAAAAATCCGCCTCATTTTCGAGCGCGGCAACGATCGCATCGCGCACGATGGGATGATCCTCGACGACGACCACACGAATCGTCGGGGGCTGCTGAGGATCTGGCTGAAAAACATCACTCATGATCTCACCTCCACCGCCGGCGCGTCGCCAGCCACGGCCGCGCGGTGCGTATAGCCGGCGCCCGGCACGCGCACGCTGATTTCTGCGCCACCGCTTGGAAGCGTCCTCACGTGTAGCGCACCACCGATCTGAGCCGCGCGCTCCGCCATGCTGCGCAGACCAAAACCGTGTGAGGCGCCGGGGTGGGGCATCAGGCCAACGCCGTCGTCAGCCACGCTCAGCTCGAATCCGTCGCCGTCGGCATGAAGGCTGACGATCACATGCTGCGCCGCCGCATGTTTCAGCGAATTGTTGAGCGCTTCGATGGCGATCCAATAGAGGTGATGGGCGCTTGCTGCCGGAAAGTCCAGCCCCTTTTCGATCTGCAAGTGGGCATCGATGCCCGCGCGCTGCTCGACCGCTTCCAGACGCACTTGCAAGGCTTCGGCCAATGACATCGCGTCGGGCGTAGCCAATCGCAACTCGTAGAGCAGCAGGCGGATCTCGCGCAGCGCTTGATGTGCCGCGACCCCGATCTTGCCGACCAATGGCTCCACACCGTCGATGCGCCCGCGTTGCAAACGGTCGGCCACGGTGTCGGCGCCCAACGTCAGCGCGTAGAGCGACTGCGTGACCGAGTCGTGCAGGTCGCGTGCGATGCGTTGTCGCTCCTCTTGCACAAGCGCCTGGTCATGCACCTCGCGCAGGCGAACGTTTTCGGTTAGGACGGCCAGTTGGTCGCCCAGTGCGCGAAAGAGCGCGATCTCCTCGACGCTCAAGGAGGGCGGTTCACGCCAGTAAACGCCCAGCACGCCCACCGGAGTGCCCATGCGAAAGATCGATGTCAGCACACAGGACGACATCCCCGCTACGCGAATCGCATCGGGAATGTCGGCGACGCCAGGCAACTGAAGAATGGTGCGTGGGATGGGGTCGCTCAACAGCCAGCGCGTGTCTTGCTGCACCAGGCGCTCGATCTGGACATCGGTGAGGCCATGTTGTACCGCCAACTCAAAACGCTGCATCGCCGGCAGATAGTTGAGCAGAAAGCCGGCGTCGGCGTGGAGTGCATCCTTGATCGTTTCGAGCGTGAGACGGCGCACGGCCTCCAGATCCAGCGACTTGCCGCCGAGTAGGATGATTTCATAGAGTGCGGAAAGGTGGCTGCTGAGGCCGGCAATGTGGTCGGCGAGCGACTCTTGCATGTGCCGCAACTTTGACTCGACGCGCTGACGCTCCTCGATTTCGCTGCGCAAATGGGCGACTGTCTGTTCCAGCTCCGCTGTGCGCGCGGCGACGCGGACTTCGAGCGCACTGTTCAGTTGGACGAGACGATCCTGCAACACGCGGTAGGCGGTCACGTCGTGGAGCATCAGGATGTGTCCGATCGGTTGACCGCGTGTGGTCAATATCGAAGAGGTAATTGCGAGCGATTTGCCGCCACTCTGGAGCTCCTCTTTGCCCGCGGCGCCCAGCGCAGTGGAAAATGTTGCGCCCCAGGGCGCAGGCAGGGCAGACGCCAGCATCCCGATCAGCGTCGCCTCACCGGCTGCCAGCAACTGCTGTGCCGTAGGATTGACCGCCACGATCATCTGGCGCGCGTTGACGACGACAACGCCGTCGCCTAAATTGGCGAAAAGCGCATCCTGGGCAATGGGGGCGAGGTCTAGAAATTGGAAGCCAAAAATTGCCCAGGCCATCAAGACGCCGCTGATGCCAAAGCTCAACGGCGTAAAGTCGAAGTTCTGCCACGGCCCTGCCCCGACATAGTAGATTACGTTCGTGAGGATGGGGATCAGCACTGCCAGGCTCATGATCATCCCTTGCCTGCGGTAGATGGTTGGGGCGCGCCGCGCATTGAAGATGATGATCGCGGCGCCTGCCAACAAGAGGCCATAGCTGTACACCGATATGAGCGACTGCAGGGGAGCATGGGTGAAGACGACGCTGGCGGTGGGAGCGTCTGTACTCACATCGATGCTGGCCCAGTAAAGGCGATGCCAGTCGTTGCTGAGCGCCAATAGGAACTCCACAACGACCACGCTCCACAGCAAGATCAACCAGCGCCGCGTCAGCCAGCGGTCGCGGTGAGCATAGCGCAGCGCAAACAGAAACACCAGCAATGCCGCACTCGATCCGCCGAGCACGTAAAGCTTGCTGGCGAACAGCTTGGCAGGCAGAGCGTGCGCCGAAATCATATATTCGATGGCGCTCACCAGAGAGGCCCACGCTACGGCGGCCATCAAAAGGGTGAATTCAGTGGCGCCGGCGACTGTTCGGCGGCGCCACGCATACCGCGCCAGACTCATACAGATCACTGCTGCCGCCACCGAAAAAAGAGCGAAAGGCAGATGCTCTATGACGAACATGGTCGTAGGATCCTGAGAGAAGATAGGGTGTTATGCTGCACGCTTGCATCATACAATGAGCGTCCGATTGCGCCAATTGGTCGCAAATACGCACGCTTGCGCCAACCACCGCCGTCGGGCTACCAGCCCGCCCTCCGCAAAAAATGCTCCCGTAGACATAGCCCAATTCATTCGACGCAATGCTGCGCCAGCATCCGGCAAATGTCGCATACGCGCTGGCAAGGCTCCTGTTAGGCTGAAGGGCGTATCCTGATTATCACAAAGGGCGCTTCTATGTCTGCAATTCTTCTCCCAACTCGTACTGCACTTGTGATCGCACCCGCTAGCATCTGGCGCGACGCGCTCGTGTCATTGGTGCGCGCTCAGCCGCATCTGTGCATCAGCGCCGTGTTGGATAACTTCGAGGCTGCCCGCACCGCGCTCGAACGGCAAGCGGTCGATGTAGTGATCGCCGAGAACGGCCTGGACGAAACCACGCTGCTCAACTTTGTGGCCTGGCTCCACGCGACGCACGTCGCGGCGCGCTGCGTCGTCGCCGTCGACACGCAGCTTCAGCAGGCGCGCTGTCGCGCGGCCGGCGCGCACGCCACCTTGCTCAAGGGTTGTCTGGACGACGCGTTATTGCGCCGCGCCGTGGCTGTATAACCGCATAGTTCGCCCATGCAAGCGAGGCTGCACACCCAAAATGCAGCCCCGCATCGGGTCTGTTTTGAAGTCTGTTCTTGTCACTTTGCAGTGTATTCATCAAGAAACTCTCTAAAAGGAGGCGCCTTATGCCACGGCTTGACGGATTTAGAAGTAGCGCTGGACGCTGGGCCCCTTTGGGGCTGATCCCCAGCATGTTGTTGATTGTATGCCTTTTCACGTTCGGCTGGTCTGCGCTGCCGGCGCAGGCGGAGGGAATCATTATCCAGGTGCCGGATGATTACGGCACGATTCAGGCCGCGATCGACGCTGCGCGTGATGGCGACGAAATCCGCGTCGTAAGTGATAGTTACGACGAGCGGCTGGTCATCACCAAAAGTATTCAACTGACCGGCGGCTGGAATATATCCTTTACCGAACAGACAAAAATCATCTCCACCGTGGATGCCGGCCAAAATGGGCGTGCACTTACCGTTTATGCCGATAGCATTGCGCCGTCGGTGGTCATCAGCAACTTCCGCTTTGTCAACGGCGACGCCACCGGGTTGGGCGGGGTGGTGGCGCCCACGCTGCCTGCCACACCCGCGCCAATTGCGACGGGCGCGCAGGGTATCGATGTGGAGTCAGCGGCAACACGCATAGCAGAGCTGCGTGCAATATTGAGCAACCCGGCGGTGCAGGGAGGTCTCCCCAACGCACCGGCTGCCCTGGAAGAGGCGTTGACGCGCATTGACGGGCTGACGGCCGAAGCGCAGGCTGAACTTGCGGCGCTGACGCTGGTTCAGCCTGCGTCGGCCGCTTCGCCACCCGCGGATGAGATCGATTGCGGCGGCGGCGCCTTCGTGCGCGGCGCCGCGCTGCACTTGATGACGGTGCTGCTAAGCGATAACGTAGCCAGCCGAACAGGGTCAGGAGCAGGCGGTGCGATCTGTGTGGTGAATGCGCCGGCGGATGGCCTGATCCTCGAACACGTGTCGATAAGTCGCAGCGTAGCAAGCGAGCGCGCAGATGGCTTTGGAGGCGGCCTCTATTTCGACGGTTCCGCCGCACCAGTTGCACGGTCGTTGCAGATGAACGATATCGTCATGCGCAGCAACCGTGCCAGCCTTCTCGGCAAAGGCTATGGTGGCGGCGCATTCGTCACCGGCGCACCGGCGGCCGGGCTTCAGTTGGCCGTCTTTGCCAATAACGTCGCCACACTCAACGGACTGCTTGGCCGCGGCGGTGGCCTGTATCTGATCGACAGCAGCGATGTACACGTAGAAGTCGGGATTTTCGAACTGAACACCGCGGCGCTGACGCAGTTTCCCACCGACCCACTGGAGTGGGTGATTGCTGAAGGCGGTGGGCTCTATGCTAACCACGCGCCACGATTGTGGATCAGCAATGCGGAGGATCAGCCCGATCTGCGCTCGATCTTTGTGGGCAACATCGCCGCTTTCAATGGGCTTGGCCACGGTGGCGGGATTTTCGGTGAAAATATAGACGGCATTCGGATCGAGCAGAGCGACTTTCTGAGTAACTGGGGCATGGTCTACACCGGCGAGCAAGGTGATCTGGCTGGCGGTGGCGGCGTGCATTTGAAAGCGGCAGAGGATGTCCGCGTGGTTGGAAACAGCTTTCGCAACAACGTGGTCGGCGTCTTCAACCTTACGCAACTCGAGCTCTTCGGCGGCGCGCTCGATCTCAGTTCAACCAACAACGTCGCCATCATCGACAACAGTTTCGAGAGCAATGCTGGCGGTGCGACCTCTGCGGGTGGACATACGCACGGTGGTGCAGCCGCCATTGGCTATACCGATGTCATCACCATTTCCGACAACACCTTTGTGGACAACACGGCCGATCTTGGGCTGGCAGGCGGGCTGGGCGGAGCATTGTATCTACAGTTGACCAATGATACGCTGATTCAGGCCAACACTTTCGTGCGCAATCGAGGCGGTGCAGGCGCTGGGATCGGCGGTGCGTTGGTCGTCGAGGGGGGCAGCGTCGGCGTCAGTAACTCCCTGATGGCGCACGGCGCCAGCGGCAATCTCAATACGCGCGTCACCGTGAGCGGCAATCTCTTCCGCGACAATCGTGCGGCTACAAATCTTGACGGCGAGCAGGCGCTGCTGGGCGGTGCAGTTGCCATCAACAGCACCAATGGATTGACCGTGCGCAACAACGTCATGTCAGGCAATGCGGCCGCGGTGGGTGGGGCGATGGCGCTCTTTGGCTGGAACGATCAACAAACCCCTCACGATATTGTGCTCGATACACAGATCATCAACAACACGCTTGTTAATAACGTGGGCAACAACGGTCTGTATCTAGAAATGTGGAAGACGCCCATCACCCTGACAAATAATATCGTCATCAGTCATACCGTAGGCATTTTCGCCAACACCAATCAAGCAAGCGGGGGGATGACGGCCGAGGTGAGCTACACGGTCTACAACAACAACGCGACCGACAGCCAGGCTGCGCCGGAGAGCACGCTGATCGAGCGCAATGCAATTACCTCGCCGGTCGAATTTGTCAATTTCTGGGGAGGCGACTACCACCTCCAAGTCACCTCGCCGGCGCGCAATGGGGGTGATCCGGCAGGTGCGCCGCCGGCGCCGCCGATTGATATCGAAGGGACGCCGCGGCCATTTGGCCCGCGTGTGGACATCGGCGCGTATGAATGGCATGGGCCACAGATGTTTTTGCCGCAGATCGACAAGAATGCCTGTTCTGCCGGGCGCGCCGCCGGCTGGGCTGTGGGGATAGCGCGGGCCGATGGCGCGCTCCTTTTACACACTGCCGACAGCGGCGCAACTTGGACTACACAGGGGACAGCCAGCGATCGACAACGTATCCTCAACGGCGTCAGCGCAGTGGATGCCGACCACGCCTGGGTGACGGGGGATGAAGGCACAATTTTACACACACACGATGGCGGTCGCACTTGGCAGCGCCAATCGCCGCCGCCCGAACTGCCCGCCGGCTATTCAGTGAATTTTGTCGCCGCCGCCAATCGTGACGTTGCATGGGCGACGGCGGTCCCACCCGTGAAGAACGGTTTGCCCAGCTATATTCTGCATACTGCGGACGGCGGTGCAACCTGGCGCGTTCAGTATGCGGCTACCATAGCGCCGGGCTTTCTAAACTGGATCGCGGCGGCAAACGAGAAGGTAGCCTATGCGACGGGAGGCGTTACCGAGGGCGTAGGCGAGTCTGCTGTCAGCCTGGAAGATGGCCGCATCTTTCGGACTATGGATGGTGGCGCACACTGGGAACAGACGCCGAATCCTGGCCGGCCGGTGATTTCGATCCATCCTGTCAGTGAGTATGAAGCCTGGGCGGTCGGCAAAGAATCATCTATCTTGCGCACTTACGATGCAGGCGCCACCTGGCAAGACCTGTCGATTGGCATGGGGATGGACATCAATGCCGTGTTCACCTTCGATGGCCGTGAAGTGTGGCTGGTTGGCGATGAGGCGTTTATTAACCACACGGCCAACGGGCAGGCCGCGCCCAATGCCGTCGTCTGGGAAAATCAGCAGCCGTCTGATGACATGGAAGGCAACCCATGGTTTATGGATGTCAGCTTTGTAACCAGCCAGGAAGGCTGGATCACCGGCATTGCCACGCGGGGCGTGCAGGACGGCGTCATTCTGCACACCACGGACGGCGGCGCAACCTGGCGCGTTCAGCCGCATCCAGCGCAAGGGGATCTCTGGCATCTGTCGATGGTGTGCGGCAGGTGAAAGAACGCATTGTGTGAACCGAATCGCTTACAGATGCGTCTTCTAGAGAAGAATAACGTAATCTGAAGATAGACTCGTCCTGCCCGCTATTATTTCACAGACAGTTCGATCTGCTCCAAATGTTCAGGAGGAATGCATGAAACACTTTTCGATCTTATTCCGCTTGACCCTGCTGCTTGCGCTGATTTTATCGGCGCTGGCGCCAGCGATCCAGCCTCTGCACGCGCAGGACGCCACACCCGTCGCAGCGGACGAAGTCCCCGCACAGCTCGCACCCGCCACGTTGACGCTCGACGCCGACGGCGTGGCGCAGGCGACAGGATCGCTTGACCCGCAGGGCATGATGAGCTACGTCATCGAGATCGACGAAGGCGCATCCGTGCAGGCGCTCATCACGCCGGACGATGCCACCTTCGTGCTCACGGTCGTCGGCGCGGACGGGATGCCGCTGCAGACCGACCATGCCGGCGCCAGCAACTTCGACCAGACGATGCCCACCAGCCAGGAATATACCTTCAAGGTGATCAACGTAAGCGATGCGGCGCAGGACTATGCATTTGCCGTCAGCGTGACGCCACCTGCGATGCCTGCTGACGACGCGGGCGCAAAAGGCGCTGAGCGTGACGCTGGCGTGGTCGTGCCGCTGCATGGTGTGGTCGTCGTGCCGCTGACAAGCAACCCGACCACCGGCTACGCCTGGCAGGTGACGCTGAGCGCCGAGAACGTGCTGGCGCCACGTGATGACAGTAATTTTATCGCGGGCAACACCGACCGTGTAGGCGCGCCGGGCGTCGAGGTCTTTACGTTTGACGCGGTCGGCGCCGGTGAGGTTGTTGTAACCTTCTCCTATCGCCAACCCTGGGATGAGCAGACGCCGCCCGAACAGGTGGTCGCGCTGCCCTTTGTCGTGAAGAGCGACGATGCTAGCGTGGCAATGGACGCTATACCGGCGGTGGCAGGCGCGGCAACCATTACCGAAAGCGACGACGGTGCGACCGTACAGGTCGCGGCCGGCGGGCAGGTGGATATCGAGCTGCCCGGCAACCCCACCACCGGCTACATCTGGCAGGTCACGGCCAACGACGAGTCCATCCTGCTGCCCACGAGTTACACTTTTACGCCGGATACGGACGCCGCGGGCGCGGGCGGTGTGGAGAAATTTTCTTTCCACGTCCTGGCGCCGGGCGCAGTGGCTTTGGAGCTTGTCAACAGCCGCCCCTGGGAAACCGACGCGCCGCCCGAACAGAGTTTTGTGGTGACGATTGATGCCGTGGCGGACTGGACGGCGGACAACGCTATGATCACTGTGGTCAACAGCGATGACCGCGCAACGGTCACGCTCTTGCCCGGTAACGTGCTGCTGGTGGCGCTCGCCGGCGCGGCTGACGGCGCCTGGCAGCTTGTGCAGGGGGATGCGATGGTCGTGCAGCCGCTGGGTGAGTGGCAACAGACGCCCGACGCTGACGACGCTGCGCAGGCCGTCTTCCAGCGCGGCTTCCTGGGCGTCGCGCCCGGCGCGGTCGATCTCGAATTTGCGTTCGTGAATGCGGATGGCAGCGCGGCCGCCGAAAGCTTTGCGCTGACCGTCGACGCGCCGGCGTTGGAGCCGGGCGGCAGCGGCGCGGTGAATGTGAATCAGAATGATGCCGGCGGCGAGTTTGCGCTCGTCACGGGCGACACGCTGGTTGTGCGGCTGGCTTCCAACCCAACCACCGGCTACGACTGGCGCGTGGTGAGCACGAACGCTGCGCTGCTGCCGGCTGCCGGCGAGCCCGTCTATGCCGTCAGCAGCGACCTCACCGGCGCGGGTGGGGTCGCCACCTTCCGCTTCCTGGCCAAAGCTGCCGGCGAAGCAACCGTGCAGATCGGTGAATTCGCCCCTGGCGCGGACGATCCTGACACGACGCTTGACTTCAACGTCACGATCGTCGAACCGGCGCCCCTGACCGGAGACACGGTTACGGCAAAAGCGGATGATACGGGCAAACCCATCGACGTGGCCGCTGGCGACTGGCTGGCGGTCGAGCTGGAAAGCAATCCCTCGACCGGCTATCTGTGGCTGGTTACGGCCAACGACGGCGCGGTGCTGCGTCTGCTGCCGGAGAGTGGCTTCGAGGCAACCGGCGATGCGCCCGGCGCCGGCGGGACGCAACGCTTTGTCTTCCGCGCGTTGGCGCCAGGGGAAGTCGAACTGGGCATCGGCCTTTTCCCGCCCGGCGAAGAGTTGCCGGAGCAGATCTTCGACCTGGTCGTAACGGTGCAATAGAGAAATGGGGGGCAGCATTATGCATCGGGGATGGGGCTGGCAGCGCCGGATCGAACAGAAGGTTGCCATCCCATCCCCGATGTGTCACCATAGAGAGCTGAAAGAGCCACAATTCTGAAGCTTGGAAAGAAGGAGATATAAATCATGACAGACTTATCACAGGCTATTCTCAGTCAACCTTACGCCATTGAGTATTACTACACGGCAAAATGGGGACACGCCGAGGAATTCATCGAACTGTTCAAGAAGAATCATTTGCCGGTGTTGCTGAAGCAAGTAGAGAGCGGGCGCTTCCTGTCCGTGAGCTGCACGCGGCCGCGATATCACACCACTGAGGATGGGCGCTGGGATTTCCGCGTGACGATCGTCTTCAAGAATGTGGTGGCGGCGCACGAGCCGGCTGCAGGTGAGGCGGCGATCAAGCAGACGCTCTATCCTGACCAGGAAACTTTCCGCCGCGAGGAGCAGCATCGCTTTGAGATTCTGCTGGCGCACTGGGATCTGCCAATCGTGGACGAACCGCTTGGCGGCTGATGGCCGGACCAACCGCCCGGCTCTGCATGAAGCCAACTTTTCTCTGCGCGGCGCAGGCTCACCGCGTCTCAGCGTCAAAGCTACGTTCAGGTCAGATGTGACGCGTTCAGGGCTTCACGCCGCGAGCGCGCCGGCTGCGCGACAACTCACGGGTATTGTCCCACAAAATGTAGAGCGCCAGCGCCAGGATCACGGCGCCGGCCACCCACCAGAAGAACTCGTAGAGCAGCACCAACGTCCCGGCAATGGCGAGCGCCGTCGCCAGGCTGCCCACCAACCGCGTAAAGGTGCCGCGCACGCTTGCTTCGATAAAGGCAAAGAGCGCCAGGATCGAGACCAGCCAGATCGTCAGAAAGCGTGGATTGAAGTAGAAGAGCAGTACAAATGCCACGAGTAGCACGGTGACGCTGATCGCCGCCCACAATTCTGCCACCTGGCTGCCGTGTGTGGATTCCAACGCCGCCGGCGTGTGGGCGCGGCGAATGTGTGCACGCAAGGGGCTGCCTTCGCCGCGCAGCAGGTGATCCTCATAACGGTTGAGACTCTCCAGCAATGCATTGTCGGCGGTGATCTCCGCCTGCATGGCGGCAATTTCGGCGGAAAGGCTGTCGATCTCGTGACTCGTCTGCTGATAGAGCGCGCTCAGGTGGGGCTGGTTGCGGATCGACGTCGCTTGCAGGTCGAGGCCGCGCAGCGCTGCCGTCTTCTCCTCCACTTGGATGTGCAACAGCGTGCGCCGGTCGCCGATCTCGTGGCGGCGGCGGCGTGCGATGTCCACCATCTCCGCGGCTGGGGGCACCTTGTCCAGCCCCGCCCACCCCACGGGATCATACCAGGCGCGACGCACTGTGCCGTCACGATTGAACATCGGCCCGGCTGGGGCGTCCTCACCCGCAAAAGGATCTTGCGTGTACAGCCCCCACAGCCCGCGGTAGGTGCTCACCCACCCCACGGACTCGCTGATCAACAACGGGTCGCTCCACGTCGCTTCCTGGTCAGGCCCGATCGCCAGCCCGTCACCGCGTGCGTAATCCACAAAGGGAATCGCTAACGTTGGCTCGTCGGCTTCTCCTTCCAGCGGCGCGCCGTCGGCCTCCGTCTCGCGCATCAGCCGCTTCCAGCCCAGTTGCACGCGCCGCAGCGCCCGCGTGACCGGCGTCAGGGCGTTGAGTTCGATCTTGGTAAGGTATTCGCCGGCGTTGAAGTAGGCGGCATGGGCGCCGGCGCCGGCGTAGATCACCGGATGTTTGCCCACTTTTTGCACTTCGGGGTCGCGCCAGTGACGGCGCAGATCGTCCCCCAAATAATCGTGCGAGGCATAGGCCACCCACTCCGGTTGCAGCGCGCCGAAGGCATCAGGCGCCAGATAGATGCAGATCATCTCCCAATCCGCTTCATGGTCGTTGGCGCCGGAGAAGCGCGAACGCCAGTTATTGTAGAGGTAAAAGAACCAGTATTGCAGAACAGTCCAGCCGCTCTCTTCGCAGACGCGGCCGTGATAAACATAGCGACGGTCGTGCTGCCGCAATGTGCGATAGCCCATCGACGCCGCGGTGGCCGCGTCGCCAGGTACACGCCCGCGCGCCAGCAGCGCGACGCGAAAGAGTGCATCCACGACGCGCGAGGTATAGCCGACGCGCGCCAGTCGCCCCTTGCCGACATCAAAGTCCGTTACGGCCTGCACGCCCTCACGACGCTGACGCAGGGCCTGGACGGCCATTTCCGCCGCGCTCAGCGGCTCCGTGAACTTGAGAAAGCGCACGGCGCCATAGCTATCTTCATAGGGTTCGGCCAGCGTGGTGGGCGTCAATTGGCTGGCGGGCGTGATCTCCTGGGGCGGTTCGCCGGATCGTTTGATCCAGAGGCTGCTGGTGCGGATGTACGTCTCAGCATCCATCGGGAAGAATTCTTCCCCGCGTGTAAAGCGAATGATCGGCTCGTATTGGCGCAGAAGGGTGAGCTGCTGTGCTTCGTCCATGCGATGATTTGCCCGTTATCCGTGTTGGCCAGGATGTATGTCGTCGGGCTTCCGACCGAGCAACAGCCGCCCTTCTGGCGAATTCATAAAGACAATCACCAGAATCGCACCCAGCATATAGACGAAGAGCAGCGGACGCTCGGCGAGACGCTGGTTGCGGTCGGAGAGGTAGACTTGCAGCGCCACCAGCAGGATGAGCGATTCGGCGATCATCGCCATGTGCCAGCCCGGGCGCGGTCGCGCCAGGCAAACGACCAGACACAGCAGGATGAGCAGAGCAAAGGGGAGCAGCACCGCAGCCTGCGTGAACTCCACCAACACTGCTGCGGGCGGATCGTCGAGAATGCTCGCCATTTCCCAGTCGATGACGGCAAAGAGGTAGATGGACGAGCCGAGAAAGACCAGCACCTGCACCAACAGGATGGCAAGCGTAATCCAGAGTGACCAGCGATATTGCTGGTTGCTGCGCCGGATAAAGCTAGGGAGTGGAATCTGTTGGGGTGCAAGTGGCTCGTTCATCTTATTCAACTCAGACAGAGCGCCAATTCTTCCCGCGACGTGTTGCCGCCGCTCAGGATCAGGGCGACGCGCTTTCCAGCCAGTTGCTCACGCATCGCCAGCGCCGCGGCCAGCGGCGCGGCGCCGGCCAATTCGGCCAGCGTCTTGGCCTGCTCCAAATAGATGCGCACCGCCTGCATCATCTGCTCGTCGTCGACAAGCACGAAATCGTCGAGCAGGCGACCCATGATTGCCTGTGGCATCAGGAAGGGGGCGCCTGTGGCGAGACCCGCAGCGCGCGTCGCGATCGGCGCGGTGCGCGCGTCACGCGCCTGCCAGCTCAGGAAGCCGGCCGGCGCGCCCGTCGCGGCCACGCCGATCACCTGGATGTGCGGGTTCACTGTCTTCGCCACGAGGCAGGCGCCGGCGCAGCCGCTGCCGCCGCCGACTGGCGCAAAGATTACATCGATAGCGGGCTGCGTCTCCAGGATTTCGAGCGTGTGGGTGGCGACGCCTGCAATCAGCAGTGGCTCATCCCCCGATGAGACAAAGCGCAATCCCTGTTCCTCCTCTAACGTCAGGCAATGCAGCTTGCTCGCCTCGAAATCGGCGCCGTAAAAGACGAC
>Ga0073904_10001703_pt1 | contig 16439 bp, 17 predicted proteins | sample KloWWTrecipitate_FD_66668 | JGI IMG/M metagenome (GOLD analysis project Ga0073904, IMG submission 66668) | Active sludge microbial communities from Klosterneuburg, Austria, studying microevolution and ecology of nitrifiers - Klosterneuburg... | ecosystem: Engineered > WWTP > Aerobic digester >... | reverse complement strand
ATCCCCCGCCACCCGTCCAGACCAAAGGACAGGCAGTGTGCCAAAGCCAACTATCAGGGGGTCAATATTGGACGCCGATAACCCCGATCAGGGGGTCAAACTTGCACGCCGAAACACATCTCCGGCCGATGATGCCGGACATGTTGCCTCGAGTATGCGCCGGTAGCAGACCTGGCGTGTTCTACAATACTGGTCACGGGCATCTGGGCTGGACCCTGTCGGCGGCAACTGCAGACGCTTTGGCCGCACTCATTATGGAGTCACGCCCCGCGAGCCACTGATCTGGGCACGGCAAAGAGCGACGTAAGTTCGATATGCTAGTAAGCCCCAGTACCCGCTCGCTGCCGCTGCCGCTGCCTCGCCTACCGCCAGCCACTCTCGATCCGCTCAACCAAAGGTACTCGACCTGATGGCGTCAGACGCGCATTCTTGTGGACGTTCATTCGAGGAGCTCCGCTGATATGGTTGGTGTTGCAACCCCAGCTCTCAGCTCTAATGAACAACCTTCATAGCTTTAACATCGGGGCCCCGTCGGCAGTGTCCACGCAAACTTGGCTGGTACTTCGATCTGTAGTCGCCATTCGCCCTCAGAACGCGATCTATGTCTGGCCGGATGGCAAACGCCCACAGGGTAGCTGACCGAGCGATCGGTCAGTGTACTGCGCGCCGGTGTGGACGTGCCATCCAAAGACCATCGGATGCCGACAGGACTCATCGACGCGGCGATTGCCGTGCACGCAGCCCGGCTAGAAGTCGCCGCAGTTCTCGACAACTATGGCAAATCCGTCTCCCGCCTTTCGAATGACCCGTTCGGCAGCCAGCCACTCATCCGCTACTTCGGATCTGAAGTTCCAGTGGGGGCTCGAGCTCGCGGGCCGGTCTCTGCTTGCGCCAAGGTTTGGACTGGCAAGCGTCGACGACGTCAATCAATGCCGTCGGCTTGCGTCGGGAGACGAGTGCGGGGGCATCGAGGCCCAACCTCAGCGAGGGAGGCGTAACGTTCCTCTCGACCGACGGTCGCGTTGGCTTGGGGGTAACGACCGAACACCTCCATTCGATATACCCGCCCGCAAGCATTTCACTTAGGTCCGCCGGGCCCTTCTCCCTAGCGGTATTGCAGCTATGTGCCTTCAACCAAAGGACTGGCTGGCGAGAGCAAATGTCCTATGCCTCCCCGTAATCGGAGGCCGCTGACCGCGGATCATTGTTGTGACACTGCTGACTTCTGACAGGCCCTGGGCCGTTAGCCAGTCACGGAGCCCGCTGTCCCCGCCGGTGTCTATGCGCAGGATTTGTCCGGCGTTCACCCTCAGGAAATGTTCGATCAGCAGCTTCGCATCCTCCGCACCGCATGCGATCACCGGGCCGACCACCTGACCGAGGCCGAAGGGACGACAGATGGCATAGCCCTGAATGTCACCAGCCCTTTCGATCACGGCGATAGAGCCGATCAAGTTGAACTCCTCGATCATCCGGCGTCGGTCGGCCCCGAAGGCCTGCCGGTCCATTTCGAGCAATGTCTGCAGATCCTCAGCGTTAGCCTTGCGGACCCAGCGGCATCTCTCTGCATAGGCAGCGCCTGCAGAGACTTGCCCTAAGTGCTGGTGAACGGTGCCGGTAGCTTCGAAACCGAAGCTACCGTAAAGCCTCATTCCCGCTGCCGTAGAGTTCAGCATGACGGCGCGGTTGCCGGTTAATTGCAACAGGTGCGCCAGTAGCGATCGACCCAGTCCGCGACCCTGCATCGGGGGCGCGACAATGATGCTGCCGCAGGTTGCGAAAGCATCGCCATAAGGCCAGCAAATAGCAGAGGCGATTACCTGGCCATTCTCCTCGGCCAGAATACCCTGGCCAAGCGACTGGGCGACGCGCCAGTCGTCAAGCCGATACGCCCAGCCCACCGCGCGCGATAGCTCCAGCGCACTTTCCAAATCACCCGCTTCGCCCGTCATCGGACGTAGTGTGACCGATGGCTGAATGGAATTCATGTGCGCTCCTCCTGGCAGGCCGCTATTGCGTCAATTTCCACAAGATAGCCGTAGTGGAGCTCGGGCACCGGAACGACCGACCGCGCCGGACGTGCCGCGCCCAGCATCTCTGCATAGACGGCGTTGAAACGCGGCCAATTGGCGACGCCGACGACGTAGACGGTCACCTTCAAGAGGCTGCCGACTGAAGCCCCGGCGGCTTCGGCCACCGCGATCAAATTGCGGATCGCCTGGCGCGCCTGATCGTCGAAATCGGCCTCCGCGAGATGGGTGCCGTCTGGGGCAATGGGCAGCTGGCCGGAGATATAAAGAAGCCCCGCATGCTTGATCGCCTGAGCATAATGGCCGCCAGGGGCAGGGGCGCTCGCGGTAGAGAATGGCGTGATTTTCACGGCGTCATTCATCGGAGCCTCCCCAGCATGGTCGAACTGACTCGGACCTTCGGTACCCCACCCTGTGGTTGGTAAGATGCGCCGTCGCCCGGGTTCGTCGCATCGGAGGCAGCGACAGAGCGTCCGGCCCGTCCCCACGCCAGAGCAGGGGACAACTCGGCACAGCCTGCGCCGACGATCACTACATCATGCTTTTTGATGAGCGATTGTGGCGTTAGCGGCATGACCGGATCCGCTCCCCTCCAATAAGGCGTGTCCTCGTCGGCGACCTTAGGCTGTGGCACTTGCATATCTTTCGCTGGGTTTTCAGATTGGCCGAGCCGGCGGACGCGAGGCAGCCTTTTCTTGCATGAGAATGGCGGCTTGTGGGCAGCAGTATTCCCCGCTTCCGCAGCGATTGGCGGCATCTTATTGCGAACAAGCGCTACAAACCGCAGGCCAGTGTTCGAGCGTCGCCCGAGGTGATGACGCTGCACTCAAGCCAGCCCGTCGTGCCCGGACTCGACCAAGAGCCGTCATGCCGGGGCATACCCTCAGCAACGTCGGTCAGTTCAAGGCGTGCGCGGCCAGCCCATAGACCCAAGGGGAGGCATCGCTGCGGTTCAAGAACCTACGCCCCTTGGACATCGTTATTGTCGTGGAGGTCGTGGGAAGGCCTATCTGTGTCAGGAATTCCGCGAAGGGACTGGTGTCCTCGCGCGTATCGATCCGCACATAACCATCCTTCAATGCGGGCAGATGCCATCCGACGAGGAGAATTGCGTCCTCGTCGTTACTGGCCACTATCGGTCCAATCACGTGCCCCCTCCCGAACTGGCGGCGCATGGCGTAGCCGACCACCTTGTCGCTCCGTCGCAGAACGCAGGTCACAGATCTTTTGGACAGTTGTACTAACACCGCCGAGCGGTTGACGCCAAAAGCTTCCGTATCGTAGTCAGCCAGTTCCTCAATTTGGGTCGCGGGCAACTCGTCCAGGCCATGGTCCCGGGCCGCTGCTGGCAGCGTTGAGAGGATGCCCCCATGTAGGAAAACGGTCGCCTCCTTTTCGAACCCGAGTGACAGGTAGAGGGGATAGGCGGCCTTCGTTGAATTCAGCGTCAGGTTGCGGCCTTTGCAGCGTTCCATTACCTCTTCCATCAGCCACCGGCCGGCTCCTTGCGCCTGCGCGCGCGGCGTGGTGATCACAAGCCCAATCGTGGCCAAATCTCCGCCCTGCAGAAACCACATCGCACTGCAGAAGACGCGCCCAATGTCGTCGACCGCGACGATCCCTTGCCCCACTTGCCGCAGGAACTCCCAATCGGCGGGACGATGTGGCCAACCTACGCCTATCGAGAGGACATGCAGCAGATGAACGTCAACATCGGCGATATCCCGCGCAATCAGTTCGAAGGACTTCACGCGAACGGTTTTTGCCATCGAGACTTGTCCTCTACCGGTGATCGGCAAGCGCCCGGTCTCATCTGTCGAGCTGGGCGCGAACCCATTGGGTCTTGCCATACTGTGGCGCAGAGACGCCAGCAGGATTTGCCGCACTGGGCCCGTCCGCAAAATCTTCTGCCGACCTGATGGTACATGCATATCACTTCACCCTCGCCGGTGCTTGCACCTTTCTGAGTAAGCATCGCGCATTCCGACTAGAGCGATCGAACCGGCAAAGCCATCCGCGCGCCCGAGCGGTTCGCCAACTGCGGACCGAACTGACGTGATCGCGGCCGAAGGTCGGCTGCCCCCGTTCCTATAAGCAAAACGCCTGGTACCCGACTCGATGCTAAGCGTTTGCGGCGGGCAAATTTACAATCTGGCACCGAGCGTTCGCGACGCTTCGGCGGCGGCCTTGACGACCCAACTTCCCAACTCGAGCACCCTGGCATCAGGCATCCTAATCGTCGGACCCGAGACGGATATGCCAGCCACTGCATCACCGTATCCATTTAAGATTGTGGCGCCGACGCATCGCATCCCAATGATGCGCTCTTCATCATCGAGCGAGTATCCCCGCTCGCGGATTTGTTTGACCGCGTCGCGCAATTCGCTGGCTGTGGTTATCGTTCTTTCGGTAAAGCCAGCCAAAGCTGCTGTTCTGAGGAACACCTCCAGCCGCTCGTCATCAAATGCGCTTAAAAGGGCCTTGCCAATGCCCGATGCGTGAAGCGGGGCGCGCGTTCCTGGCGGGAAGAACGCGCGAATAGACTCGTGCGTCTCGACTTGGCTGACAAACAGAACATCCCCGTCCCGCTCGATTCCGAGATTTGACGTCTCACCCGACGAGGCCATCAAATCCCGCATTACAGAGCGGGTGCTTTCGACGATATTGGTGCGCCGCAGGAAAGCTGAGCCCAGGCGGAATGCCTCTGCCCCCACGAACCACTCCTGCCGTTCCCCACTGCTTTCGACATAATTACGTCGTTCAAGGGCGGCCAAAACCCGATGCATTGTTGCTATCGACTGTTCAAGATGAGCGGCCAGCTCAGATAATGTCATGCCCTCGTGGGACGCCAGCGCTTCGAGCACATCAATCGCGCGGTCGAGCGCCTGGATAGTCGGTGGCTGTTGGAGCGTCTTGGTGCCCCTGGGGCGGCCGCGTCGTCGGATTGGCTGCTGCATCAACGCGTCTCCCCATTTTCGTACCAAGATAGATAATTGGTCTAATGGAATCAACTTCTGCAGAATGAAAAATCCTAACTCCTTCTATTTGAATATATTTCTGTACTTTTTTCGTCTGATAAAAAACATTTTCAATAAAATTTACGGCACAGTCGGGCCGTGCTACTCCTCTTGCGAGCCAGAAGCCACTGCCATGAAGCACTCGGTAATCGATCTTCACTCACGGCCCGGCACTGCTGCCGCGCAAGCGCTCGCAGCGATTATTGAAGCAGACGCCTGAACGGGAAGCGCTGATGTACATTCCGACTCTCGAAGACATGCTCGCAGCACGCGAACGCATTGAACCCCACATTCACCGCACGCCCATCATGACTTCGCAAGCCCTGAACCGGCTGACGGGCGCCGAATTGTTTTTCAAATGCGAGAACCTGCAGAAGGCCGGGGCCTTCAAGGCCCGTGGCGCCGCGAACGCCGTCTTCGGACTTTCGGACGAACAGGCAGAGAGGGGCGTGGCCACCCATTCCAGTGGCAATCATGGCACCTGCCTGAGCTATGCCGCCGGCCGGCGCGGCATAAGCTGCACTGTTGTCATGCCGCGCACGGCTCCCCAGGTGAAGAAGGACGCGGTACGTGGCTATGGGGGGAGAGTCATCGAATGCGAGCCCTCAACGACCTCCCGTGAGGCCGTTTTTGCTGAGGTTATGGCTGAAACCGGCGCGGAATTTGTCCACCCCTATAACGATCATCGAGTCATTGCCGGGCAGGCGACTTGCTCGGCGGAACTGCTTGAACAGGTCGACGACCTAGATGCGGTGATCGCGCCGATCGGGGGCGGCGGCATGATTTCCGGCACTTGCCTTACGCTGTCAAATCTCGCGCCTGGGATAAGCATCTTTGCCGCGGAACCTGAGCAGGCCGACGATGCCTTTCGCAGCTTCAAAGCGGGCCATATCATTGCCGATGACGCCCCGCAAACCGTGGCCGACGGGCTCAAGGTGCCTCTAAAGGACCTGACCTGGCACTTCGTTCAACGCAACGTCACGGACATCCTGACGACTGCTGAGCACGAGATAATCGACGCCATGCGGTTGACCTGGTTAAGGCTGAAACTCGTGATGGAGCCGTCCAGCGCGGTGCCCCTGGCCGCCATCCTGAAAAATCCCCACGTCTTCGCCGGCAAGCGTGTCGGTGTCATCATCACCGGTGGTAATGTCGATGTCGACATGCTGCCCTGGAACTGAAAGCGGACAACATGAACGTACATGACAAATTTGCAGGCCTCGAGGTCGGGTACGACGTGCCAGCCTTGCCGGGTATGGACGAGAAGGACATTCAGACGCCCTGCTTGATCCTCGACCTCGACGCCTTGGAGCGAAACATCCGGAAAATGGGTGCGTACGCGAAAGCGCACAACATGCGCCACCGGGCGCACGGCAAGATGCACAAGTCGGTGGACGTAATGAAACTGCAGGAGTCGCTGGGCGCGGCGACCGGCGTATGCTGCCAAAAGGTGTCCGAAGCAGAAGTCTTCGTGCGAGCCGGGATCAAGGACGTTCTTGTCTCGAACCAGGTACGCGACCCGGCCAAGATCGATAGGCTTGCGCGCCTGCCGAAACTTGGCAGCCGGATTATTGTCTGCGTCGACGACGTGGAAAACGTAGCCGACCTGTCGGCAGCGGCGCAAAGGCACGGCACCATTCTTGAGTGTCTGGTGGAGATTGATTGCGGCGCCGGGCGCTGTGGCGTCAAAACCACTCCCGAAGTTGTGGCAATCGCAATGGCTGTCGACGCGGCCCTGGGACTCAAGTTCACCGGGATCCAAGCCTATCAGGGCGCTATGCAGCATCTCGATGATTATGAGGACCGCAAGGCCAAGGTCGACATTGCCATCGCTCAGGTCAAAGGTGCGGCCACGGCACTGGACGCCGCTGGTTTGAAACCCACTTTAGTGTCGGGCGGAGGCACAGGATCCTACTACTTCGAGGCGAATTCGGGCGTCTACAACGAGTTGCAATGCGGGTCCTACGCCTTCATGGATGCCGACTATGGCCGGATTCGCGACAAGGACGGCAAGCGCATCGACCATGGCGAATGGGAAAACGCACTGTTCATCCTGACCAGCGTGATGAGCCACGCCAAGCCACATCTTGCGGTGGTCGATGCTGGGTTGAAGGCGCAATCGGTCGACAGTGGACTGCCCGTCGTCTTCGGGCGAGAGGACGTGAAGTATGTCAAGTGCTCGGATGAGCATGGCAATGTGGAAGACCTGAACGGCGTGCTCAGGATAAACGACAAACTGCGCTTAGTGCCCGGCCATTGCGACCCGACCTGCAATGTGCACGATTGGTATGTTGGGGTGCGCAACGGCAAGGTTGAAACCCTTTGGCCAGTGTCAGCCCGCGGCAAGGTGTATTGACGCGGTCCTCCGCTTGTTTCCCAGTTCTGTTTAAGCAGCTTCACAATCGAAGTTCCACACATCCGCGACGGCGGCCTGGCCTCGGCTGCCGTCCGCTGGCGTGACGTCTAGGTCATACAGGTGACTGCACAGGCTGTTCTCAAACCCAGCCTTGTCCAGCTTGATGGTCGTGACCAAAACGATCCAACCGGTAGCTATGAGGTGCTCGGTGTAGGTCGCGGCGCGTCTGAGGTCGAGAGCAACCACCGGACCCGATCACCTCCAGTGGGTTGAACTAATGCATGGCATCTCTAGATGCGCCTTTGCGTACCGGTGTACCTCTCAGCTACGACGGTGTTGAAGGTGGCGGACGCCATGGTCATTAGCCGCAGAGCCCTTAAGTAAGACAGAAAGCTCGAACATGCAGTATCGAAGACTCGGCAACACAGGCGTCCCGGTTTCAAACTTGACGCTGGGAACCATGGGCTTCGGAACGGAGACTTCGGAGGATGAAGCCTTTTCCATAATAGACGCCTTCCTTGAAGCGGGCGGCAATATGCTGGACACCGCCGATGTCTATGGCGGCGGTGCATCCGAGGAACTTTTGGGTCGCTGGCGGGCCAGCCGTCCACAGAATCTGGTCAATAGCGTCGTGCTCGCGACCAAGGCGCACATTTTTACAGGCAAGGACGCAAATGATGTGGGAACCTTCCGTCGGCATCTGCATCGCGCCTTAGATGCATCACTCCTTCGTCTCGGGATAGAGGCCATAGATCTCTACCAGATGCATGCGTGGGATCCGCTGACTCCGATCGAAGAGACGCTGTCCTTCCTGGACGCGGCAGTGCGCGCTGGCAAGGTGCACTATGTAGGCTTGTCCAACTTCTCGGGCAGGCAGTTGCAGCTCGCACTATCGACGGCCAAAGCAAAGGGCATGCAGTTGCCCGTCACGCTGCAACAGCAGTACAGTCTTGCCTGCCGGGGGATCGAGTCCGAGGTTATTCCCGCTGCCCTCGCAAACAATGTCGGGCTGCTCGCCTGGTCCCCTCTCGCCGCGGGTTTCTTGAGCGGAAACTACACTCGGGGAGTTGGTGCCGAGCAAGGAACACGTCTCGGTTTTGAAAGCGCGATGTTTGGGCACATCGAAAATAGCTTATTCGCCACGGAGCAGAATTGGGCGACCCTGGAAGCGGCTACCCAAATCGCCGACGAGGCTGGTGCCACACCGAGCCAAGTGGCGTTGAGCTGGGTCACGAACCGCCCTTCGGTGACGTCGACCATCTTTGGTGCGCGCACGCTTGAGCAGCTGGAAAGCAATCTACCCGCGGGCGATCTCCATCTGGGGGAGGAGGCCACCGCCAGGCTCAATGCGGTGAGTGCACCGACTCCCCACGATTATCCCCATGGACCCTCCGGCGTTCTCCAGCGTCACCGCTATCCCGACTCCAGCGAGTCCGAACGCCGCGAATTCACTACCCAGTGAGCGGTGTGGCGGGGATCAACTCTTAGTCGTGGCCAAAGAAAAAGGTTCATGGCCGAGCTTTCTCAGGGCCCACCGCCGCGGAGCGGATGGATTGAGCCGATCGCTGTTTGGCGCGTGCCGACGCCAGGCACTTGCATCGCAATGTCGGGCAAGCCTGGTGTGGCGGGTCGGGCTGTGTGTGTCGTGCGAGTGACCGGACGGGTCTGCCACTCACGCTTCCGGGTGAGCAGTTCTGGGTACCAAGTCGCGCTCAGCCCTTACGGGCTTGCAAGAGGTGCCGACGGCGGATGGCATAAGTGGATTGAAACCTTCGGCACATGCTGCCTAAGCTGGGTGGCAGGGAACAGAGGGATGGGCCCGTGAAGCTTGACCGGATCGACATCCGCATCTTGCACGAACTACAAAGGAACGGACGCGTCACCAATGTGGTGCTTGCCGAGCTCGTTCATCTGTCGCCCAGCCCCTGCCTGATGCGGGTTAAGCGGCTCCAGGCCGAGGGCTATATCATTGGCTATTCGGCGCTAATCGACATTGCGAGACTGGGGCCGACCATCACCGTCTTTACGGAGGTGACCTTGAAGAGCCATCGCCAGATCGACTTTGAACGTTTCCAGCAGGCGGCTGAAAAGGTCGAGGAGGTGATCGAGTGCCACTTGATCGCCGGAGGCTATGATTATCTATTGAAATTTGTCACCGCGGGGGTCAGCGAGTACCAATCGGTCATAGAGAGGCTGAGAGACATGGATATCGGCATCGACAAGTATTTCAGCTACGTCGTGATGAAATCGCCATTCATAAAGGCTCATTTGCCCCTGAAGACCATCTTTCCGATGTGAGTCCGACCCAGCTGCGCCGCTGCCCCCTCCCGCGTTCAGTAGCCCCGCGCTCGGTCGACCAATCCCGGTATTGTCGTCCCCGACAGGTCGGCCTGAATTGCCTCTATCACATGGCGGGCGCCATCGCCGGGCCGGGTTTGACAGGCGATATGCGGTGTCAGAATGACCCGAGGATGCGACCATAGTGTATGCGTCTGCGGTAGCGGCTCTGGGGCAGTGACGTCTAAAACCGCAGCTGAGATCTGCCCGGAATCCAGCGCTGCGACCAGCGCCGAATGGTCCAGCTGTCGCCCACGCCCGGCATGGACCAGCCGCGCGCCCCGGGGCAGGCGGCCCAAAAGACTGGCGTCGAGAATGTTTTCGGTTTCGGTGGTGAGGGGCAGCAAGCATATTAGAAGATCAGTACGCGCCAGAAAGGCGTCGAGATCCGTGAAGCATTCCACTCCGTCGATTTGTCGCGGGCTCCTCGCCCAGCCGGCTAGGGGAAAGCCGAAGGGCCGCAGCGCCGCCAGGGCAGCCTGCCCCAACTGGCCAAGGCCCATCACCCCGATCCGTCGTTCGCCCGCCGGCAGGTTGCGCGCCGCCTGCCACAGTCCGGTGCGCTGTTGTCCGATGTAGGCTGGCAGGTCGCGATGCAGGGCAAGCGTGGCCAGGGTGATATATTCCTGCATCTGTTGAGGAATGCCTGGTTCGAGCATCCTCACCACGCCGACATGGGGGGGCAGAGCTGCAAGGTCGAGCTGATCCACACCCGCACCCACCGAAAAGATCAGCCGCAAGTTGCGGTAACGGGCCAGATCGGCAGGCACTTTCCAAGTCACCAGCCAGCGCACCGCCATCGGATCGGGGGCCTCTCCGATGTGGAATTCGACTTCTGGAAGTGACGCTTCGAAGGCGCTGCGGAACACCGCCCCGCGCACCGCATCAGAAAGATACAATACCGAACCGCCCACCGTTGGTTCGGGTTCTCCGGAGTGGGTGGGGTCGAGTTGGGCGATCGAACTGTTACACATGGGTCTCTCCTGAAAAGTTATCCGAGGGCCTGCGCCGCGAGCGCGAACCGCCGAACGGGGTTAGCGAGTGTCGTAGTACCGCCGCGCTGCATGGATATGCCGCCGCCAACGGGACGGAGCCCCTGCGCGGTCAGCCAGGGCGCCAGGCCCGCGGATTCCGTGGTGTCAACGCGCAGGAAGCCGCGGGGGGCTTGCGCGAATAGAAATCCAAGCAAAAGGTGCGCCGTCTCCACGGTTTCGGCGACCACCGGTCCCACCACTTCGCCTCGACCAAAGCGTCGCAGGCAGGCGTATCCGACGACGCCCGCGCCTTTGCGGACCAGCGCCATACGGCCTTCATGCATCAAGATCGTAATCAATGCCGCGCGGTTAGCGCCAGTGGCCTGGCGGTCTAGCGCCTGGATCGCGGGCCGATCGGCGGCGCTCGCCCAGTCCACGCCACCCGACAAGACATGCGCCACTGGCAGCCCCTGATGCTGGAGGACGCGGTCAGTGGCGATAAAGCCAAGCTTTTCAAAAAGCGGCAAGCCGTCTTTTGTTGCGGTCAGCCGCCATTCTGGCACGTCTACCCAGTCCATAGCGCGCGTCAGCAGTTGCCGGCCCAGCCCGCGCCCCCGCATCCGGGCATCGACGATAATCATGTTGGCCATGGCGACAGCGCCAAACCGCGTGGCGAGCGCAGTGCCGACCACTGCCCCCCTGGACAGGGCGACCACCCCGCGGCCTAGCCGCAACAAAAGATGCCAGTCCTCGCGGCGGTGCGGCCATACTGCCTCACGCGACAAGCGCAACGCTCCGTCCAGATGAGCGGGTGTGAAGGCGTCGAAAGTGATCGTATCGGTCATCGAATGCCTGCTGACTGACTGGTTTCAAATTAGGCGAGGTCGTGGCGCAGGTGCATCGGCAGGACGCTTCCCAGCGAAATGTTCCGCTGTTAAGGTCTCGACAACCGCAGGAAATTCCACGCTAAATAGCTGCCGGTCAGCAAGTCCAGCCGCCGTAGGCTCAAGTCTAGGCCGCAGGTCGGTGCGATATAGATTTGCGATTTCTCGTCCGGCGTGGGTGGGCTATTAGCGGGTGGACTGATCCGCCGTTCACAATGCGCATGTCGTGGGGTTACCAATCCAGGGCCGCATTCCGATGTGCCCACCGCCTGGCCGAGGATGACCACTAGGTGATCCTGTCGACGGTGATGCCGGAGGGTTTGGGATAGCCACCGGTCAGGTATTCCTCGTCACGCGGGGCGGCGGGCAGACGCTGCCGCCCCGCGTCACTGTTGGTTCGGGTCAACGTACCGTGATGTAGATCTTGCGGACCGTCTCGATGGTGCGCCAGGTGCCGACGTAGCCGGGCTTCATCACGAAACTATCACCAGCCCGGTATGTCACCGGCGGCTGGCCGTTCTCGGTGAGTTCGACCACACCTTCGAGAATGTGGCAGAATTCGAAAACCTCGCCCTTGATAGAATGAGTGAGGCCCGGAGTAGCTTGCCAGACGCCGGATTTGATCTTGCCGTCGCGAGCCTCATCCATCGCCCAGGTGCTGAATTCCGGCGCGCCTTCAATCAGGCGTTCGGGACCGGGCAGGGCATGGGTGGGGGTGAAGGTGGGGTTGTGGTCAATGGTCTTCAGCAAGGTCATCGTTCTCTCCTGGTTGCCGGTCTCGCCGGTTCGGCCGGTAGAGTAGCCGCGGCAAGCAAAGCACCACTGCTGATGTGAAGGACGCGAACGCAGATTGTGCCAAAGAGCGGGAGGAGAAAGCTGAAAGTTCTGTGAGGAGCATCCAGGGACGGTTTGGTGAAATGACGGACCAAGTTCAAAATGCATCTCTGCACATTCGCGCACAGAGCCTCTGGGGGCGTTGAACATAGCGTGCGGGCGTGCCTAGTCTCTGCGAGAGCATCTTGCCGCATCCCCTCTAGCCTCAAATCCCTGGGGGGGAAGCTCGCGGGTGGGCACGGTCTAGGCGGCGAGCGTTCGTTACTCTCGGGGTAGGATTCCTGTGTACTTCGCCGCACGACGCAGCTGGTAGGGTGGGCCGCATTCAGTCCTCCGGATGGCGATCTCGACAACCTGGTCCCACAAAGTTGAGAACTCCCGGGTGCACTATTCTCGCACGTGGGTCGGTGCATCGCATCGCCAGGGATGCCGAGCCGGGATCCCTTGTCTGAGCACCGTTCCGCGCTCCCTGGGGCCCGGTCCGTGCTCTTCCTCTAGTCAGGGGGATCTGGAATTTAATGCTTAACTGGCCGGTCATTCAGCCAATCCTGCCGTCAAGGGCTGAGGTTCAGTGACTCTGTGGCTCAAAAACCGTCAATGTCTTGGACCAGGCCGCATGGGCCGGATTGCCGAGAAGCGCGAAAGGGAGGCTAGCCAATGCTAGCACGCATCGATGCAGTTGCGACCACGGACGTGGCGCTCTCAGTGAGCAATCTCACCGTCAGCCTGCCCCCGGGCATGGAGCGGGAGCATGCGGTCGAGAACCTGTCTTTCGATCTCAAGCGTGGCCAGATTCTCTGTATCATCGGGGAGTCCGGCTCGGGCAAGTCTGTCACCGCCAATGCCATAATGGGCCTCCTGCCCAAGGTGATCCGCGTTACCGGCGGGGCCATGGAGCTCGACGGCCGCAGCATAATGGGTCTGCCCGTCGACGAGTTGCGCAGTCTGCGCGGTCGCATCGTCTCGATGATCTTTCAGGACCCGCTTTCAGCGCTCAACCCGCTCATGACGGTGGGTGAACAGATCACCGAAGTTATGGCCGCCCACGGCGTCGGCACGCCCGAATCCCGACGAAGCCGCGCCATTGAAATGCTGACCGAGGTCGGCCTCCCCGATCCTCCGTTGATGTATCTGCAATATCCATTCCGCCTCTCGGGCGGGCAGCGACAGCGCGTCATGATCGCCATGGCGCTGGTGCTGGAACCGACGATCCTGATCGCCGACGAACCCACTACGGCGCTGGACGTGACGACCCAGGCGCAGATCCTGGCACTGATCCGCGACATTCAGCGCCGCAAGGGCATGAGCGTCATGTTCATCACCCACGATTTCGGGGTTGTGGCCGAAATCGCCGACAGCGCCACATCGTCGAGCAGGGTAGCAGCGACCAGGTCCTGAAATCGCCAACCCACCCCTATACCCAGCGCCTGATCGCGGCCGTCCCCCGCCTTGCCGCTGCCGATCGCACTCACCTGAAACTCGCCGACAAAGAGCCGATCCTCAAGGTGGAGGGTTTGGTCAAGACCTATCGCAGCGGCAGTGCCCTGTTCCGGACGCAGCGCGTCGTGGCCGCCGTGAAGGATGTCTCGTTTCATCTCATGCCGGGCCGGACCCTCGGAATTGTCGGCGAAAGCGGTTCGGGTAAGTCGTCCCTCGGCCGCTTGCTGATCAAGCTGATGGATAGTGACGCCGGCCTGGTCGAGTTCAAGGGGCTCGACATCGCCCCGCTGTCAGAGGGTGACTTCCGGCACTTGCGACCGTCGATCCAGATGATCTTCCAGGACCCCTTTGCCTCCCTGAACCCGCGATCGACCATTGGTCATATCCTGACGGTGGGGCCGGTCGCACACGGAATGCCCTATGCACAGGCGAGTGAGGAGGCGCGCGCGCTTCTCTACCATGTCGGCCTCGACGCCGGCGCCTTCGACCGGTTTCCGCACGAGTTTTCAGGTGGACAGCGCCAGCGCGTCGGCATCGCCCGGGCGCTGATGTTCAAGCCCAAACTGCTGATCGCCGACGAGGCCGTCTCGGCGCTCGACGTGTCCATCCAGGCGCAAATCCTCCAGCTCCTCGACCAGATACAGCGCGAGACCGGCGTTTCGATGGTTTTCATCACCCACGATCTGCGCGTTGCCAGCCAGATCTGCGACGAAATCGCAGTGATGCAGAAGGGGCGGATCGTCGAACACGGACCGCCGTCCCAGATCTTTCTCAATCCGCAGTCGGCCTACACGCGTGAGCTGGTGGCCGCCATTCCAGGAGAGCGACCGGCAAGTGCCCGCCCGGTTGCGGCAAATCTATAGGGCAACGGCTTTGCAGCCACGAGGGAGGAGACCTCAATCATGACTAAAAATTCAACGACTTCCACCTTTACGCGACGCGACGCCCTGCGGCTCATGGGCATGGGCGGGGTGGTAACCCTTGTCGCGCCCAATCTGCTGGGCGCACCCGCTTTCGGCCAGACCCCTCCTGCAGCGCCAACGGGCCGCGTTATTGTCGGGCTGTCGCAGGAGCCAACGGTGTTCAACCCGCTGATGCCGCATATCGAAGTTGACGACGGCGTCATTTTCTCGGTTTTCGACGCCCTGTTCCGCATCGACCCACAGGGCGTCATCGTCCCCAATCTGGCGGTCGAGGTGCCCACCCAGGACAATGGCGGAATTTCTGCGGACGGCTTGCAGTGGCGCGTGAAACTGCGGGACGACGTCCTTTGGCACGATGGCACGCCCTTCACCGCCGAGGATGTGAAATTTACCCTCGAACTGATCGTCAATCCCGATTTCCGCGCCTGGCGCACCACCGGCCATTCGCTGGTGCGCGACATTACCGTGGTCTCACCCACCGAGCTCACCTGGCGGATGGAAGAAGCCTTCGCACCCTATCTGACGTTCCTGACCGAAACCTTCATCGTGCCCAAGCACATCCTTGAGACCGCGACCGATCTCAACGAGAACGCCTTCAACCAGGCGCCGGTCGGCACCGGTGCATTCAAATGGGGCCAGCGCCTCGCCGGCGATCGCCTAGAGCTGGTGGCTAACCCCGACTACTTCGGCGAGGGCCCACATATCGAACAGGTGATCTTTAAATACATACCTGACACGACCGTGCTCTACACCCAGTTCAAGAGCGGCGACATTGATCTAGTGGGCAGCATCGCCGCCGACAACTATGCCGAGGCCAGCACGCTGGCCGACCGGGTGGTGACACTGGTGTCGAAAAGCTCGATGGAATCCTTCTACCTCAACGTTGAGCGTCCGCAATTCAAAGACGCGGCCGTGCGCGAGGCGCTCTATGCCGCCATCGACAAGCACAGCATTATCGAGGGTCTTTACTACGGCGTCCCGGTGCCCACCGAGACCTTCATGCCTCAGCATTCCTTCTACTACAATCCGGCCCTGCCGGTGCAGGAGTTCAACCTCGAGCGCGCCGCCCAGATCCTGGACGAGGCCGGCTGGCTGCCGGGCCCCGATGGCATTCGCGCCAAGGATGGCGTACGGCTGGCCTTTGCCAACTCGACTACCGCCGGCAACCATCTGCGCGAACAGGCGCAGCAGTTCATTCAGCAGACCCTGGGCGAGATCGGCATCGAGATGAGCATCGCCAACCTGCCTCCCGCGGTGATGTGGGGCGAGTTCTGGCAGCAGTCGCAGTTCGATTCGGTCCTCGTCGGCAGCAACTACATCATCGGGGCAGACCCGGACACTACCAATCGCCTGCACTCGGCATCAATCGTCGCCAAGGGCGGTCGGGGCTCCAACAACGCGCAATATTCCAACCCCGAGGTGGACGCGCTTCTTGAAGAGGGCGCCAGGACCTTTGACCCCGAAGCCCGCCGCGCGATCTACTTCAAGGTGCAGGAGATCGTTCGCCGCGAGCTGCCATTGCTGCCGCTGTACGCGGACACGAATGTCTACGGGCACAAGGCGGGCCTTCAGGGTTTCGTCGCCAACTCCAATACCCGCACCGAGTCCTGGAACGCCGCTGCCTGGTACTGGCAGGCCTGACGC
>Ga0073904_10001701_pt1 | contig 16444 bp, 14 predicted proteins | sample KloWWTrecipitate_FD_66668 | JGI IMG/M metagenome (GOLD analysis project Ga0073904, IMG submission 66668) | Active sludge microbial communities from Klosterneuburg, Austria, studying microevolution and ecology of nitrifiers - Klosterneuburg... | ecosystem: Engineered > WWTP > Aerobic digester >... | reverse complement strand
CATCGAGCAACCAGCCCCGTTGAGCCTCCATGTCGGCCGCCTCGACCGGCACCGACGACAGCGCAGCGTTGTACACCCGAAAGACCCGAGCCGGATCAAGCCCGTAGGTCTCGATCAGGTCACCCCGAGCGTGCTCGCTGACCGTCAACACGACCGGTGCGGACCGAACCTGTGCCCGCACCGCCCACTGGAGCCGCAGCCTGGTGGGGAGCGGATAATCCTGAGGACGGTGCACGAAGGACAGGTCCTGCACCATCAGCGCCAGGGGAATGGGCGATCGGACGGGTCCGTGGGTGGGCGAAAACACCAGATCTGGTCGGGGAACCAGTCCGGACAGCACCCGCGGCATGACGGCGCCGAAGTGGATGAGGCCCGAGCGGCGAGCGACCCGATGGACCTCAAAACGAGGGTCGGACATGACCACTGCGGGCAGATCGGCGTCGGTAGCCGCCACCACGACAAACGCATCGTCGGCCTCCGCCGCCACAGCGAGACCCTCGAGCACGCCGGTGAGCATCGTCTCGTCACCCCCGGCGCCCGATCCCAGCCCGGTCGCGTCCAACACCACCCTCATCGCGACATCCGATCGCAAGGAGCCGGCCGGAGACCGCTCATGTCTCGCTTCCGATCCGGTCGGTTTCTGGAAGGGTGACCACCGGCGTCGTTCGGCTGGGTGGCGCGCTGTAATAACCACGGTTGGTGTAGTGCAATAACACCTTCCAATAGCTCCAATCCGCCAGCCGGTTGCGATGCCGGAGAGCCCCGAGGCGCCGCTGGACGGGAGGCACGGTCACACGGTTGAACAACACGCGACGCGCTGCTCCACGGACGATCGACCTCGGTGAATTGTCCCAGCTGAACACCCCGTAACGCTCGAGGAGGCCGGGATCGGGGATCAGGGCCTCAAGGTCACGCAGACCCCTGCCGATCACCTCCTGCAGGCGACACGCCGTGTCGAGATCGTGAGGGTGGTAGTGCTCGCCCCAGGCCCGGGGGTTGTAGATCACCTCGTAGCCGGCGCTGGTCCAGCGGTAGCCCAACTCCACGTCCTCGCTGCCGATCTCCACCCAGTCCTCGTGAAAGATGAGCTGGCGGTCGATCATGACCTGACGGGGCAGCGACAGGTTCATCGACCAATGAAATTGGTAGGGAACCGACCGGTCCGCCCGGTCCTCGATCAGCTGATACGCGAAGGGCTGGTACCACTCGATGAACGGGTTCTGGGGCATTTTGGGCGACTGTTCCACGAGGCCGAGTACCGCCACGGGCGCGCTGCGAGCGGCGTGGGACGCTGCGTGCTCGCGGAGAAAGTCGGGTCGGACCCAGACGTCGTCGTTCATGAACAGGACGAAGTCGCCCGTGGCCACCCGGAGGCCCTGGTTTCGCTTGACCGCCGGGAGCCGTTCGTTGCTCGACAGCAGCCGAACGGGCACCGGCGACGTCGCCGCCACCCGCTCGACCATCTGCGGCGTCTCGTCGGAGGAGTTGTCACACACCAGGATCTCGTAGCGATCTGGCGGGTAGTCCTGGTCGATGAGTCGCCGAAGCGTCTCCTCGACCACCGAGCTGCGGTTGTAGGTGGGAAGGATGATCGAGAAGCTCACTTCACGTCCGCTCACGGTGCTGCCTCCGCTAGCGGTGCTTCCATCGGAGAAACTGTTGCAATCACGAGATCCTGGACGTTGATCCCGGCGTATGCGGGGTCGATCGGGTGGTTGGACCAACTGCCAAAACGCAACTCCTCGATGGACAACCCTGCGCGGTCGAACGCACCGAGTAGCCAGTCGTGATCGATTGCGATCAGATCCTCGGGCATCGTCGGGTTGGAGGTCGAGTAGCCCTCCATCTCGTGGCCGACTGGGTAGAGGGAACGCCCGCTGCGCACCTCGCTGCGGGCCCGTTCATCCAGTACAAAGAACGAGGCGCCGAGCCGACCGCCATGGCGCAGCATCCGTTTGATCTCCCGCAGGTAATGCTCGATCGTGGCCGGGTATAGGTGGGTGAACACCGACCACAGCACGATCGCGTCGAAGGAATCGTCGAGAAATGGGAACACGAAACGCTCGGGAGCCAGGGCGCCGCGTGGATTGTAGAAGCTGTTGTGAATACTGATCGGCATAAACGCGAATCGAGGGTTGATGGTCGAGATGTGATGCACGCACCAGTCGACGAGGTCCGGATCGACGTCGACCCCAACGTACCGCCCATCATCGCCGAGGTAATCGAGCAGCGGGATGGTCTTGCGGCCGATGCCCGAACCGATGTCGAGCAGCGCGGCGTCGGGACGGATTCCGATCACGTCCCGGTAGAAAGGGACGATCTCGCGACCCCCCTCCACGAACGCGTTCCGATGCCGTGGGCCGTCCCGCATCTTTCGGACGGGCGGGACGAGATCCTCACCGTTCCAGTTTCCCGTGAACAGATCTTGGGCGGCAAACGGTAGATCGTGGAGTGCGGCAAACGCGCGCGGCGGCAACATCCTGCGGGCACGTCGCTTGGTTCGTTCCCTCAGGCTGGCCAACTTGGTTTCCTCTCGCATCGGTAGCTGATGATGGTTTCCATTACCGCGCAGGCATGCGGAGCAGCCTGGCCACGGCACGACCGGGCAAGAGCCACACGGCAGCTGCGACCAGCTTGGCGTCGGCTCCGGGGAGGTAGTGGTGCTGAGGTCGCCGACTCACCAGGGCGTGCTCGATGGCCTCGGCCACGCTCTCCGGGGTGGTGGCCGCCGTGGACTCGATTTTCTTCACCTGAGATCGCAGACGATCGATCGACGCTCCGTACAGTCGGGTGCCTTCGGGCGGCAGTGCTGCGATCGCCTCGTCGGCCGCGACCAGCCCCTTACCCCAGATCGGCGTGCGCACGACGCCGGGGGCCACCACCGACACCCGGATGCGCCAAGGCCTCAACTCCTCGCGCAGCGATTGCCCGATGGCCTCGATAGCGTGCTTCGACGCCCCGTAAGGCCCACCCAGCGGCGTGGACACCCGACCGGAGATCGAGCCGACGAACACCACCCGGCCACGTGCCCGCCGGAGCAGCGGCAGCGCCGCCTGGGTCACCGTGACCTGACCGAAGACATTGACCTCGAATTGGCTGCGCCACTCCGACAGCGGCACAAACTCGACCGGCCCGCCGATGGCGACACCGGCGTTGTTGACCAGACCGTCCAGGCCGGCCGGCCCCACCTCGTCGTCGATGATCGCCATCGTCGCCCCGATCTGGTCGGGGTCGGTGACGTCCGCCATTACCGGACGCAGCTGCGGCGATGCGACGGCTTGGAGCCGTTCACCATCCTTCGAGGATCGCACCCCGGCGTACACCCGGTGTCCCAGGCGATCGAGACGCAGCGCTGAGGCTTCACCGATGCCGCTCGAAGCCCCGGTGACCAGGAACGTCGCCATCGATCAGGACTTCAGGGCCAGGTCGAAGACCTCGGCCCGCGGTTGCGGGATGTAGGTGCCGTACGAGGGGTGTGTGAAACCGTGCATCACCCAGATCTGATCGTTCCAAATCGCCGGAACAGGTCGCTTGTGTGCCAGAGCGTTGATCGGCGCCAGTTTGCGATCCTCATGGGTGTCGTTGAACTCGCGGATGGCCAACAGCTCTCCCACGAACTCGCAGTGAATCTCGACGTCGGATCCGATCACGTCGTCCATGTAGCAGAACACCCGAGGCAGGAACCTTTCGATGGCCTCATCAAAGAGGCGCAGCGCTGACACGGTCGACGACCAATAGTCGAGGTCGAAGGCAACGAAGCCGATCGGAGGTGGTTCGTAGGTGTCGACAAACCCTCCGACGGTCTCGGCAACGTCGCCGAGCACCAGGGTCGCCGAACGCAACCGTGACCGGAGCCGGTCCACGTCCATCGGGAAGTCACCGGGTTGCCACACATAGGGCAGATCCCGATAGTCGACAGGCTCGGGCATACCGGCACCGGTGTCGAAGCCGAACACCCGCACCCCGACGCCGGTCTCGGCGGTCACCGCGTCAGCGACGTCCTCCATCGCCACCAGGCCGTTGCCCCCTGCAACACCGAACTCGACGGCGGAGATCTCGTCGATGCCCTGATGCCGTGCGTTGTAGGCGGCCTGATAGATCCCGTAGGCGTAGTGGGGTCGATCGAGCGCATCCCAGAACACCTTCTTGGAGAAGGGGGTCTTCGGAGAAGCCCGCAGGACGTCCTGCATCACGGTGCGCGGATCGATGACGGCCCGCTTGACCCGCTCCTTGCCGGCGCTGAGCAGGCGGCGAGCCTCGGCGCTCACATCGGTGCTCTCAGACATCGGCCGCACCCGTCGGGGACTTGTCCATGCGGATCACCATGTACCGGCTGAGGGTTTGGGCGGCGTCGACGCGCTCAAGGATCTTCTGATCCACCCGGGAGACGGCGGCGAAGAGCCGGTCGGGCACTCGAACGAAGCTGGACACCCGGGTCAGGACGCCGAAGTGGGCGATCGTCACCTTGTCGAACGGCGCCGACAGGTCGTCGATCATCTCGTGATCGAACGATCGTTCATCCGGGGTATGCACGAACGGGGGAAACACCTTGGTCACCGCACGTGAGCGGCGCAGCCGGAAGACCCAGTCCGGCAACAACATCACCGGCTCGGCAAACACCGCCCGACCGCCCGGCTTGAGCACCCGATACATGCTCGCAGCCGAGGGGGGGAGTTCGAAGTGGTGGGCGACGGTGCGACCGAACACGAGGTCGACGCTCTCGTCCTCAATTCCCTCCAACGTCTCGACCGGGGTGTTGATCGTCGTGATCCGGTCGGCGACCCCGTTTCGTCGGGCTCGCTCGTCAACGACCTCAAGGCACTTTGGGGAGATGTCGGTGGCGATCACCCGGGCTCCGTTCATCGCCAACCAGCAAGTGAGCGTGCCGAACCCCGAACCCGTCTCGAGCACGGTCGTGCCCTCCAGCGGGCCCGCCCAGTCGATCAGGGTCTGCATCGGCCCCTCGAACTGATGACACTCGGGGAGCTCATCGGGGTCGACGAGCATCTCCTCGTCGGTCCACTCGGCGAGTACCTGATCGGCCATATCGTCGTAGACCGACTTTTCGTTGGCATGGCGGTGCTCAAGCGAAATGGCTTCGCGCCGCGACTTAATGAACGCTTCTGGGCCCATTGGCTGACTCCTCATTTGGAGACGGGGTGACATGCCCGTCGGTCATGGCAATCTGTGCGCTGCGTTCGGCTGCCGAACGCCGGCGTTGATCACTGGTTCTTCGTGATGTTCCGGTAACGTCGCAACGGTGCGGAACACTTTGACGGCGGGTACACGGCCATGGGTTGCTCGACGCGCCCGACGGCTTCGGGAGCAGGGCTACTGGCGCGACTGGCGGTCGGTAACGCCGGAACACGTGGCCTGCTGCGTGTGCGGGGGGCACTCGACCGACCCGTTCGTGACCGCTCCAACCGCGCCGGGAGACGTCGTCTCCTGCACCGACTGCGGCATGGTGTTCGTCTCGCCGGTTCGGGTGAGAGGTCTCAACCTGTCCCCCGAGCAGCTCGAGCAGGCCGACCGTCTGCGGACGAGTTCCGATCTGGCCGACCTCGACGGCTGCTGGGAGATGCAGTTCCTGGAGTGCGAGCAGACTCGGACGGCCCCCGGCGGCACCTACGACGACATTCTCGATCGACTTCGCCGACACCTGGGAGGCGAGCAGGGGCGCATGCTGGACTTTGGCGCCGGCTGGGGACAGTTCACCCTGGCGGCAAGCCAGGCCGGCTGGGACGTCGTGGGCATCGAGCCGACGCCCGGTCGAGCGCTCTACGCCCGGGAATCGCTCGACCTCGACGTTCGCACGACCACGCTCACCCCGGATCTCTTCCCGGACGGCCACTTCGACGCCGTCGTGTCCTTGCAGGTGTTCGAACACCTCGATGACCCCGCTGCCGAACTCGAACACATCGCTCGCGTGCTGCGACCGGGCGGAATTCTGGCGATCGAGGTACCCAGCATCGCATCGCCTCTGGTTCGGCTGCTCGGCGGAAGCCACCGCCACTTCAACCCGGACCATTTCTGGTTTTTCTCCCCGGAGACGCTGAAGCGCTTTGTCGGCGACCACGGCTTCACCGTGCGTGAGTGCTACGCACCCACCCGTCGTCTCTCGATCGGGTGGTTGGTTCAGGGAATCCTGTCCCAGTACCTCCCGCAACGGATCGGCGAGGCTGCCTTGCGCGCCATCCGACGAACACCGCTGGCGGATCTCGTCGTGCCTATCAACGTTCATGACATCGTGATGGTGATCGCCCAGCGCACCGGGTGAGCGCCGTCCCGACGTCGGGACGCGTTGTCCCGACGTCGGGAAGGCTGGCATCACGCAGTCTTCTGGAACGCCAGCGACCAGCGACGCATCCAGTCGGCCAGTTCCGAGTAGATCGCGCGGTAGTGCACCGGCGCCCGGCTGCCCTCAATGCGACGCTCGAACTCGTCGACAAAGCCGGCGTACAGGTCGACGTACCCGCCGGGTGACAGGTCGGCCACGGCCTCATCGACCAGCTCGTAGAACGGCACCGACATGAGGTGCATCCACTGCTCGAGCACCGCCACACGTTCCAACGGGGTCTGGCGGGTGTGCTCGACCACAGGGCGACCCCAGCTGAACAGGTCACCGTTGATGTCCATGAGCTTCTTGATGATGTAGCCGCCCCAGATGTCATCGTGGCGCGACAGCTGCCAGGTGCCGTTGACCCAGCAGTCGGGCAGGAAGAAGTACGCCGGGGTCAGCTCGGCGGCAAACGACGTGTTCATGCCGCAGACCGGGATGTTGCCGAGCGCAATGCAGTTCTCGTCCGCGCGCAGGCCCGGGTCGTAGGGCGGCTCCTTCCAGAACTTGTCGACTCCGTTGAGGTCGAGCACCCGATCCCAGACGCCCATGTTGAGCTTCACCTCACCGGAGGCGGTGGTGTCGATCACCTGTGACAGCTCGCTCGTGCGATATTCGTATGGATAGCCGCGGGCATAGAACTCGTCGTTCTCGATCGAGTTGACCCAGCCGCCCTGGGCGACCGGCTTCACCGCCGGCTGATCGGTGACGGTGGTGAGACACGACAGGTGGTCGCCGACCCAGTCGCCTCGGGTGTCGCAGTCGTAGTCGAGGGCGATGATCACGTCGAAGCCCTCCTTGTACGCCCAGTAGTGGCCGAAGTTTCGACTGGCCGCTGAGCGGTGAGGCATGGCGGCGTAATGCTTGCCCGCATAGGCCTCTTGGGCGGCGTAGTCGAAATAGGTCACGTTCGGTCGCGGCGCGGGTGCGAGCTTCCCGTTGGAGTCATCGCAGACGATGATGGGGATGTCGTCGCTGATCGCGTCGAAGAGTTCCCACGGAGGATCGTTGGGCATCGGGATGACAACGCACACGCTGCGGTCATCGGTCGGGTTGGTCATTTCAGGCTCCCATGAGGCTAGGTGAGGCATCGGTCGGCGCCGACCGATCCTTGACGATCAGATCACTAAATTCGTTGTGCAGGTACTCCTCGATGGCGACCTCCCAGGGACGCATGTGGTTCATGCCCTGCAGCTCCAGGTTCATGTTCCGCATGATCTCCGAGTACGGCCGCACAGAGGGAAACTCCTCGGCGAAATGGTCGCTGGTCACTTCGACCAGCTCGATCTGGTCGCTCATGCCCAGAACGTCGAGGATGCGGGCGGCAACATCGAAGCGGCTGCCCCGTCCCCCGCAGGCCATGTGGTAGAGGCCGTAGAGTTCGGAATCGATCAGCCCAAGAAACGTGCGGGCGAAGTCCGGCGTGTAGGTGGGCGTGCCCAGCTTGTCGCCGACGGCGTACAGGGTTGTCTTGCCATCACGAATCTGTTGGAGAATCTGGGCGACGAACTTGTGATCCTTGGACCGACCGCCGCCGACCATCCAGCCCGCACGGATGATGTAGTGCCGTTCGAGGAACTCCTTGACCATCAACTCCCCGAGGTACTTCGTCCGCCCGTACACGTTGAGTGGGTTCGGTTGGTCGTACTCGTTGTAGACCTCCGACGGCTTGGTGCCGTCGAACACGCCGGCGGTCGAGATGTAGACCATGGCCGCATCGTGCTTGCGGGCCGCCAACGCCACGTACTTGGTGGCGATCGTGTTGGTCAGGTAGGTCGCGTCCTCGTTGGCATCTGCGAACTCGAGTGACGTGCCGGCCGCAAGGTGAACGACCAGATCGGGGCGCACGTCAGCAAAGGCGTCGGCGATGGACGAGCGCTCACGCACGTCCAACTCGGTGATGACCGGGCCGCTCGGCCCCCATGGGGTGGGGGTAGAGAGATCGATGTCGGTCACTGTCACGTCGTGATCGGCGCCAACAAGCGCTGGGACGAGGGATCTACCCAACATCCCTGCCCCGCCAGTTACCAGTACTTTCACAATTTCTCCCTTGTTTGGTGTGATTCGGTTGAGACGTCCATCGAGGGCGGCTCGACCCCGCTGTGAATGAAGTACTGCGCCAAGCGCAGGTTCATGATCGACCGGTCCAGCGAATCGTCGTCTCGACGGATCGCGTAGTGGAGGGCCAACCGGCCGCTGCGAGCGCCATGGGCGAGCATTCCCGTCGCACGAAACACCTTCGTTCGCCAACCGCCGTATTGGCGGTCGAACCACCGGGTCAACGAGTCCACCGTATGTGGCGAGATCGTCCTCGGGGGCCGTCGATCGCCGCCGCCCATGAAGTGAACCGCCCGAACATCGCCGCGAAACCACACCGACCAACCGTCGGAGCGAAGGCGCTGGCACAGATCGACATCGTCCATATACAGGAAGATTCGTTCGTCCATCAGCCCAACCGCTTCGATGGCGCTGCGGCGCAGCAGCATGCACGCGCTCGACACCCAACCGAGCTCCACGGCCCGGCCATGGTCGCGTGTGGTGTAGGCACCTTCGAGGGACGGCCACCGGTCGGCGAAGCGCTCGAGGCCCATGGCCCACATCGCATAGGAGCGAACGGTGATCTCGGCTCCGCCGGCTGCAGGCTGAAACCGACCATCGGCGAATTCCAGGCGGGGGGCGACCACAGCGGCTGAGGCGTCGTTTCGTAGCGTGTCGAGCAGCGAATCGACCGTGTCGGAGAACAGCCTGGTGTCGGTGTTGACGAGCAACACGTACTCGGCGTCGCCGGAGCGAATGGCAGCGTTGTTGGCTCGACAGAAGCCGGTGTTGCCCCCCATCTCGATCAGGTTGACGTCCGGCCACGACCTGCGAACACGCTCGACCGAGTCGTCTGCCGAGTCGTTGTCGGCGACTGTCACCGCCCAGTCGACATCGTCGGGCATCTGTCGGTCGAGATCGTCAAGGGTATCGATCAGCAGATCGGCGGTGTTGTAGTTGACGATCACGACGTCGACGCGTTCCCGCTCGACGCTCGCTGGCGCTTGCCCGTTGATCGTCTCGGTATCAGCGTTCATCGCACACCTCCTGTGATCACGCGCTCAGGCTCGGCCGTCGCTTCGACGGGCTCCGTGGTCTCCGGCGCATCGCCCTCCGGGTTCGGCCGCAGCCAGGACAGCTCTGGAAGATCGGGGGCGTTTTCATCGGCCATTCGGTTGGCGGCGACGACCAGCCCGAAGATCGTCCAAAACATGGCCATGGGGATGTCCTGTTTGAGCGTGAAGGAGTTGAGTTCCTCGACGATCAGAAATACCAGCACGGCGAGCGCGCCGATACCCAGGCTCACGTACATCGGGTCACGAGCGCGCGTCAGCCGGTAGGCATATCTCGCGAACACCAGGCCGACGAGAATGGTCATGCCGAGCCCGATCAGGCCCGTCTCCGCCGCCATCAGCACAAACAGGTTGTGCGCCGGGCGGAAGTCGAAGGGATTCTCCTCGTAGGTGTAGTCCTTGATCTGGCTTTCGAAACTGTTGATGCCGGTTCCGACGAACGGGTGTGCCCGAACCATCCGGTAGGCGATCAGGTTGATCTTCCACCGGGCGCTCCAGTTCTCGCCTGCGTTCGACTGGGTTGAGCCGAACATCGACCCGGTCAATTCGGTGACCGGTTTGTGAAACACCCCGATGCCGATGAGGCCCAGCATCACCCCGACGATGAGCACCCGAGGGGACATCATCTTGCGGCGGATAACCAACACGATGATCACGGCCACCGCAGGGACCAGGGCCACCAGCGGACCGCGGGCCTTGGACAGCAGCGACGACATGAAGGCCAGCGGAATACAACCGAGCAGCACGTAGCGAATCAACCGGTCCTTGGGTACGTGCAACGCAAAGCAAGCCACCATCACGCTGACCATGCCGACGACGGTGCCCAGGAACACCGGGTGGATCTGGGTACCGAAGGGCCGCATGTACTCGATGCTGTTCGGCTCCATCGGATCCGGCTTCAACTGCAGGATCTCGATACCGAGGAACCCACCGGTGAACCGTTGGGAGGTGCTGACCAGAACCTGCACCCCCAGAAACACCAGCCAACCGAGCATGAACGCCCAAATGTGTTCCCGACGACGCACGCGGATGCCGACGTAGATGAACAGGGCGGCCATCCACAGATAGCGAACCATTTCGGCCCACACCAGGCGTTGGTCGGCCGCGTTGACCGCCGACAAAAGGGTCACAGCCAGGCCGGCGATCGGCAACATGAACACCGGGTTCTTCAGACCCGATCGGAGGTCGCGAAACAGGGTTCCCTCGGATGCCCAGATGAAGTAGAGAAACAGGATCACGACGTCCACCGTGGTGATGTAGATCGCTACCGCGTAGCTCTCCGCCAGGATGGGTGTGAACTTCTTGTACAAGATCAGGCTGAACGACGCTGCAAAGACGAACATGAAGAACAGCGTGCGGTTCTTGATGAACGCCAGCATCGCCAACAGGGCGACCAGGCCGACCAGGATGATCAGCGCCTTCTCGCCAATGCTGGCCGCCACGATCGCCAGCACGACGCTGAGCCCGAGCAGTACGACGGCGGTGACCGCCTCCCGCATCCGGCTTCCGGTCGCACGTTCGGCAAGGTCAACCAGGAATACGCTGCGGCGGGTTGGCGGGACGTCCGCAGTGGGGCTGTCGACCAGCAACCATTGGGCGATGCCCGGTCGTGCAGCCAGGCCGGCTGCGACCAGCACCGACACCACAGCGGCAACCGTCGCTCCCTTAACCCCTCCCATCGCTCCGCTCATCACCCACATGAAGAGACCGAAGCCGACCATCGCTCCCTTGAGGCGCTTCCGGGCGATCGGCGGGACCCGCCCGCCGGCCGGTACGTCATCAAGCCCGTCGGGCGCGACGTCGACCACCGTCACGTGCGCTGCCGACTGTCGACGAACGGGGTCGAGCGCTTCTCGACTCGTGGCTCGTCGGCGTCGGTGGGGGCCTCAGCGTCGCGACTTGGCGAGCCGGTCACATCTGCAGCGTCGCGACGTGGCGAGCCGGTGACGTCGACCACCTGCGCCCCGACCGGTGGGGCCGACGTCGCACGTTCGGCGCGCAGGCTGTCCTCGGGCACCTGCGGTGCATCGACAGCCTCGCCCTCCTCGCGGATGCTGCGGAACCAGGTCAACAGCAACCCTCCCAACGCACCGACCAACGCACCGACCAACAAGAACAGGTAGCGCAGCGGGCGGCCGGGGGTGGTCGGCACGCTGGCAGCTCCCAAACGTGAAGCGTCGAACCGGGGCTTCTCCACCGACACCGCAACAGCCTTGTAATGGTCGTTGAGGTTCTTGTAGGACTCCTGGGAGAGATCGAGGTCGCTCTGGAGCGCCGCCAGCTTCACCTGGATCTCGTTGATCGAGGGCGCCGAACCACCACCGAGGCGACCGGCGAGTTCGTTGAACTGCGCCTCAGCGGCCGCGATATCTCCCTGGACGCTCTCAAGCGCCTGCTGGGCCTTGTCGTACTCAGGGTTGGGCTCTTGGGCACGGGTGATGGCGCCGTTTGCCTGCTGCGTTTCGACCGTCACCGACTGTGGGGTGTCGGAAAACTGCTGCTGAAGCAGCTGCTCCCGTGCCCGCAGACCGGCAAGCTGACCGTTGAGGGTCTCAAGGCTGGCCGAGGCCGACGGGGCAAGGCCGCCTGCAAGGGGCCCACTCCCGGTTTCGGCGATGATGTTGTTGGCCGACTTGAAGTCGGCGATCGCCTTGGCCTTGGCGGTCACGTCGGCCCGAGCGGCCTCGACCGGCCCGGCCAGATACTCGAGCTCACGGACGGAGTTCTCCTTGAACCGCTGCGAACTCTGATCGACGGCGACCTCGGCGGTGACGTCGGCGATCTCACGGGCCAGCTTGGGATCGGGGTCCCAGGCGGTGATCTCCATCACCCAGGATTCGTCGAGCACGACCGCTTCGAGCGAGCCCTGAACCCGCTCGATCGCCGCTTCGGTTGCCGTCGGAGCAGTGCCCGTGCCGCCAACCTTGAAGAAGTTGACGATCTTCGTCGCCATCCCGATCTTCGGTTCTTCACCCCCGTTGATCTTCTCGACACCGATGCGGTCCACGATCTCGGCAGCAGACTGCTTGGACAGTGCCAGGTTGATCAGCGTGTTGCCCAGCGTCTGTTGCTTGGTGATGTCGATGCCACCGATGTTGATGCCGTCGCCCATCGGCGCGGCCGAGTCGGTCGCGCTGTAGGAGGTCTCACCGGTACGGATCAACATCCGGGAAACCGACGGGTACTGCGATTGGACGACGAAGGAGGCGCTGAAGGCGATCAACCCGGCGGCCAACGCGAAAACCGGGACGCGCCAGTAACCCCCGAGGCGCTGCGACTTCAACGGCACGCGCCGTTTGGGTACCGAGCTGGCCTTTGACTCGTCACTGGTCGAATCCTGCGTCCTGTACGCCGAGTTGCGCTCATGCACGTGGCTCGACCTCCTTTTGATTGGTTGTGTTCTTTGGGGCTGATCGCAGCAGGCGGAGCCCCAACGCCCCGAGAAAGCGAATGCCCAACAACGTGGCGATGCCCCAACGGCGAGGGTCGGAGAGCTTCGGATACCTCGCCTTACGAGCAAACAAATAGGCGCCGCGGTGAAAATGCCAGAGTTGAGCCGGCGACCAACCGTCCCGACACCCGCCCTCAGCGTGGACGATCTCGGACCGGGGTACGCACCATACCTCTCGCCCGCTCGCACCGATGCGGTGACACAGCTCGGCGTCCTCGAAGTGCATGAAGAAGTCGCGGTCGAAACCACCGAGCTCGTCGAACTCGGCCCTCGGGATCAGCATGGCGGCCCCCGACACCCAGTCGACGACCCACGGCTCGTCGTCCTCGGTGCGATCGGAGACCAAGAACCGGCGCGACCAACGATTCCGCGGAAACGCTCGAGTCAGTGGTGAGCGCCGACCGAACAATCCGGCCGACGCGGTCGGGAACGCACGGGCGGTGCGCTGATCGGTTCCGTCGGGATTCAGCAGGCGGGGCGCCACCATGCCGACCGGGTGGCCGAGACGCTCCCGCTCATCGGCAAAACGCACCAACGTGTCGATCGCTCCGGGTTCCACGAACGTATCGGGGTTGAGAACCAACAGATACCGGCCGGTGGCGTGGGACGCTGCCAGGTTATGGGATCGACCGAAGCCGTCGTTGCCGCCGACCTCGATCACGCGCAGGTCCGGATAGCGGTCCTTCACCGCCTCGACCACACCGTCGGTCGAGCCGTTGTCAACGATGATGACTTCGAGCTGACTGGCGCGAGCGCCGTCGGTGAGCGACTCCAGACACGTCAGCACCAGGTCTTTGCACTGGTAGGTCACGATCGTGACCGAGACGTCCGGAACCGATCCCTCGTCGCCCGAAGGTTCGAGAGCCGGTACCGACCTCGTCACGCCCTGCGCCGAGGGTGCGGCCGGACGGGTGGACGCCCCAGCCACCGGGCTCACACGGCGCCGATCGATTGCACGATCGTGCGGGCGGTTTGCAGAATAATCCGGAGGTCCAGCTTGAAGGACTGACCAGCCACGTACTCGACGTCGGCCCGGATCTGCGCATCGATCGTCAGGGTGTTGCGCCCCGTGCAGGCCGCAAGGCAGGTCAGGCCGGGCTTGACCCGGAACTTCACCAGGTCCGACGGCCGGTAATGCGGAATCATCTCCGGAAGCTCGGGTCGCGGGCCGACGATGCTTGCATCGCCCTTGATGACGTTGATCAGGTTGGGCAACTCGTCGAGGGTGGTCTGACGAATGATGACGCCGAGCTTGGTGTTTCGTGGGTCGACCGTCTGCTTGTAGTAGCGGTTCTCAAGCTCAGCCGAATCGAACGAGTAGTCGTAGAGCTCGGGAAACCGCTCGCGAGCATCGGTGTACATCGTCCGAAACTTGTAGAACGTGAAGACCCGCCCATCGAGGCCGACCCGTTGCTGACGAAAGATCGCCGGACCCGGGCTTTCCAGTCGGATCGCCAGCGAGAGAGCACCGATGATCGGCGCTGCTGCGACGAGCCCGGGGACAGCGACCGCCAGGTCGAATGCCCGTTTGGCCCGTCGGTAACGCCGGCTCGGCTTGGTGGTCAGCGTCGAATCGAGGCCGTTCAACACGCCCCGCACGTACGGCTCGATCTCATCGAGCTCCAGCCGGGCGGGGACAACCGGCCGCTCGTCCGGCTCATCCTGCTCCATCTGCACGGCACGAACCGGTTGGCTCGACCTCTCCAGGACGTTGTTGACCTCACGCCTGGTCCACGTGGTCTGTTCCACCTAGTTCCTCCGCCATCAGGCATGACCACGTTGCGTGGTCTCGCTTTTCGCCCACACTGCTTCTTACAACGTAGCCAAGCCCCCGGTTGAGCATCAACAGGAAACCTGGGATTGTGCTCAGTGGCACTCCCACCTCAACCCGTGCCGTCCGAGGGCAGCCGACCAACACCTCTTTCAGTCACCGCACGGCTACTGAGAGCGTTCTACCTTCGGTCAGGGTGACGGGGTCATGAACACCTCGTCGGTGCCGGGCGGGCTCACCCGCTCCGACGGTTGACCATCGAAGGAGTTGGAGTACATCGCGAAACGGTCCCCCAACCACAGCCGGGTGTAGATGAGCTGACTGCTGTCGGCGCTCCAGTTTGCATACCCCCCATGGGCGTCGATCAGCACCGCATCCTCGGGCTGGATCTCCCGGCCGGGCACGAACTCGGCGGCGAACAGCTTCGTTTCGAGCACCCCTACCTCCATCCACGAGATCGACTTACCGTCCGGCGAGACGTACACGTCGTTGCCGTTGCGACCGGGCGCATCGAAGACCACCGAGGTCTCGCTCGCCTCCTTGGCGTCGGAGGGCACCGACAGGATCTGCATGTCGTCGCAGCTGGGCGTGGCGTCCGGACAGCCGACGAAAATGATCGAGCTGCCGTCGGGGGTCCAACTCGGGTCGCTGGAGACCCCACGACCTTGATCGTCGACGCGTCGGGTGACCTGACGAAGGTCCCCGGTATCGACGTCCAGGACGAACAGCTGGGTCTCACCCTGATTGAGTAACGGCAGAGGGCCCAGCGACGGCGCGTGCCCAAGCACCATCACCACGTGGCGTCCGTCGGGGGCCCAATCGGCATGACCCTGAAGCGAGCCTTCGGAGGGCCAACCCAGCCGGGAGGCGAGCTCGAGCTTCTGAGCGTTGGAGAACACCTTGCGGACGCCGGTGCCATCGACGTTGGCCATCCAGAGTTCCTGAACGGTGTACCGGCAGATCTCACCGGTCTTGGCGTTGGGCGCACGGTAGAAGACCAGGCGTCGCCGATCCGGCGATAGACGCGGCCACATCTCCTCCTTCGAGGTGTTGACCGCACCTTCGCCCGTGCTCCCTTCATCGAGACCCTCCCCGATTCGACGCCGATCACCGCCGTCAAGCCCCATGATCTCGATATCGAAGTCCGGCCCCGAGTCCGCGCACGGGTTGACCGGTGGGTTGCGGGCCACCGGGACGAGCATCTCGTCAGGCGAGATCGGGTCGACGTCCTCGGCGCCGGGAGGGACGTCGGTCGTGACCGACGCTTCACTCCCCTGGCGCGTCGGCCGACCGTCGATCGCTTCACCGGAGCTGGGCCGGTTGGCCGATACCTTCATGACGATGGTGACGGCGATGACCACCGCCACGGCCAGGACCGCCAGCACGCCAAAGGTGATCAACAGCGCCCGCAGGCAACCGCGCCGCCTCGGCGGCGGTGCCGAACCCGCAGGCTCGGGTGGTTGCTGATCAGATGGCCCCACAGTCATCACCATGCCATCTTGGCATTCGCTGGCACTTGACTGGTGGCTCGCGGCTGTTACAGCATCCTCTACTGGTCAACTCAGGATCCGGGCGTGCGGGCGCCCACTAAACGCGCTGGATGGTTGCGGCGGGGAGCGATGCGGTGAAGGTGACTGGCGATCCAGCGACGGAGCCGGTCGGCGCTCCAACGTCGTCGACCGGATCGAACGAAGCGACCGAGGACGCTCCAACCGCTGAGGCTGCGGACGAATCGGCCAACTGGAACCGCCGCGGGGCGGCCAGTTCCCTCTCGG
>Ga0073904_10001700_pt1 | contig 16445 bp, 14 predicted proteins | sample KloWWTrecipitate_FD_66668 | JGI IMG/M metagenome (GOLD analysis project Ga0073904, IMG submission 66668) | Active sludge microbial communities from Klosterneuburg, Austria, studying microevolution and ecology of nitrifiers - Klosterneuburg... | ecosystem: Engineered > WWTP > Aerobic digester >... | reverse complement strand
GGGCGCAGCCGGGGATTCGTCGGGGGCGGGCCCGGCCGCCTGGACGCCTGCCTCGGTGCCCGCTGCGCCAGGCGCGACCGCGCTCCGCCGGCCCTGGGCTTCGACGCGGGCCAGCCGCTGTTCAAGGTCGCCCACCCGGCGGCGCAGGCGCAGCGCCTGGCCCAGCAGCACGCCCAGCAGGGTGCCGGCCACCAGGCCGAAGAAGCCGTCGTCGGTTTCCGCCATGGCCAGTCCCAGCACCGCGCCCAGCAAGCCCAGGATCCAACTCATGCGCGCCCCCACCCGATGAATGGGCCTGAGTGTAGCCAACGGCGGGGCGGCGTGAGCGCCGCGCAAACAAAAACGCCGCCCTTGCGGGGCGGCGTATTGTTGGACCGGATGGTCGGGGAGACAGGATTTGAACCTGCGACTTCTACGTCCCGAACGTAGCGCTCTACCAGGCTGAGCTACACCCCGAGGAATCCGAGCCCGCTATTCTAGGGGGGAAGCGGACATCGGGCAAGGCCGGCGATCATCTTCATGCCCCGGGGACGGCCCGGGCCGGCGCCAGCCGCTAGAATGTGGCCTCTCCCTGGAGTGCCCGCCTTGATCAAGCCCCGCACCACGCCCGGGGTCATGGAGCTGCTGCCCCGTGACCAGATTGCCTTCCAGCGCATGCTGGACGTCATCCGCCGCAACTATGAGCGCTTCGGCTTCCTGCCGGTGGAAACGCCGGTATTCGAACTGTCCGAGGTACTGCTGACCAAGACCGGCGGCGAAACCGAGCGCCAGGTCTACTTCGTGCAGTCCACCGGCGCCCTCGAGCAGGGCGGCCAGCCCGAGCTGGCCCTGCGCTTCGACCTCACGGTGCCCCTGGCGCGCTACGTGGCCGAACACGAACACGACCTGGCCTTCCCGTTCCGCCGCTACCAGATCCAGCGCGTTTACCGCGGCGAGCGCGCCCAGCGCGGCCGCTTCCGCGAGTTCTACCAGTGCGACATCGACGTGATCGGCAAGGACGCGCTCAGCGTGCGCCACGATGCCGAGATGCCGGCGGTGATCCACGCCGTGTTCTCGGAGCTGGGCGTGGGCCCGTTCACCATCCAGCTCAACAACCGCAAGCTGCTGCGCGGTTTCTTCGAGGGCGTGGGCATCGCCGACGGCGAACGCCAGGCGCTGGTGCTGCGCGAGATAGACAAGCTCGACAAGCGCGGCGCCGACGCCGTGCGCGCCACCCTCATCGGCGAAGGCTTCGCGCTGGCGGCCGACGTGGTCGAACGCATCATGGCCTTCGTGCAGTCGCGCTCCACCTCGCACGCCGACGCGCTGGCGCGGCTCGAGGCGCTGGGCGAGGGCAGCGAAACGCTGGCCCAGGGCCGCGAAGAACTGCGCGAAGTGCTGGAACTGCTCAAGGCCTACGGCGTGCCCGAGAAGAACTACGCCATCAACTTCTCCATCGCCCGTGGCCTCGACTACTACACCGGCACCGTCTACGAGACCACGCTGGACGATCACCCGCAGATCGGCTCGGTCTGCTCGGGCGGCCGCTACGAAAACCTCGCCAGCCACTACACCAAGTCCCGCCTGCCGGGCGTGGGCATCTCGATCGGCGCCACGCGCCTGTTCTGGCAGCTGCGCGAGGCCGGCATCGTGTCCACCGCCGAGAGTTCGGTGGAAGTGATGGTGGGCCTGGTGGACGACAGCCGCCTGCCGGACTCGCTGGACATCGCCCGCCGCCTGCGCGCCGCCGGCATCAACGCCGAAGTGCAGCTGGAGGCGAAGAAGCTCGCCAAGCAGTTCCAGTACGCCGACCGCGCCGGCATCCGCTTCGTCATCCTGTTTGGCGACGAAGAGGCGGCGCGCGGCGTGGTGAAGGTGAAGGACCTCAAGTCGCAGGAGCAGTTCGAGCTCACCCGCGAAGAGATGGCCGCCGCCATCAAGGTCGAACTCGAGCAGCAGCGGGCGATGGGAGCGCACTGAGATGAAACCCATCCGGCTCGACGGCAGCAGCCTCAACCGCGCCCAGCTCGCCGAAATCGCCCTGGGCGCCCCGGTCAGCCTGGACCCGGCGCAAATGGGCGCCGTGCAGCGCGCGGCCGATTTCCTGGCCGAACAGGTGCGGCGCCAGGAGCCCATCTACGGCGTGTCCACCGGCTTCGGCAGCAACGCCGACAAGCTGCTGGGCGCGCACCGCCTGCGCACCGGCCTGCCCGGCGCATCCACGTCCAGCGACAGCGTGCTGGAGGAGCTGCAGCACAACCTGATCGTCACCCACGCGGTGTGCGTGGGCGAACCGTTCGCGCCCGACGTGGTGCGCGCCATGATGGCCATCCGCATCAACACGCTGATGCGCGGCCATTCGGGCATCCGCCCGGCCGTGCTGCAGGCCATGACCGACATGCTCAACGCCGGCATCGTGCCCGTGGTGCCCCGCAAGGGCTCGGTGGGCGCCAGCGGCGACCTGGCGCCGCTGTCGCACCTGGCCATCGTGCTGCTGGGCGGCGGCGAAGCCTTCTACGACGGTGAACGCATCACCGGCGCCCAGGCGCTGGAGCGCGCCGGCCTGACGCCGGTGAAGCTGTCGCACAAGGAAGGCCTGGCGCTCAACAACGGCACCGCGCAAATGCTGGCCACGGCCGTGCTGGCGATCGAACGCCTGGAAGAACTGCTCGACACCGCCGACCTGGCCGCGGCCATGACCCTGGACGCCTTCGCCGGACGCCTGCGCGCCTTCGACCCGCACGTGCATGCGCTGCGCCCGCACCCGGGCCAGGTGCACGTGGCGGCCCGGCTGCGCCGCCTGCTCGAAGGCTCCACCCTGTCCGACATCGCCTACCACCTGGTGCCGCGCTTCCGGCAGTGGCAGCCCGGCAGTTGGACCGTGCCGGCGCAGCAGGCGCTGGGCTTCGACATCGGCTGGGACTGGGTGCCGCTGGACCAGCGCCACGGCCGCGAGCGCTTCTACCAGCGCTTCCGGCCCTTCCGCGGCGGCAAGAAGCACCAGCCGCAGGACAGCTATTCCCTGCGCTGCATCCCGCAGGTGCACGGTGCCGTGCGCGACGCGCTGGAACAGGCCAAGCGCGTGGTGGACGTCGAGCTCAACGCGGTCACCGACAACCCGCTGCTGTTCCCGGATTTGCCTGGCGCCCGCGAGATCGAGGACCAGGTGGTGTCGGCCGGCCACTTCCACGGCATGCCGCTGGCCCTGGCCATGAGCTACCTCAAGGCCGCCATCCCGGTGCTGGCTTCCATTTCCGAGCGCCGCCTCAACAAGCTCGTGGACCCGGCCACCAACGACGGCCTGCCGCCCTTCCTGATCGGCAACGAGGACGGCACCGAGAGTGGCTTCATGATCGTGCAGTACACGGCGGCCGCGCTGGTGAACGACCTGTGCAGCCGCGCCCACCCGGCGTCGGTGTATTCCATCCCCACCAGCGCGAACGCCGAAGACCACGTGTCCATGGGCGCCAACGAAGGCCGGCACGTGCTGGACATGACCGAAGACCTGGCGCACGTGCTGGCGCTGGAGCTTTACACCGCCGCGCAGGCGCTGGACTACCGCCGCGACATGATCAACGCCGCGCGCCAGCTGGCGCGCGAGGCCGACGCCGGGGCGCTGGCCGCCAAGGTGTCGGGGGCGCCGATGCCGGGCCATCCCGACCATCCGGTGTTCCTGGCCGAGGTGGAGGCGTTGCGCGGCGAGCTGGCGCAGGCCGACGGGTTCCAGCCGGGCGTGGCGGTGCAGGCGGCCTGGGCCGCGCTGCGCGAGGCCATCCCGTTCATGGGCCGCGACCGTGCGATGGATGGCGACGTCGCCACCGCCGTGCGCCTGGTGTCCGAAGGTCGCCTGCTGTCCGCCGCCCGCGCCGCGCTGGGCTGACCCCGGGCTGCGGTAACGCTGTCCGCCGCGTGCGGTCTGGCCCTCAGGCCGCGGTGACGCCGTCCGCGGCGTGCACCCGGTTGCGGCCGGCGCCCTTGGCGGCGTACAGCGCATCGTCGGCCTTGTGCAGGGCCTCGTCCACGCTGATGCCGCTGCCCGGCTGCAGCAGGAAGGCGCCGATGCTGGCGCTCATGCTGATGTTGTTGCCGGCGTAGCGCACCGGGTCACTGCAGATGCGCTGGCGCAGCTGTTCGGCCACCTGCATCAGCCGGTCGCCCTGCACGTCGGGGATCACCACCACGAACTCCTCGCCGCCGAACCGCGCCAGCAGCGCGCCGTGCTCCACCAGGCTGTCGTGCAGGCAGCGGCCCAGCCAGCGCAGGCATTCGTCGCCGGCCAGGTGGCCATGGGTGTCGTTGATTCGCTTGAAGTGGTCCAGGTCGATCAGCAGCACGCCCAGAGGCTGGCGGTGTTCATTCGCGCGGCTGAGCTGGTGTTCGAACATGTCGCGGAAGTGGCGGCGGTTGAACAGGCCGGTCAGCGCGTCGCGGCGGTTGGATTCGCGCAGCCGCTGGTTGGCTTCGGCCAGCTGTTCCAGCGCCGTGCTCAGCTCGGAGGTGCGGCGGGCGACGTGGCGTTCGAGCTGTTCGTTCTGTTCCTGCACCAGCTTCTCGTTTTCGCCGCGCAGGCGCGCGTAGCGGTAGGCCAGCGCGAACGACAGCAGGATCATCTCCATGGCCGAGCCGATCTGGATGCCGTACTCGGTCAGGAAGTTCTTTTCCAGCGCGCCGAACGACACCGACGCGTACAGGGCCGTGCCCACCAGCAGGAAGGCCCAGGCCAGCAGGAACACCCTGGCCGGCGCGTAGCCCCGGCGAATCGAGTTGATGGCCAGGTAAAGGATGTACAGCGCGCCCGGGAAGACCGCCAGGGTCATCGGCCGCACCGCGGCGCGGTAGTCCAGGAAGAACGAGGCCAGGCCCATCGCGATGAAGAAAGCGATGATGGCCAGCGACACGCGGTCGGCGTAGGGCTGCCGCTCCCGGAGCTCCAGGAACACGCGGCAGAACTGGTGCATGGCGATCTGCGACAGCGCCATGGACAGCGGGATGGCCTGGTTGGCCCACCACGGCGAATTCGGCCACAGGTATTCGAACGCCAGGCCGTTGAGGCAGAACATCACCAGGCCGAAGCCGCTGACGTGGCAGGCGTACCAGAAGTGGCTGGCGTCCCTGAGCGACAGCCACAGCACCAGGTTGTAGCAAAGCAGCGCCACCAGGATGCCGTAGAACAGGCCGATGCCGAACTGCGAGTCGCGTTCGAGCTCGGCGAAGGCCGTGGGCGTGTACACCGCCAGCGGCACCTGCAGCGAGCTTCGCGACGACACCCGCACCAGCAGCTCCACTTCGGTGCGCTGGGGCAGCTGCAGCCAGAAGTTGGGGTGGCGGTAGCGGATGCTGCGTGCGGTGAAGGGCAGGGTGTCGCCGGAGGCCATGTGTTCGACGCGTCCGTCCGGATAGCGCAGGTAGACGTCCACGTTGTCCAGCAGCGGGTAGTGCAGCACCAGCAGCCAGCGCTGCTCGGTGCTGTTCTGGTTGAACAGCTGGGCATGGAACCAGTAGGCGCCTTCGGTGAATCCGAAAGCGCTGCCTTCGGCGGGCAAGGGCTGGAATCCGCCGCGCTCGGCCTGGTCGAACATGGCGAGGGCGTCGGCGCGCCCGTCGGCGTCCACGCGGTAGCCCAGGTGGGGCGCCAGGGAGAGCGACTGGCGGCCGACATCGAGCACGGCCGGCTCGGCGGCGCGGGCCGGGGCGGCAACCCAGGCCAGCATCAGGGCCAGCAGCAGCGTGATGGTGCGGATGACTGGCAAGCGGTGTCCCCCCGTGCCTGCACTGTATGCGGGTGCTTGCCGGAAGGCCATTCCCCGGGGGTGGCTTGCTTTTGTAATAACACGCTATTACATTAGCGCAATGAAACGCCGCGACCCCGCCACCGAAGCCACCGACCCGGCCCTGGACGCCCTGATCCGGGCGTTCCTCAGCCTGCGCAGCCCGGGCGAACTGCGGTCGTTCCTGGAAGACCTCTGCACCCCTTCCGAAATCGAAGCCATGGCCGACCGCTGGCGAGTGGTGCCCCTGCTCACCGCGGACGTCCCCTACCGCGAGATCCACGACCGCACCGGGGTGAGCGTCACCACCATCGGCCGGGTCGCCCGCTGCCTGGACCTCGGGTCCGGCGGTTACCGCATCGCCATCGATCGGCTTGAACACCCGGCCAACGACGCGTCGCACTGAAATCAACCGTTCACCCACCCGGAGGGCGTCATGAGGACGCACGACCGTTTACGCATTGCCATCCAGAAATCCGGCCGCTTGTCCGACCCCGCGCGCGACCTGCTCGCCCGGGCCGGCCTGGTGTTCCGGGAAAGCCGCGACCGGCTGTTCTGCTACGGCGAATCCCTGCCCATCGACCTGCTGCTGGTGCGCGACGACGACATTCCCGGCCTGATCGCCGAAGGCGTCTGCGACCTGGGCGTGGTCGGCGGCAACGTGCTGGAGGAACAGGCCTGCGAACGCCTGGCCGACGGCCGCGGCGAAGCCTTCCGCTCCATCCGCAAGCTGGGCTTCGGCCGCTGCCGGCTGTCGGTGGCCGTGCCCAACGACTGGGACTGGACCGGCCCCGGGCGCCTGGCGGGCCTGCGCATCGCCACCAGCTATCCGCAGCTGATGGCGCGCTGGCTGCGCGAACAGAACGTGGACGCCGAGCCGGTGATGCTGTCGGGTTCGGTGGAAATCGCCCCGCGCCTGGGCAAGGCCGAAGCCATCTGCGACATCGTTTCCACCGGCGGCACGCTGATGGCCAACCAGCTCAAGGAAGTGGCGGTCATCCTGGAAAGCGAAGCGATGCTGGTCGCGCCGTCCGAGCCCTTCGGCGACGTGCGCGCCGAACTCGCCGCCATGCTCCTGCGCCGCCTGGACGGCGTGATGAGCGTGCGCGCCAGCAAGCTGGTGCTGTTCCAGGCCAGCCGTGACTCGGTGCCGGGCCTGCTCAAGCTGCTGCCCGATGCCGAACCGCCCACCGTCACCGCCATCGAAGGCCAGGACGGCCAGGTCGCCCTGCAGGCGCTGTGCCGCAGCGCCATGACCTGGCAGCGGCTGGAGGACATGAAGCGCGCCGGCGCCTCGGGGCTGCTGGTGCTTCCGGTGGAGCAGATGCTGGCATGAAGCGCATCGTCTGGAGTTCGCTCGACACCGCCGCCCGCGCCGAGTGCCTCGCGCGCCCGGGCGCCGAAGGCCAGGCCGAGATCGAGGCCGCCGTCCGCCGCGTGTTCGACCAGGTGCGCGCCGACGGCGACACCGCGCTGCGCGCCCTCACGCGCCGCTTCGACGCGGTCGAGCTGGGTGTGTTCGAGGTCAGTGCCGACGAGATGGCGGCGGCCGTGGCCAGCGTGCCGGCGCCGCTGCGGCAGGCGCTGGCTGAAGCGCGCGAGCGCCTGATTACCTGGCACCGCGCCGGCATGGCCTCGGAGTTCGAGGTCGAAACCGCGCCCGGCGTGAGCTGCGGCCGCCTGCTGCGGCCGATCGGCCGCGTTGGCCTGTACGTGCCCGCGGGCACGGCGCCGCTGCCTTCCACGGCACTCATGCTGGGCGTGCCGGCCGCGCTGGCGGGCTGCACCGAGGTGGTGCTGTGCACGCCGCCGCGCGCCGACGGCAGCGCCGACCCGGCGGTGCTGGCGGCCGCGTCGCTGTGCGGCATCCGCCGGGTATTCAAGCTCGGCGGCGCGCAGGCCATTGCCGCGATGGCGCTGGGCACCGACACGATGCCGCGCTGCGACAAGCTGTTCGGCCCGGGCAACCGCTACGTCACGGCCGCCAAGCAGCTGGCCGCGATGATGTCGGGCGGACCCGCCATCGACATGCCGGCCGGACCGTCGGAAGTGCTGGTGATCGCCGACGCCGGCGCGCCGCCGGTGCACGTGGCCTCCGACCTGCTGTCGCAGGCCGAGCACGGGCCCGATTCGCAGGTGGTGCTGGTCACCGATTCGGCGGCGCTGGTGGACGCGGTGGAAACCGAAGTGCGCCGCCAGCTGGCACAGCTGCCGCGCGAAGCCATCGCCACCCGCGCGCTGGAGTTCGCGCGGCTGGTGCAGGTGGACTCACTCGACGAAGCCTTCGCCATCAGCAACGACTACGCGCCCGAACACCTGATCCTGGCCCTGCGCGAACCGCGTGCGTGGCTGGCGAAGGTGCAGTCGGCGGGCTCGGTGTTCCTGGGCGACTACGCGCCCGAAGGGCTGGGCGACTACTGCTCGGGCACCAACCACGTGCTGCCCACCCACGGCGCCGCCCGCGCCTGGAGCGGCGTCAGCGTGTCCAGCTTCCAGAAGGCCATCAGCCTGCAGGAAGTCAGCCGCGAGGGCCTGGCCCTGATCGGACCCTGCGCGGTGGAAATCGCCCGCGCCGAAGGGCTGGAGGCGCACGCGCAGTCCGTGCTTCGCCGCCTGGAGCCCACGCCATGAGTTCGCTGCTTTCGCTGGTGCGAGAGGACCTGCGTGCGTTCGCCGGCTACAGTTCGGCGCGGCGCGCGGGCGTCAGCGGTTCGATCTGGCTCAACGCCAACGAAAGCAGCTGGCGCAACCCGGCCGATGCCGGCCTGGGCGCCAACCGCTACCCCGACCCGCAGCCGGCGGCCCTGCGCGAGCGCCTGGGCGCCGTGTACGGCGTGCGCGCCGAACAGGTGCTGGTGGGCCGCGGCAGCGACGAAGCCATCGACCTGCTGGTGCGTGCGCTGTGCAACCCGGGCCGCGATGCCGTGGTGGTTTCGCCGCCGGTGTTCGGCATGTACGCCGTCAGCGCGCGCCTGCAGGGCGCACCGCTGGTGGAGGTGCCGCTGGTGGACGACGCCGCGGGCTTTCGCTCGGACCTGTCGGCCATCGGCGACGCGGCGCTGTCGTCGGGCGCGAAGCTGGTGTTCCTGTGCTCGCCGGCCAATCCGACCGGGCAGGCCCTGGCCCCGGACGATATCCTGGCCCTCGCGCGCCGCCTCGACGGCCGCTGCCTGGTGGTGGTGGACGAGGCCTATGGCGAGTACAGCGACCAGCCCTCGATGGCGTCGTTCATTGACGCGCAGCCCAACCTGGCCGTGCTGCGCACCCTGTCCAAGGCGCACGCCCTGGCCGCGGCGCGCATCGGCTGCCTGCTGGCCGCGCCCGAGCTCATCGCCGTGCTGCGCAACTGCCAGGCGCCGTATCCGCTGCCTTCGCCCTGCGTGCAGCTGGCGCTGGCCGGCCTGTCCGAGCCGGCGCTGGTGCACACCCGCGGCCGCATCATCACCGTGCGCGCCGAGCGCGAGCGGCTGCACCACGCGCTGTCGGGCCACTCCGCCGTGCGCCGCGTCTATCCGTCCCAGGGCAACTACCTGCTGGTCCGGTTCCACGACGCCGAAGCGGTGTTCCAGCAGCTGCTGGCCGCCGGCGTGGTGGTGCGCGACATGCGCGCCTCGCCGCAGCTGGCCGACGCGCTGCGCATCAGCATCGGCAGCCCCGCGGAAAACGACGCACTGATCCAGGCACTGGCTTCCGGGAGGGCCGCCGCATGAGCGGGCAACGCATCGTCTTCGTGGACCGCGATGGCACCATCATCGAGGAGCCCGCCGATTTCCAGATAGACAGCTTCGAGAAGATCCGCTTCGTCGAAGGGGTCATCCCCGCCATGCTCAAGCTGCGCGACGCCGGCTGGCAGTTCGTGCTGGTGACCAACCAGGACGGCCTGGGCACCGACAGCTTCCCGCGCGAAACCTTCACCGGCCCGCACGCGCTGATGGTGCAGCTGCTGGAATCGCAGGGCATCCGCTTCCGCGAAGAAGTCATTGACGAAAGCTTCGAGCACGAGAACAAGCCGACCCGCAAGCCGGGCCTGGGCCTGCTGATGCACTACGTGCGCGACCGCAGCATCGACCTGGCGAACTGCGCCGTGGTCGGCGACCGCGACACCGACCTGCAGCTGGCCGCCAACCTGGGCTGCCGCGGCTTCAAGCTCAAGCCGGGGCCGGACACCTGGGAAGGCATCGCCCACGAACTGGCCGATGCGCCGCGCAAGGCCAGCGTGGAGCGCAGCACGAAGGAAACGCGCGTGCGCGTCAGCGTCGACCTGGACCGCGCCGCCGACCCGGTGGTGATGACCGGGCTGGGCTTCTTCGACCACATGCTGGAACAGCTGGGCAAGCACGGCGGCTTCAGCCTGCAGCTGAGCTGCGCCGGCGACCTGCACATTGACGAACACCACACGGTGGAAGACAGCGCGCTGGCCCTGGGCCAGGCGCTGAAGCAAGCGCTGGCCGACAAGCGCGGCATCGGCCGCTACGGCGATTCGAGCGGGCAGGGTGCCATCACGCTGCCGATGGACGAGACCCTGGCCAGCGCGGCGGTGGATTTCTCCGGCCGGCCTTACTTCGTCTTCGAAGGCGTGTTCCCGCGGCCGGAAGTGGGGGGGCTGGCCACGGAGCTGGTGCCGCATTTCTTCCGCTCGCTGTGCGAGACCGCCGGCCTGAACCTGCACCTGCAGGTGCGCGGCGACAACACCCACCACATGGTCGAGGCCTGCTTCAAGGCCGTGGCGCGCGCGCTGCGCCAGGCCATCCGCCGCCAGGGCACCGAGCTGCCGAGCACCAAGGGCACGCTGTGAACGTGGTGCTGGTGGATTCGGGCGGCGCCAACATCGGCTCGGTGCGCTATGCGTTCGAGCGGCTGGGCGTGCGGGCGGTGATGAGCGCCGACGCGGCGGTGATCCGCGCCGCCGACCGGGTGGTGCTGCCCGGCGTGGGCGCGGCCGGCCCCGGCATGGCGCGGCTGAAGGAACTGGCGCTGGTGGACGTGCTGCGCTCGCTCACCCAGCCCCTGCTGGGCATCTGCCTGGGCATGCAGCTGCTGTTCGACGATTCGGAGGAAGGCGACGTGGCCTGCCTGGGCCTGTTGCCCGGCCGCGTGCGGCGGATGCCCGAAGCCCCGGGCATCCGCGTGCCGCACATGGGCTGGAACCGGCTGCAGCGCACGCGCGCCGCGTCGCTGCTCGACGGCATCCCCGACGGCGCACAGGCCTACTTCGTGCACAGCTACGCCGCGCCCGTCACCGACGATTGCCTGGCGCGCTGCGGCCACGGCGCCGACTTCGCGGCCGTGGTGCAGCGGGGCAACGTGGCCGGCGCGCAGTTCCATCCCGAGCGCTCGGCCGCCACCGGCGCACGCCTGCTGGAAAACTTCCTCAAGACGGGGCTGGCATGACCGACTACGTTCTCTACCCGGCCATCGACGTGCGCGAAGGCCGCGTGGTGCGCCTGCGACAGGGCGACTACGCGCAGGAAACCCGCTACGCCGACGACCCGCTGGCGCTGGCCTCGCGCTACGCCGAAGCCGGCGCGCGCTGGCTGCACCTGGTGGACCTGGACGCGGCGCGCCTGGGCGGCTACACCCTGGCGCCGCTGCTGGCGGCGCTCAAGTCCAGCACGCGCCTGAAGGTGCAGACCGGCGGCGGCGTGCGCAGCGAACAGGACGTCGAGGCGCTGCTGGCGGCCGGCGCCGACCGCGTGGTGGTCGGCTCGCTGGCCGTGCGCGAACCCGGCCGCGTGGCGGCGTGGATCGCGCGCTTCGGCGCCGAGTGCATCACCGTGGCGCTCGACACCCGCCGCGACGACGAAGGCCGCTGGCGCCTGCCGGTGCACGGCTGGACCGAGAGCGGCGGCAAGGAGCTCGACGTGCTGGCCGCGGCCTACGCCGACGTCGGCCTGCGCCACCTGCTGTGTACCGACATCAGCCGCGACGGCATGCTGACCGGCCCGAACTTCGACCTCTACCGCTACCTGTGCGAACGCTTCCCGCGCATCGCCGTGCAGGCCTCGGGCGGCGTCAGCGCCGCCGCCGACGTGGCCCAGGCCAAGGCCGTGGGCTGCGGAGGCATCGTGCTGGGCAAGGCGCTGCTGGACGGCCGCTTCGCCCTGGCCGACGTCATCGCGGAGCAGGTGCCATGCTGAGCCGCCGCCTGATTCCGTGCCTGGACGTCAAGGACGGCCAGGTGGTGAAGGGCGTGCGCTTCCGCGACCACGTGGTGATGGGCGCCATCGAAGACCTCGCGCTGCGCTACCGCGACGAGGGCGCCGACGAACTGGTGTTCTACGACATCACCGCCAGCCCCGAGGGCCGCGGCGTGGACGTGGCCTGGGTGGAGCGCGTGGCGCGCATCATCGACATCCCGTTCTGCGTGGCCGGCGGCATCCGCTCGGTGGAACAGGCGCGCGCGGTGCTGCACGCCGGCGCCGACAAGGTGTCGGTGAACACGCCGGCGCTGGAGCGCCCGGAACTGATCAATGAGCTGGCCGCCGCGTTCGGCGTGCAGTGCGTGGTGGTGGGCATCGACAGCCTGCGCGACGCCGACGGCGAGTGGCGCGTGCGTTCGCATACCGGCGATCCGGCCAAGACCCAGGCGCTGCGCAAGCGCACGCTCGACTGGGTGGTGGAAGCCCAGCAGCGCGGCGCCGGCGAGATCGTGCTCAACTGCATGGGCAACGACGGCGTGCGCACCGGCTACGACCTCGAACAGCTGCGCGCGGTGCGCGCGCTGTGCCGGGTGCCGCTGGTGGCCTCGGGCGGCGCGGGCAGCGCGCAGCATTTCGCCGACGTGTTCCTTGACGCCGACGTGGATGCGGCCCTGGCCGCCAGCGTCTTCCACTCCGGCGCCGTCCGGATCCCCGAACTCAAGACCGCCCTGCGTGCGCAGGGCATCGAGGTGCGCGATGTCGCCTGAACAGATCCAGGCCCTGGCCTGGGAAAAACAGGGCGGCCTGCTGCCCGCGATCGTGCAGGACGCCGCCAGCCACCGCGTGCTCATGCTGGGCTACATGGACCGCGCAGCGGTGGAGGCCACGCTGGCCACCGGCCGCGTCACGTTCTACAGCCGCAGCAAGCAGCGGCTGTGGATGAAGGGCGAAACCAGCGGCGACATCCTGGAGCTGGTGTCGCTGGAAGCCGACTGCGACGCCGACACGCTGCTGGTGCAGGCCAGGCCGCGCGGCGACACCTGCCACCTGGGCCGCAAGAGCTGCTTCCCGTCGGCGCCCGGTGATTTCCTGGCCGAGCTCGACGCGCTGGTGGCGCTGCGCGAGCGCATGCGCCCCGAGGGCAGCTACACCACGAAGCTGTTCGAGGGTGGCGTGCGCCGCATCGCCCAGAAGGTGGGCGAGGAGGGCGTGGAAACGGCGCTGGCGGCCGTGGCCGAGGACGACGCCGCGCTGCTGGGCGAGGCCGCCGACCTGACGTTCCACCTCACCGTGCTGCTGCGCTCGCGCGGGCTGGGCTGGGACGACGTGGTGGCGATACTGCAGTCACGGCACGCCGCCGCCAGCCGTTGACGCATAATTCCGGGCACGCCCCGGAGGTTCCATGCGCCTTGCGTTCCTGATTGTCGCCGTTTTGTCCGCCGCGCCGGCCGCGGCGCTGCCGCCGCCCTGCAACGGCGGCTTGGTCTTCCACGACGTGGACGGCAACGGCCGCCACGGCGGCGACGAACCCCTGCTGCCGGGCATCGCGGTGTCCGACGGCACGCGCATCGTGCGCACCAATGCGCGGGGCGAGTATTTCCTGCCGGTGGAGTCGGGCCGCACCACCTTCCTGATCAAGCCCGCCGGCTGGTCGCTGGCGCGGCGCGAGGACGGCCTGCCCGATTTCTGGCGGCACGTGCAGTCCGAGCCCGGTCCGGTGCTGAAGTACGGCGGCATCGCCAGCGAGTTTCCCGGCTGCCGCAGCTTCGCGCTCCGCAAGGACACCCGCCAGGCCGGCCAGCTGCGCACGCTGGTGTTCGGCGACCCGCAGCCGCGTACGGCCACCGAGGCCGGCTACTACGAGCGCGGCATCGTCGAGGCGGTGATGGCCAGGCACGCCGCGGCCGCCGGCGCGGCGCCGGCCGGCGAGCCTGCCCGCGCCGGCGACCTGGGCCTGACGCTGGGCGACGTGGTGCACGACGACCTCTCGCTTTACCCGCAGATGAACCGGGCCACGTCGCGCCTGGGCATGCCCTGGCTGCACGTGGCCGGCAACCACGACCTCGACTTCGACGCCGCCCGCGACGAGGACTCGCTGCTCAGCTTCCGCAGCACCTACGGCCCCGATACCTTCGCGTGGGAAGAGCACGAGGCCACGTTCGTGCTGCTCGACAACGTCGTCTACCGGCCCGGCCAGACGCCCGACTACATCGGCGGCCTGCGCGAGGACCAGTTCGCCTTCCTGGCCGCCTACCTGCCGACGCTGCCGCGCGAGCGACGGCTGGTGGTGGCCGCGCATATCCCGTTCTTCGACCCCACGCCCGGCCGCGAAACCTTCCGCGCCGCCGACCGCGAGCGCCTGTTCGCGCTGCTGGCGCCGTTCCCGAACGTGCTGCTGCTGACCGCGCACGGCCACGTGCAGCGCCACTACCTGCACGACGCCGCCGGCGGCTGGCGCGGCCCGCAGCCGCTGCATGAATACAACCTGGGCGCGGCCTGCGGCGCGTTCTGGAGCGGCGTGCCGGAGGCGTCGGGCATCCCGGTGGGCACCATGGCCGACGGCACCCCGCGCGGCTGGGCGGAGCTGTCGCTGGAAGCCGATGCGCGCTACTCGCTGCGCTGGCAGGCGGCGTCGGGGGCGGAGGCGGGCGACATCGGCCTGCACGCGCCCAAGGTGCTGCGCCGCGGCGCGTATCCCGCGTTCGGCGTGTACGCCAACGTCTACATGGCGCTGCCCGATGCGGTGGTGGAATACCGCGTGGACGGCGGCCAGTGGCGGCCGATGCAGCGCGTGGCGCGCGCCGACCCGCGGCTGCTGGCCGAAAACGTCCGCGACGATCTTGCCGAGGGCCTGCGCGGGTTCGACCGTTCGCCCGAGGCCGTGGCGTCCACGCATCTGTGGCGCGGCACGCTGCCCACCGACCTGGCGGCGGGCGAGCACCGCATCGAGGTGCGCACGCAGGATGCGTGGCGCGGCCTGCTGTCGGCTAGCGCGACGTACCGGCTGGCGGAGGCGGCGCCATAGCGCCGGCGGCTTTCGCGCCCGCCGCATCGGGCTCGGCGTGCGGATAGGGCAGGGCGGGGCCGGGCGTGAAGCCGGCGCGCCACGCGGCCAGCCGTGCATCAATGCGGGCACCGCGCGCCATTTGCGGGCGCGAGGGCCTGAGCGCTTCGGTTCGCTCCCGCTTCGCGATCGCCAGCCGGGCCTGGTCGAAGGCGGCGCTGAAATCCAGCGTGTCGTTGAGGCCGTCCACCAGCCATGCGCGCCCGAAGTAGGTGGCCACCGAATCGTTGCCGCAGCCGAAGGACGTGCGGTCGCGGCGCGCGGCCGCCAGCACCAGGGTGTCGGGGTCGTCCAGCCCGTCGATCAGGCCGCCGGCGTAGCAGGCGGAAATGGCGATCACGCGGTGGCGGATGCCGGCCTCGTCCAGCGCTTCGCGGATCTGGTCCGCGTCCAGCAGGTCGTCCTGCGCGCCGGGGCGGCGCAGCAGCAGCGCGTGGTCTTCGGTGCCGTGGGTGGTGAGGTAGAGCAGCAACAGGTCTTCGTCCGGATCCATGGCCGCGCCCACGCCGGCCAGGGCCGTGCGCAGGTTGGCCAGGCTGGCGCGCGGCAGCGGCCGCTGCGGCGGCGCGTCGGGATGGTTGGCCAGCACCAGCACGCGGCCGGCGGCGTCCATGCGGCGAGCCGCCAGGTCGCGCAGGTACAGCACTTCGTTGCGGAACACCTGTTCGCTGCCGTCGCCGGCCAGGCCCACCACGAACAGGTCGGCGCGGCCCGGGCGCTGGGGCGACAGGGCGGCGATGTCGCGCTGGAGCAGCGCGGCGTCGGCGTCCGACCGGGCCGCCGACACGGACGCGGGCTTGCCCAGGGTTTTTGCGGTGGCGAAGGCGGCCACGCCGCTGGCCGCGGCCAGCACCAGCAGCGCCAGCAGCCGCAGCGGGCGGCGCATCACGCCACCACGGGCCCGAGCTCGGCGAAGCTTTCCACGCGGCGGTGGCCGTGCGTGGCCTCGCCGGTGCGCGGCTGCGGGTAGTCGTCGCGGCGGTCCACCAGCACGGTCTGCACGCCGGCCTCGCGGGCGGCGTCCAGTTCCTCCACCACATCCGACAGGAACACCACGTCGCCGGCCGGCACCGCCAGCGCTTCGACGATGCGGCGGTAGCTGGCGGCCTCGCGCTTGCCGCCCACCTCGGTGTCGAACCAGGCCGACACCAGCGGCGTGAGGTCGCCCGCTTCGCTGTGGCCGAAGAACAGCTTCTGCGCGGGCACCGACCCCGAGGAATACACCGCGATGCGCTGCCCGGCGGCGTGCCAGGCCGGCAGCGCGGCGGCGGCGTCGGGGTAGATGTGCGCCCGGAAATCGGCGCGGCCGTAGCCGGCCTTCCACACCATGCCCTGCAGGGCCTTGAGCGCGGTGTGCTTGCGGTCCTCGTCAATCCAGCCCTGCAGCGCTTCGACGACCACGTCGTCGCTGCACACCGCGCCCAGTTCGGTGGCCACCGCGTCCAGCCAGTGCCGCACGCCGGGCTCGTCGCCGTGCGCGGCCACGAAGGCGGG
>Ga0073904_10001699_pt1 | contig 16457 bp, 15 predicted proteins | sample KloWWTrecipitate_FD_66668 | JGI IMG/M metagenome (GOLD analysis project Ga0073904, IMG submission 66668) | Active sludge microbial communities from Klosterneuburg, Austria, studying microevolution and ecology of nitrifiers - Klosterneuburg... | ecosystem: Engineered > WWTP > Aerobic digester >... | reverse complement strand
CCTTTTTGTACCAGATAGGGATGATGGGCGGGTGCCTCAGTAGCATTATTCCAAATGCTCAAAGCTTCTCTCAAAGCATTATCCCGCCTTTTTTCTTCCGCTGCTTCGCGTGCTTGGCGCATCGTATTAAGCTTTTTTTGGTGTGCTAATTTTTCTGCTTCGGTGAATGTTCGCCCTACATCCGCATGCCAACTGTGATTAGCACCCGTTCGCCAATCACCAAAGCTTCCAGCAGGGATACCATCTCCATAAAGGATATACCAACCTGCTTTGTCCCCCGGTTTATCAGAGGTTCCAAAACGATGCAGTTCACCATCAATATGAATGATTTCAGGCGGCCTTATACCAGCCAATTGTATGGCTTCACGAAATGATGTGATGAAATTTTGAATCATTATAAGTTCCTCAACTGTAATCGTTGCATTAACCCCGTGGCACAACTGAGTGGGAGTACCCCTTTCAATCCTAATCGCACAATGATGGTTTTTAAGTAAGCAGCCCATAACAGATAACTCTCTTTATCCATGCCGATTAAAGTTGTCTTTAACTTTCTAATAAAAAGGCCAATCAAACCGCTCAATACCATGCGATCATTTTGCACGGTTGTGCACTGTTGTACACGGTTAGACACTGTTAGACATTCTCGTCTATTATTTTTTAATATTTCAATTTTATTTTTTATTAAAAACCCTATAAATTGTGATTTTTTTTGAGTTATACTAAAATGAGTAATATTGATTTGAGGATCATTATCATGCTGATACGCGACTATATCATTGCTCAAAACCCAACCGCCGTGCCGGTTTCCGACCTCAAAAATCAACACCATCGATTGTTGACAATCTTGAGGAAAAAAGAAAAATGGCGAAATAAACAAACAGGGTTTAAAAATTACATACGAAATTCTTCTACTATATCTTCTGTTGACAAGTAACGGGAGATTTAAAAATAATGCTTTTTTCATGATAAGCTGCCCTCCTTATCCTGTTGTGCAAGATGATCCCGCTTTGGAAATTGCGCTAGCCAAGCATCTAAATCCTCCTTTAAATACCGAACAGAACGCCCTACTTTAATAAATCGAGGCCCCGCAATACGGCCCAAACGTTGACCTGAAATACGATTGTGGCGTAACCAAGATTCGCTCATTCCGATATATGCACTCGCTTCTTTGTCTCGAAGCGATCTTTTAGGATAACAAAATGTAAAATCTCCTTTAAAAGGATCTGGCAAGGTAGTGGAAATATTAGTCATGATATGCCCTCATTAATTTTTCAGTTCATGGCTATAGGATGAGGGTTTAGGGTTGATGAAGATAGGAGGGATAAAGGCTTTATTTAAACTTTATCTTTCATGATGCAGAATGGCTTGTTTTTTAATTTGTGTATCATTCGTTGGGCTGCTGACATTTTTAGATTGAGCTTTGATTCGAAAACACCGGCTTAAATGCTCATCAACGACCCGTTTATCAATATCGGGATCAATAAACTGAACGACTTCGAAAACAACATCAGCATGTGCTTTGCCTAAAGGCTCTATTCCATCTTTTGAAAAATTTTCACCATATAAGACAGCAAATTCTTTAATAAAAATTTCCCGGGCAGCTTTAGGGTGATCGATATTAATCAAGTATTTTTGATCTGCTAGCATCACATCTTGTTGCACAAGCCCTTGAGATAAAGCACAAAGCTGTCTTAAAAAAATATCAGACACTTTGGTAGCTGTTATTTCATTTTCAGATAATAAACTTAAGAGCATTTCAGCATGATGCATAATCATTTTCTTTTGCTTAACATTTTTAACAAAAAATCGAGATCCAAATACCTCGACACTTTGATATCTTAAAAAAGATAGCGCAATGATGCCATGCAGTACCGTTTTTACTTCCATCACAAAAGGATTTTTTTGCTTTTCAATCTTTGAGGGTCGATTATTTTTTTTCTTTAAAAATCTCTTGATGACTCTAGGATAGGTAGGCTGATGAAATACCCATTTTAAAAAAGGATGATTAAGATCATTGACACGCTCAAATATTTTTTTTAATTGATCTGCTTTGTAGAAAAAACCTTGTTTGTCTGTCGTATCTGTTGTCGGATTTTTTTCCCAATAATAATTGCTTATTTCTAAACCTAACATAGTTAGAAAAATATTTGCATAATCTTCGGTACATTCTAAAACCCTATTCACGACTCAATCCTAAGTATTATTTGTCCATGACCACGTTCATCCGTTCATCCGTTCATCCGTTCATCCGTTCATCCGTTCATCCGTTCATCCGTTCATCCGTTCATCCGTTCATCTGAATTTTAAAGTCTCTACCTTTGTACCCAAGAATAACAAATTTTTTTACATCATGATCGTGTTCTTTGTTTGTTTTTTATATAACTTAAAAATATGAGGACAAATATTAAAAAAACGACCTTCGAAAACTAAGTAATAATGGCTGTAGCAATATTCTCTACCGTTTTATTATTTGGAATATTAAAGCTGACTAAACGCGCTACCGCTTCTGCTTTGTGTTCAGGTGCCAAATGCGCATATCGTAAAGTAACTGTTAAATCTGCATGTCCTAATAATTCCCTCACAGTATTCAAATCAACTCCTGCCATCACTAGCTTGGATGCAAAATGATGACGAAGATCATGCCATCTAAAATGTGTAATGTTAGCGGATTTTAAAACACTGGCCCAAGATTTACGGACATTATCCATTCGCTGGCCTTCTTTGCCAGGAAAAACTAATTCACCACTTGAACATTGTTCACGCCAAGCTTTCAAGGCATATAATGCTTTAGAATTAAGTGGAATATGGCGGGTCTTACCACTCTTTGCTTTATCTCCTGCAACCGTTAATGTCGCTTTATTGAGATCCACATAATCCCAACGCAAATCAAATAATTCACCTCGACGTAAGCCCGTATGGACTGCAAGCAATACCATAGGCGTTAAATAATCAGAAAATACTTGCTGCTCTAAGCTGGGTCGTAAATTATAACCACGCGCTGCCCGCCATTGATTTCCAGCATCCCTCTTTAAGACTGCTTGCTTATCTCTTTCTTGAAGAGCAAAGAGTAACCTTTTTTCTTCATCTTCACTCAAATAACGTACTTTTGCTCTATTATCTATTTTAAGAGGCTTCAACTTCATTAAGGGACTTACCTCCAACCAATTCCAAGCAGCCGCCTTAGAAAGAACTGTTCTTAATGTAGCAACGTCTCGATTGATAGTAGTAGCAGCTTTACCTGCTTTGCGTTGCTCAGCACACCATTTCTCAATCATCCAAGGATAGATTTCTTTAAGAGGTAGCTCCATTAAATGAGCAAAATTAAAATTTAACCTTTTGATTGTTTCTAAACCTGTTTTACGTTCAACCTTAACCCAAGGTGCATAGTGGTGCTCTATAAAGCCTTTCAAAGTACGTACTTTTATTTTTTCTTGATCAAGTTGTGCCTTTTTCTTTTCGGCCTGCACATCTACTCCTGAGAGAGTCTTGGCGGAAAATTGCTTAGCTAAATCTCTTGCTTGCGTTAGAGTGATTGCACCATGACGGCCTAGCCGGTAACGTTTTTTAATACCTTCTGTTGTTCGATAAACTAAATAATAAGTTAATACTCTACTTGGCTGAACTCGTAAAATGAATCCGTTCATTTCTGAATCTACCAACTCGTAGGGAACATCCTTGGGTTCAATCGTTCTAATGAGCCGCTCTGTTAACCTGGTTCTCATTTTTATCCCCCTTTAAACTGTTGAGCTGTAAGTCCACCGTAAGTCCACGCGACAAGCAAAACATTGCTGCTTTGATGAACCATCATACACCAGGAATAAATAAAAATACAATTACAATCAACAGGTTAAAGCGGCATACTTGTGCAAATTGGTGCAGTAAAGTGGAAGGTGATTTATTATTGAAAGGCACTCATAATGCTGAGGTCGGTGGTTCGAGTCCACCTATAGCCACCAATTAAATCAATGAGTTACGGATAATTTTCGTAACTGCTCAATAACCGCGGGCAATTACACCTTAATTGGGTGATAGGGTTGTTGATCGTGTTAGGTAATTTGGGTAATGGTTATTTACACAAATTTATGGACAGACTCGCCGCCTACTTGGAACTGGCAATTCGAAAGAGTATTCCATTTAGTTCTTTTGATAACACTTTGTGTGCTGCAGCGGAGAAGGCAGGCATCGATTTGCTCTAATACTTATGAAGCTAAAATGCAGCTGCCCGCAATGCAGCCAATAAGATTTTAAATTCTAAAGGTTTTATTTATTGCTTGTACCGAAATGTCTTTTAACTCATGTAAAATCTCATTTTCAATATTCAGTGGCGGTAGCCAATAAAGAGTGTTACCCAAAGGCCGTAAAAAAGCGCCTAATTTTATAGCATTTTGAAACACCTCATCGCCCACTCTTTGATGCTTCTGATGATCTTCCAAAATGAGATCGGCCGCAACAATTGCGCCAATACACCGCACTCGAGTTAGTCGCTGTGTCTTTCGAGCAACATCAAGCATCAATTGATTTAACAGCGCTTGTTTTTCTCGCACTTTTTCACAAACTTTTTCTTCTTCCATCATTTTTAAAGTTTCTAAAGCAACCGCTGCCGCTAACGCATTGCCACTAAAAGTATGCGAATGTAAAAACGACTTTCCTGTCTCATAATCATCATAAAATAATTGATAAATATCTTTTGTCGTTAACACCGCACTCATGGGCAACCAACCCGAAGTTAACCCTTTCCCAAGACAAATAAAATCGGGAACTATTTCCGCATGCTCACAAGCCAAAAGAAACCCTGTTCGACCCAGCCCTGTCATAATTTCATCGCAGATTAAATGAATATCTTGTTTTAATGTCCAAGCACGTAGCTTTTTTAAAAAATCTTGGCTATAAATCAGCATACCACCTGCACCTTGAACAATGGGTTCAACAATAATTGCGCTTAAGTCATCTATATGTTCGTTAAGTTGATTTTCAATATTGATCCATGCAGGTCCACAGTCTTGCCACAGCGGATCTGCTTCAGAACACACATACGGAATATCTTGTAAGAAGATCACAGGCATGAGCCAGTTTTGATAGAATTTTTTATAAATACCAACATCACTAAGCGATAAAGTCAACAAGGTTTCGCCATGATATGCGTTTTGCAAAGCCATTATTCGATTTTTTTTTTGATCTTGTTTTCCTAGGATTTGTCTACTGTGTAAACTCATCTTAACGGCTATTTCGACTGCAGAAGCGCCTTCTGAGGCATAAAAAATCTTATTTAGTTGCGGACACAATAAAGCAAGCTTTTCGGATAATTCGACTAAAGTTTCCTGACACGTATTTGCTAATATCACATGCTCATACTGATCGACTTGTCGCAATAATGCTGCTTTTAACCTCGGTTGCCCATGCCCTAGAGATTTACACCACCAGCTGGAAATAGCGTCTATCAACCTTGTGCCATCGGCTAATTCTAGATACGAACCATAAGCACGCCGGATCTCAAGCAATGGCCATTTTTCGCAATCCTTCATTTGGGAGCACGGATGCCAAATGTGCGATAGATCTCGTTTAATTAATGTCATTTGAATAACCACCTTGTTTATTGTCGACAATTTAATCTTAAATAAGTTGACAATATATTGAAAGAACATTTATCTTTAGCCGTCTCTACTGTTGAACTATTTATTTTCAGGAAAAGTTATGAACCCAACAATATCTTTACGCAATGATTGGACGCTTCAAGAAATCGATCATTTATTTTCATTGCCGCTCATGGATTTACTTTTTCAAGCGCAATCTGTTCACCGAGACACCTTTCCTAAAAATACCGTACAACTCAGTACATTAATTAGCCTTAAAACGGGTGCCTGCTCTGAAGATTGCGCTTATTGTCCGCAAAGTGGACGTTACCAAACAAGCATACAAAAACATCGACTATTAGGTACTGAAACAGTCAAAGTCACTGCGCTCGCAGCAAAAGCAAATGGTGCAACACGGTTTTGTATGGGTGCCGCGTGGCGAAGCCCACCACAACATGTGTTTGAACAATTATTATTAATATTAAAAGTCGTAAAAGATATAGGTTTAGAAACTTGTATGACTCTTGGTATGCTAACCGCTAATCAGGCACAACAATTGTCGAATGGCGGTTTAGATTATTACAATCATAATTTAGATACCTCCCCTGAATATTATACAAACATCATTACAACGCATACCTACGTAGATCGCTTAGAAACAATAGAACATGTGAGAACAGCTGGTATTAAAGTGTGCTGTGGCGGTATTATAGGATTAGGTGAATCCAAAGAAGATCGCGTAAGCTTTTTGCAGCAACTCGCCAATCTCCCAGAACATCCAAAAAGTGTTCCCATTAATAAGCTAATTCCCATTAAGGGAACGCCGTTAGGTAAAACACCTACCATTGATTCCTTTGAATTTGTTCGAGTTATCGCTACCGCACGTATTTTAATGCCTAAAAGCGTCATTCGGCTTTCCGCAGGCAGAGAAGATATGAACGATGAATTTCAAGCGCTTTGTTTTTTAGCAGGTGTAAATTCCATTTTTTACGGAGAAAAATTATTGACCGCAAAAAATCCCGCATTAGAACAAGATCGGAATTTTCTAAAAAGATTAGGTATTCAAGCATCAACTTAAAAAATGACAAAATTAATACAATCTTTGGTTGACAAACTGTTCCAACGACAGGAGTTAGGTTTATACCGTTCTCGCCACATCATTACCGAACGCAATCGAAAAATTTTATCTTTTATGAATAATGACTATTTAGGATTGGCGAACCATCCAGAGGTGATTCACACTTTCCAAAAAAATGCAGCCTATTATGGTCTTGGCAGCAGCGCTTCTCAACTACTCGGTGGATATTATATCGAACACCAAAGACTCGAGGAAAAACTCGCCGAGTTTTTAGGACTTGAACGTGCATTGATCTTTTCAAGTGGATACATGGCTAATCTTTCTGTGTTGACCACATTGATTAACAATCAGGATTGTGCATTTGAAGATCGCCTAAATCACGCTTCTCTTATCGATGGCGTTCGCTATAGCAACGCTCAGGTTAAACGCTATAGACGCAATAATTTATTGATGCTTGAAAAACGAATTGCTCAAACATACGCAAAAAACAAATGGATTATTACTGAAGGCGTTTTCGGTATGGACGGTGATGTTGCACCTCTACCCCAGCTCTTTCATTTAGCACAAAGTTATGATTGCCAACTATTGATAGACGATGCACACGGCATTGGAGTATTAGGAAAGAGTGGTCGCGGCAGTATAGAACATTATCAACTGCCCATAAAAAATGCTTCTATTGTCGTGGGTACTTTTGGTAAGGCATTCGGAACGATGGGTGCGTTTGTTGCAGGACATCATGTCATGATAGAAGCATTAATGCAATTTGGGCGCGGTTTTATTTATACAACCGCATTACCGCCTGCAATTGCATCTGCCACCTGTACGAGTTTACGATTAATACAAACCGAAAATTGGCGCCGAGAAAATCTACAATTTCTTATTCAATATTTTAAAAAAAACGCATACGATTTAAATTTACCGTTATTACCTTCTATTACGCCTATACAAACACTTATAATTGGCAACCCAATAAATACTTTAAAAATAACAGAATTACTAAAAGAAAAAGGGGTTTTGGTTGGCTGCGTTAGACCACCAACCATACCCCCTAATACTTCTCGCCTCCGCATTAACCTGAATGTTAACCACACACAACATGACGTAGATTTTTTACTAGAATCACTTTCCACCCTATGGAAGAAATACATTGAACATGAATCTAACTTACGATAAAAAACAGATTGCACATTCATTTAGTCGGGCAGCTTTCACTTATGATAAAGTCGCTTTTTTACAACGGGCTACTGGCCAATGTTTACTGAAAAAATTAATAAAACTAAAAAATTTTAAGCTAGAACCTAAACTTATTGTGGACTTAGGTTCCGGCACTGGAGAGCTAACGTATCAATTAGCACAGCACTTTCCCAAATCAAAAACGATTGCGATCGACATTGCCATCGGCATGCTTCAAGTGAGCCAACTTAACTTTCCAGTGCATAATGTTTACAAAGCATGTGCAGATGTAGACCAGTTACCTTTAAGAAATGATTCCTGCGATTTAGTTTTCAGCAACTTAATGCTTCAATGGAGTCCCGATTACCAACGCTCCCTCAAAGAAATCTGGCGAGTTTTAAAGCCAAATGGCATCTTATTGTTTTCAACGCTTGGACCAGACACCTTAAGAGAATTACGATATTGTTGGAAGAAAATTGATAATTACCCACACGTACACTCTTTTATTCCCCAAAAAAGCCTAATGCAAGCAATAAGTAAAAATCGGTTTTCTTCTGCATCAATAGAAATCAAACATTATTATCGTTATTTTTTTAAAGCAATTGATTTAATGAAAGAATTAAAAATGCTGGGCGCCAGCAACATGCAAAGTGGACGCTCAAAAAGTCTTTTATCAAAAAAAAAATTATACGGTGTTTTTGAAGAGTATGAAAAATTCAGGAACAAACAAGATATGTTACCTGCAAGGTACGAAACTTATTTCATCTTAGCAACAAAGGCACCTTAATGAAGAAAAATATCAAAGGTTTTTTTGTTACGGGAACAGATACAGATATTGGAAAAACACTGATTGCTTCTGCCCTACTTATTTTGCTAAAACAAAAACACTTTAAAACCGTGGCACTAAAGCCAATCGCTTCTGGATGTATAATGACCTCTAAAGGATTGCGTAGTCCTGATGCCTATTTATTACAAAAATACATGACTGAAAAATTAGCATACTCCGAAATTAATCCTTTTGCTTTCTTGGAGCCAATATCACCTCATATTGCAGCAAAAATTGCAGACCAAGTGCTATCCGTTAAAATCATTATGGATGCTTGTCAAGATATTTTAAAAAAACAGATCGATTATTTAGTCATTGAAGGTATTGGTGGTTGGCTAGTCCCTTTAAATGCACATGAGACAACAGCAGATTTGGCAAAAGCGTTTGGATACCCTATTATATTGGTGGTTGGTATGCGCGTAGGTTGCCTTAATCACGCCCTTTTAACCATCGAGAGCATGCGGAAAAAATCTATAACTCTTGCCGGTTGGGTAGCTAATTCAATGCAATCTGAAATACCCTATTTAACTGATCACATTGAAACGTTACAACGATCTATACCTGCTCCCTTATTAGGGATTGTCCCTCATTTGACACATGCTGAGCCCTTTAATCCGTCTTTGGCGGTCCCTTATCTAAAGCAAATGTACCACTTGATTTCTTTTTAAAACTTTATTGGAAATTTGCACCTAGTGTGCACTTGAGTAGACTAGGCATACGTTAATTAGCTAACAACCTGTCCGAGCGCTTAAAATCTAACTTTTTGATCTTTAAACCGTGGTATTTCAGACATGTTATTATGTTATTATACGTCGCTATCGCATCGGTTCGATGTGGATAATAAAGAAAATAAATAGGAAGCATTATGTATCAGGAAACATTAGAATTAGTTGCTGAATCGGCAAAAAATAAAGCGAAACTCTGTTCTTCAAATTTGCTTGCTTATCTTATGCACGCTGCTATGGCAGGCATCTATTTGGGATTTGGTGTTGTCTTAGTCTTTTCATTAACAACTTCTTTTTTCCAAGCAGAATCTCCAGGACTAAGTCTTGTTATGGGCACAACTTTTGGCATTGCACTTTCCTTAGTCGTTATTGCAGGTGCAGATTTGTTTACGGGAAACACCATGATTATGCTGATTGGTGCACTGAAAGGTAAAACAACCTGGACTGATCTATCGAAAATATGGTTTTGGTCGTATTGCGGGAATTTTTTAGGCGCTATTATATTTGCTTTAATTGCTTGGAAAGCAGATGTTTTACAAGACGCCAGTTGGCTTTTGACAGTTGCCACAAAAAAAATGAATGGATCTTGGATGTCACTTTTTTTAAAAGGAATTTTATGTAATTGGCTCGTGGTACTTGCTGTATGGTGTAGTTTTAAACTTAAAACTGAAGGTGCAAAACTGATTATGATTTGGTGGTGCTTACTCGGATTTGTTGGTTCCGGTTACGAGCATAGCATCGCCAACATGACTTTGTTAACCTTAGCAAATCTACTTCCAAATGACGGTATTCATATAGTTTCTTGGAGTGGAGTAATACATAATTTAATACCAGTCACATTAGGAAATATTGTTAGTGGTGTTTTATTTATGGGAATTCCCTATTACTTTATCAGTTATCCAGAATCTGTGCCCAAACAAGATTTAAGAAATTATTAATGGTTTACATTTTCTGCTCTTTTAGCAGCAAAAATTTTATACGCGTGAAAATAAAAAACATATACTTTTCATAGATATTTCGCATGGTTTGTATGATAATGCACTCTTTATCTTTAAGTCCAACAACCTCAATTTGTAGGTTCTATGTCGCGTGCAATCTAAACTCTAAATTATTCAATAAGCCAATTTGCTCACAATCCAAACTATTTTCATTCCGAGCTTCTGCAATTTTTTGCAATGCAATTTTTGGCGTTAAACGTGCAGCGCCTTTGTAATCTATTATCGGTGCAGTTGCGTTATTGTTTATTTGCGCTATATAATTTTTAAAATACTCAGCCTGTCCTGAATTTAAGCATTCTGGGAAATGACGACCCAAAATACGAATAGCAAGCGCCGATAAGTTTGGATTTTGTACGGTTTCAATCATTTTTGACTTTTTGTCTGGTGCCGCACTGTGAAATTCTCTGCAAAACATCGCTTCTTCTGATGTCCAAAAACCATTAACATACAAACTTGCATCCACATCAATGTCCGGCACAGCCGGATATTCATAATGACGGTGATAATCTGAAACAAAAGTAAGCAATGCTTCATTGTCTTTAAGCCATTGTTTATTGACATTGGCAAGCGCTAAACGTTCTGCATCAAGACAGTACGTATAGCGCTCCGTGAATGGAAATAAAAAGCCTGCTTCACCCAGCTTTTTTCTAACAACAAAAGTTGATTCTAAAATATTTTCTTTTGTGGCCGCAGTGAAATTTTTATCATCTAATCTTAAAAATAAAATTTGATTTTTATAATGAACATGCTCGCCAAGAGGCAAAACCTGGCTTTGATACTTTTGCTTAAACCCAAACTTCCCTAGCACCATTAATGCACTCTCTGTGTTTATTTTTTTTAAACGCACCTGTTCTATTTTTTTATCAAAATTGCCACAAACATAATCCCACATTTCACGCTCTTTTATAAGTTGTTTTGAAAGCGCTATAGTGGATTCAACATCAACCATCGCATGGTGCGAACGTCCAGTAACAAACTTATTTGCATTATTGATATCCTCTAGCTTAAGAGAAACACTTCCATGAACCTCAGGCCATGCGATCGCTGAATTTTTAAATAGGTAATACAAAACGACAATAGGATAGATATCCATGCGACAGCACTGATTTGCATACTGATGGGTATAAGGCGGCAACAAATTTCTATAAAAAGAAAAACGTAAAAATTCATCATCAAATCCCAAGGTGTTATACCCTAAACTGATAGTCCCGGGTTCATTCATCCAAGCGTGAATTTTTTGTATCGCCTCATATTCAGAAATGCCATTAGCAACGTCGCTTAATTTCATCCGGTGTACCAGCATAGCTTCAGGTGACGGAATAACATCTGGATTAAGCTTAACGATAAGCTCATAGCGCTTTAATTCATTAAAATTTAAATCTGTTCGAATAGCAGCGAAGTGCAATATTTGGTCAAATGCTTTGTTTAATCCCGTGGTTTCAATATCGTAAAATAAATATGTTTTCAATGTGCTGTCCCTAAATATACCTGACTCAATAATACACGAATGAAGTGTAAAAACGCATCAATATTCAATAAGAACAGATTTTTCATGAAATTAGTTATAAAGCGAACATTCTGTTTGCAGCTTTTCGATTGAACTCATTCTGATCCTGAAGTACAATGCGAACTGATCCTAAAACACCCTTTTAAGAATGACACCAGATATGACGCCAAAAACGGTTTACATTAAAACATATGGTTGCCAAATGAATGTCTACGATTCAACCCGAATCTTGGACTTGCTGAAGGCAACACATGGCATAACGGGTGTAGACAACCCTGAAGAAGCAGATCTGTTACTGATCAATACCTGTTCTATTCGTGAAAAACCGCATGAGACAGTATTTTCGGAATTAGGTGTTTGGGGTGCATTCAAAGAGAAAAATCCAGAAAAGGTTATTGGCGTTGGCGGTTGCGTTGCTAGCCTTGAAGGCGAAGCCATTTTAAAACGCGCACCTTATGTGGATTTAGTGTTTGGACCACAAACCTTGCACCGATTACCCAATCTGTTATCAGCGGTCACTAAAACCCGAAGCCCGCAGGTTGATGTCTCTTTCCCGCTGATTGAAAAATTTGATCACTTGCCCAACCCTCGTGCGGATGGCCCCACTGCTTTTGTTTCGATTATGGAAGGTTGTAGCAGATATTGCACTTACTGTGTCGTGCCTTATACGCGTGGTGAAGAAATCAGTCGTACATTTGATGATGTACTACATGAAGTTTATGTATTGGCAGAACAAGGCGTACGCGAAGTCACTTTGCTCGGACAAAACGTTAACGCCTATCGCGGTAAAATGCAGTCTGGTCAAATTGCTGATCTCGCACTGCTGATTTCATATATCTCCGAAATTGATAATATCGCACGTATTCGCTTTACAACATCGCATCCTCTCGAATTTTCTGATCGTTTAATACAGGCATATGCCGATAACCCAAAACTTGCGAATCATCTACATTTGCCAGTACAGAGTGGATCAGATCGCATCTTACAACTGATGAAACGCGGTCATACTGCCGAGCAATATAAAACAAAAATTCAAAAATTACGAGAAGTACGACCCAACATTAGTATTACATCCGATTTTATTGTTGGGTTTCCCAGCGAAACAGAAGACGATTTTAATGCGACACTCAATCTGGTTGAAGCATTACAGTTCGATCAGTCTTTTAGTTTTATTTATAGCCAACGACCGGGAACACCGGCAGCCAATATTCCCGATAACATTTCGAACATCATTAAAAAACAACGCTTAGCAATATTACAAGCGCGGCTTGCCGAACAAGCAGCAGAGCTCAGCCAAAACATGGTCGGAACAACAGAGATGGTGTTGGTGACGGGTCCCTCTAAAAAAGACCCTTCAATACTGTGTGGACGCACAGATAATAATCGGGTCGTCAACTTTGAAGGTAAGGTCCCTGTTGGAAGCCTCGTGCCAATTCTGATTACAGAAGTCGTTACCAATACTTTACGTGGAAAATGGGTAGCTTAACTGGCAATTCCAGGTTATGCTTAGGATACAAGATCGGGGAGACCCCGTAAAACGGTTAAATATAATTTGAGCGACTCTTCAGTACAAGTGTTTGATATTACATTAACTCCGGTTGATAACCGCCGATTGGCGAACTTATGCGGTCGGTTTGATGAGCACCTGCGTCAAATTGAGCATCGACTCCGTATTGAAATCACCAATCGTGGCAATACCTTCCAACTGATAGGACCACCGCCGGCAATCCATATTGCAACACAGGTATTAAAAGCGCTTTATGAAGAAACCAAACATAGCATAGAGCTTTCTCCTTCAAAAGTGCATTTGGCTTTACAACAATACGCCAGAACAGATACCACGCTCGAAACAGAAGGCCAGGCAGCCATTAGCACCTTAAATACCCGCGCGGGTGAAGTACGTCCCCGCTCTCCTAACCAAACACAATATATAAAAAATATTTTAAGCCATGACATCAATTTTGGCATAGGTCCAGCAGGAACCGGCAAAACTTTTCTCGCGGTTGCCAGTGCTGTTGCCGCTTTTGAACAAGAAAAAATTCGTCGCATTTTGCTTGTACGTCCTGCGGTTGAAGCAGGTGAACGTTTAGGTTTTCTACCTGGTGATATCGCACAAAAAATTGATCCTTACTTGAGACCCTTATACGATGCGCTTTATGAAATGCTCGGATTTGAGCGTGTTGCAAAATTATTAGAACGACAGGTCATTGAAATTGCTTCTCTCGCCTACATGCGTGGTCGCACATTAAATGATGCTTTTATTATTTTAGACGAAGCTCAAAATACAACAGTAGAACAAATGAAAATGTTTTTAACACGTTTGGGCTTTAGCTCAACTGCTGTTATAACAGGAGATATCACACAAATTGATCTCCCCAAAGGAAAACTATCGGGCCTAAAACAAGTTATGGGAATGCTACAATCTACGCCTGGCATTAGTTTTACTTTTTTTAATTCGAGTGATGTCGTCAGACATCCCGTCGTACAAAAAATTATCGAAGCCTACGCGCTATACGATACAAAACATAATAACGCCAAAGGAAATACGGGTGAGTATTGAGCTTGAGCTGCAAATTGCAACCCTTGCCAAAACATTACCGCACCCCGCACAAATTCGTGAATGGGTAAATCTAACGCTATATAATCGTGTTGAAACAGCGGAATTAACGATTAGAATTGTAGATGAAGCCGAAAGCGCTGATCTCAATCAACAATATCGAAACAAACCAGGACCGACAAATGTATTATCTTTTCCTTATGATCCTGAACCGGGTATCGCCACTCGTTTACTCGGCGATATCGTTATTTGTGCTCCGATTGTTGAGCAAGAAGCCATTCTGGAAAATAAATCGCTCTTAGCGCACTGGGCGCATATGGTGATCCACGGCTTATTGCATTTATTAGGATATACCCATGATTTTGACAGTGATGCCGCCGAAATGGAAAATCTAGAAACAGAACTTTTAATTCGGCTTAATTTTCCACCCCCTTACGGAGATGTAATTGTTTCATGAGTGACGAATCACAACCTTCACAATCGCCCACCCGAACTTGGTTAGAAAAAATTGGTCAAATTCTGGCTGGTGAACCACGCGATCGGAATGAATTGATCGAAATTTTACGAGATGCCACAGAAAGAAGATTATTAGATCTGAATGCCCTCGGTATGATTGAAGGCATTTTACAAGTACCGGAACTGCGTGTGCGCGATATTATGATCCCACGTTCTCATATTGTGGTTATTGAGCAAGACATGCTATTTGATCAAATCTTACCCATTGTGATTACCACAGTGCATTCTCGGTTCCCTGTTATTGGCGAAAATAAAGATGAAGTTTTGGGGATCTTACTCGCGAAAGATCTCTTGTCTTATACTTTCGATTCAACCACAAATAAACCCTTTAATATTCGGGAAGTCTTGCGTCCTGCTGTGTTTGTGCCCGAAAGTAAACGCCTCGATGTATTACTACAAGAATTTCGCAGAAATCGAAACCACATGGCCGTTGTCGTAGATGAATATGGTGGTGTCACAGGCCTTATTACGATTGAAGATGTTTTAGAACAAATTGTCGGTGACATCGAAGATGAATATGACACAGATGACAATCAATTAATTAAAAAATATCATGAAAATACTTACGCTGTAAAAGCACTCACAACGATAGACGATTTTAACGAATTTTTTCACACGAATATAGATGATAAAGATGCGGATACCATCGGCGGATTGGTTACACGAGAATTTGGCCATTTACCAAAACGCGGAGAGTCTGTCTCCGTCAATGGTTACAAATTTAAAGTGCTAAGAGCCGATAGTCGGCGCATTCATCTATTGCAGGTTATGCAAATAAAACAGGATGCGAAACACAAAGAATAAGAACCTTATCCTTTTCCTTTAGTCCCTGTACTATTGGGTTTTGCATTTTGCTCTATAAAGTCAATAATAATGCTGGCGACATCTAATCCTGTCGTGGTTTCGATACCGCGCAATCCTGGAGAAGAATTCACTTCCAAAACAACCGGCCCATTATTAGAACGTAAAATATCAACCCCAGCAACATTTAAACCCATAATTTTTGCGGCACGCACGGCAGTTGAGCGTTCTTCTGGCGTTATCTTGACTGTACTGCTCGTGCCTCCTCGATGTAAATTCGATCGAAACTCACCCGGCTTTGCCTGACGCTTCATGGTCGCAACAACTTTACTACCCACCACAAAACAACGAATATCGCTACACTCTGCTTCTTTAATAAATTCTTGCACTAAAATATTCACTTTTAATCCTGCAAAAGCATCAATAACGCTTTCTGCGGCTTTCGGTGTTTCTGCCAACACCACACCCATGCCTTGGGTACCTTCCAGTAATTTAATAACCAATGGACTACCGCCCACTAGATGAATTAAATCCTGTGTTTCATCCGGAGAATGCGCAAATCCTGTTACCGGTAAACCAATGCCTTTGCGCGCTAATAATTGTAAGGAACGTAATTTGTCTCGTGATCGTGAAATAGCAACAGATTCATTCAGTGGAAAAATGCCCATCATCTCGCATTGTCGTAAAACCGCTGTACCATAAAATG
>Ga0073904_10001698_pt1 | contig 16460 bp, 12 predicted proteins | sample KloWWTrecipitate_FD_66668 | JGI IMG/M metagenome (GOLD analysis project Ga0073904, IMG submission 66668) | Active sludge microbial communities from Klosterneuburg, Austria, studying microevolution and ecology of nitrifiers - Klosterneuburg... | ecosystem: Engineered > WWTP > Aerobic digester >... | reverse complement strand
TTTGTGGCAATGGCATATTCTTTGGATGAATTTTCGAGGCGTTGGCGTTTGAGCGCCGCATCCTGAGTGATATCTGCGCTTTGGCGCCACATGCGGGCCATGTTGGCGCTGTGATCGGTGTTCAGCGGGTTGATGCGCCGCGCCTCATCCAGAACCGCGCGGGCAGCGGTGAGCAAATCCTCGCGCGAGAGCGCGGCGGAGGGCAGCGGCGTGCGCTGCTTGTTCCACAAATTGCCATCGTAAATCACATCGTTAAAGCTCACGGTGTCGCCCCACACTTTGGTTGCGGCGGCCTGAGTGGTGGGCATGCTCTTGGCTTTTTCCAGCAAAGCGCGCCCCAGCCACAGATAGTAAAAATCCTCGTTGGGGGCCATTTGCAACGCCTTGCGGTAATGCTCAATAGCCAGATCCCAACCTTGCACGCTGGTGTTTTGTTGAAGAATGTTGGCGGCCTGACCATCGTATGGCTGGGCTTGTTTGTACATGATGTCGGCAGAGATGGATTGCAGGTTGCTGGTGCTCATGGTGAGCACGGTGACCAATCCCAAAATTGGCAAGGTGGTCCATCCAGCCACTGAGCCAGACAACCGCGGTGGCGCATAGGTGTCTTTGCGCACCAGCGCGGCAAACACAAACATCACCACCCCAATCAGCAAATATAGGAAAGCGGGGAACTGCCCCAGCCGTTCAGCGATGCCGATGATGTCATTCACAGAACCTGCGGTGACCAGCACCAGCTCTACCAGCCGGCCCGCCAAAAACGTGCCAAATGCAACCCAGGTAAACAGGCCGATGGAAACTGCGAGGGCGACAGCCCCGGTGACGGTTTGGCGATCTGTATTCGCGCTCAGCCGCCCATTGCGTTGAGCTTCGGCAACAATGATGATAACGCCCAGAGTTAAGGTGAGCAGGAACATGCCCAGAACGCCATAACCGGTCTTGTCTCTAACAACTGTTAGGCTGTTGCCAAACACCAGCAATGATGAGGTAAGGCGGCTGGAGTTGGTGGTAAAGCAGTAGGCCAGCACGGCCAAAAGGAAGCCCAAAAAGAGCGAGTTGCTGGCAATTTCTGCAAACCAGGGCGGCAGAGAGACCCCTCCGCGCGGTTGAGTGGTTGCGCGGGTGCGGGTGGCCTGCGCTTGTTGCGCGGCGCGTTGTCTGCGCTGGCTGCCACCCGCGCTGGCAGGCGCAACTGGTTCAACGGGTTTAATCACTTCCACCGCTGGCTCGGCCACGGCGGGGTTTGTGTCGCGCAGCAATCCCATCCCAACCACCACCAACATGCCCACAAACGCCCAGAAATGGGTGCGGGTGGATGCGATGGCGATCCCAAGGTGGATCTCGATGAAGTGCGCGGCGATGCCGGAGATGAGCGCGATCAGCAAAATCTGGTCGCGGCGCTGCAAGCCGGTGTGGGCCGTGCCTTCATTTTCGCTGCGGGCATTAATGATGGCGCTGATGACGAGGAAGATGGTGAGACCTATCGCCACGCCAGCGGCAATGCTCACGCCCAGCAGGGGCGGGTCGGTGGTGATGGCAAACGTTGCGCCCCCAGCCGCGCCCAAAACCCATAAAATAACAAATAGGTTGCGCTCGCGGTTGGAAGTCACGAGACCAATCCACCGGAAGGCGAAATAAAACACAGAGCCGAACACCAGCATATAGGCCAAAAAGCCAAGGAAGCCGGTGATGATGAACGAATCCCACGTCTCGTTGTGGCTTCTGTCTGGCGAGGCGTTGCGGGCTTCGACGTTGGCCAAACCGGGCGGGTAAAAGCGGTTATACGCCACATACATCGCTTCCGGGCCGTAGCCAATCAGCGGGCGGATGGCGTTAAATGCGTCGTTTGTGCCATCCGGGAATTGGATGGGGTCGTGCGGCTGCATCATTTCCACATCGCCTGTCCAGATCAAATAGCGCACCAGGTTGGTGCCATCTGTGACGTTGATGACGGTGGACAAACGGTTAAACACGGGCAGCGTGCGCAAGCCATCAAACGGGGTGAATCCTTTGACGTTGAGCAAAACAAGAAACAGGATGGCTGCCAACCCAGTGCCCACCCAGCCTACCGTTAGGCCAAGCCGCAGTTTGCGGCGGCGCAAAAGTTGAAGGAGCAGCGTGACGAGGAAGAACATGCCGAACAGAAAACCCAGTTGCGGGCCGCGGCTGCCTGCCAAAAGCAAAACCACCACTGCGTTTACAAGCGCAATGATGATATACGCGCCTGACCGCAGCACATCGGCTATGCTCGCTTTGTCGTTCTCCTGCGCATTTGAAATGGCTTCTACCACCCGGCCAACGGTGAGGAAGAAGGTCATGATGAGATACGCGGCGATGAAAATGGCGTTGCCCATGTTTCCGGCCACGCGGTCGGTCACATCGCCGCCCCAGGGCAGCGGGTCTAGCTGGTTGCGCTGGATGACGCCGTAAATGGCGATGGGCAGCGAATTGAGGATCGTCATCGTGATCAGCCGATCCAACTGCGCCCGCGTGCGCATGCCCTGCACAATCATAAAGAAAATGACCACGTAACTGAACGTGGTGTAGGCGCCTTGCAACCGCTGGTATGACCCCAGCAAGCTGGTGCGGCTGGCTACCGAGAGCGCGGTGCTGATCATGTAGACCACAACCAGAATCATGGTGGGCAGCATGAGCGGCGAACGCCAGGTCACGCGGGTGTCTCGCGCGGGGTTGCGGCGCTCCTCAATCCACTTCACCAGCCAAAACACGCACATGGCCAATGCGATGGAGCGCACGGTGGTGAGCTTGTCTGGCTCGAACACGCGGCTGGAGTAAATGTTAAAAAACAGCGGAGCCACGATGACTGCCGCCAGCCACCCAGCCTCAATTAAGCGGTCGCACCACACGCTAAGCCTGCTGGCAGGGGCGTATGCTTGCGCTGGAATGGAATTGGTTTGAACTGCGCTCACCATCTGTATTCACCTCAAAATTTACGCCGTCAATTCGTAGACTACTTGACGGCGGTAATTGGTAATGATACCAGTGCGGACGAAGGCCCAAATCAAATTTCTTCCTTTTCGGATTTTAATAAAAGAGATGATTCGCAAATCAAAGCCCGCGGGCTGGTTGCGTTCTTCTTGCGTTTTTATGGAGTAGTCGCCTCGCCTCATCCGTATCGGGGTAGGGGAGGGCCGGATGAGGCGAGGGCGTGGCGCGAGTATACGGGCGCGGCGGTGTTGACGCTGGACGCTTGCCCGGCGAAACGGCGCGGCGGGCAAGCGTAGGGTTGCGTTTTTTCCCTGCGTTTGGCCTGCGCCGTTTGGGGTTAAACCAACGCGCGTTAATGCCGTATGAGCGGCAAATAAACGTTTCTGCTCAAGCGCACCGCCTCAACCGCGCCAATATCACAGGCCGCGCCCGCGGTACGCGATACGCCGCGCTGGTCAGTGGCTGGGCAGCCCGCATTCGCGCCGTTATCAATGGCTGGGCTGCCAGCCGATGGAAAATATGTGCGCGAGAAGCCGCCATTGTTCGCCAGCGGCTGCAATTGCGGGTTGGTGTTGTTCCAGTCTGGCAGCGTGTTGCCCACGCAACTGCCATCGCTGCTTATGTTGTTGCCCAGCGAGGTGAACGGCGTGACGGACATGCAGTTGGCCGCGCCAACGCCACCCGCCAGAATCGTATTTTTCATTCGCACATCCGCGCCGTTATCGGTATACACATTTGCGCCATACCCGCCGGTAGAGGTGTTGCCGTTGAGCGTGCTGTTTGTCAGGGTGATGGCCGACCCGGCCCGCCGCACGGCCAATCCGCCGCCCACGCGGGCGCTGTTTGCGCCAAACGTGGAGTTGGTGATTTGAATTTGCCCAAATTTTGTGGCTATGCCGTAATTGTCATCGTTGGCTATCGCGCCGCCAGCCTCGGTGACCACATTGCCCGCGAACAACGATTGCGAAATGATGACCCTCCCGCCGTTGTTATACAGACCGCCGCCCGCATAGGCCGCGTTGTCTTCAAAACGGGTTTGCTCCAAAATCAGTTGCCCATTTGGCCCATTGCTGATGGCGCCTCCGCCGTAATCGGCCCGGTTGTTTAGCAGAACAACGCGGCGCAAAGTGGCTTGCCCGCCGTTAAAAATGGCCCCGCCCGCGCCGCTGCTCACCCGGTTTCCGGCAAACGTGGAATCTTCAAACAGCGCATGGCCCGCCTGAATATTAATCACGCTGCCCCAGCTTGAGGTGCTAAAAAAGTCCGAGAAGGTCATGCGCGTGATGGTGAAGGCGGCATACACGGTGAACCGCGCCTCTGATGAGCCGCCGTGAAATGCGACCAGCCCGCCGCCATCCAGCCAAACCGGTTTGTTGACCGCGTAATTGTGGGTGAGCGTGATTGTTTTTTGCGCCGCCCCGCAATCAAAGCCAATTTTGCCGCCCGCGCTCCATGCGCTGTTAAAAGCGGTCTCGGTGCAGCTTTCTGGCGTGCCGTTGCCAATGATGGCATCTGCGCGGGCGATGTGCGCCGCGCACAGCCATGCCGCGCCCGCCAGCGCCACCGCAACGGCGGCCTGTCTTGGTTTTGTTCCAAACATTGCTCCCTCCTGAACGTGCGTGTGGTGACCTTCTTGGATCAGGCCGGGTCCGTGCTGCCCTGAGCGTCATTTGCGCCCAGAATGTGCTGGGTGCGGGCGGCGGCCTGTTCTTTTCGCCATTTGTTAATCTGGGCGTGGTTGCCGTTTAGCAGCACCTCCGGCACTTTCCATCCGCGAAAATCTGCCGGGCGGGTGTAATGCGGATATTCCAGCAAACCCTCGTTTTCCTCGCTGAATGATTCGTTGCGCGGGGCAAACTCTGGCAGCACGCTGGGTATCCAGCGCGAGACGGCATCGGTGATCACCATCGCCGGAAGCTCGCCGCCGGTGAGCACGTAATCGCCAATGCTCAGCGCGTCTGTGCACAAGTGTTCGCGCACGCGCTCGTCCACGCCCTCGTAATGCCCGCACACCAGCGCCACGCGCGGCAGTTGCGCCAGCTCGCGGGCGATGGCGCTGGTGAACCGCCTGCCGCCCGGCGACATCAAAATAATCGGGGTGCTGGCGATGGCGTCTGCGCCGAGGACGCCTTCCACCGCCGCAAAAATCGGGTCGGGCTTCATCACCATGCCGCCGCCGCCGCCATACGCGTAATCGTCGGTGATGTGGTGTTTGTCGGTGGTGTAATCGCGGATGTTGTGTACGGCGATCTCCACCAGCCCGGCATCCATCGCCCGCTTGATGATGCTTTCTGCAAACGGCCCGCTGAACATGCCGGGGAAAAGCGTAAAAATATCAAATTTCATGCGTAAAAAACTAAGCGGCGGCATTGAGCGATTTGATCGCGGCAAGTTCGCCAATGAACACGCACACATCCCCGCTTTGCAGCACATGGGCGGGAGATGGATGCATGATGGGTTGTGAGCCATCCATCATGCTGAGAGTTGTGACGTTGAATTGCTCCTGCGCCCATCCCAGCGTTTTCCCGCGCAACGAGGAATTCTGACTCACAGTGATTGTGCTCACGTTCATCAGCGCGCCATGCATACGAAACGAGTAATCTACATTTGTGCGTGTGGCGGCCACAGCAAAAGCGGGGGCCGCCAACCCAGACACGCTAAACGCGGTTTTGATGTTGAAGCCTTTGGATACCTTTTGCGCCAAAGCCTGGTCAAACATGCGTAACACCACCTTCAAGTCTGGCCGCATATCGCGCGCATCCAGGGCGATGTCCAGGTTGGTCAGCTCGTTGGAGGTGCAGCACACCAACGACTTTGCGCGCGACAATCCGGCCTTGAGCAGCGTATCGCGTTTGCGGGCATCGCCAATAATCACGGGCACGCCCAGGCTTTGCAGTTCGCTCACCCAATCGCCATCGTTCTCGGTGTTAATCACAACCACGCGCTCGCTAAAGCCCAGCAACTCCATCACCACGCGGTAGCCCACGTTGCCCACGCCCACCACAATGATGTGATCTTTGTGCGTAGAAGCCAGCGCGATTTGTCGTTCTTGTTCGTCTGTCATGTAATCCACCACCTTGGCCGCGCCGCCAGCCAGCGCAAACACGCCGCCCACGATTACGCCAAATGAAATGAACTGCAGCGCAAGGCTGTCTGGCACATCGCCCGGCTGAAGCTGAAAGGTCATCAGGTTGAGGGTGTAGATGAGGGCGCGGGTGGGGTTGGGCTGCCCGCCGCCCACAAAAAACACAATTGTGCCGCCCGCCAACAAAATGATGAACACAGCCAGCGGCCAGCGCAGGCGGCTGACAGCGGCGCGAACCAGCCGCCAGGTTGCCTGCGCTTTTCGTGTCTGCTCCATTCGTTTTAGTTAAAGCTGATAGTAATAGTTAGAGTGAACATATTTCTATAACTATCACAATTAACTATCACTCATTTGCCTTTTTCGTGGGCGCGCAAACGCTTCATATAATCCAGCGGGTGGCTGATGGCCGCCGGGATGATTTCAATTTCCACACCTTTGGCAATTTCCAGACGGGCAAGGTCTTTCTCGCGATCAAGATAGGTGAGCTTGCCAATGAGGCCGCCCACCGTGACAATTTTCTCGCCAATCTTTAACTCTTCCACCACCTGCTGCTGATTTTTGCGGGCGCGATTTTGCGGCATCACCACGATGACATACACCAGCACAAACACCAGCGCGGCGGCTGTTGCCAAAACAACGAATGCAAGATTTGTGTTATCCATTCCGGTCTGTTATTTCTGCCATCGCTTGCGTATGGCGATGAATGCGCCAACGCCAATAAACGCGCCGACAAACCCAAATACAAAATGCGTGGCCGCCGGGTAAGCTACACCCCACATCAACGAATCATAGAATGTGCCGGTGGCCGCGCCAATGACCACGCGCATGAGCGGCTTGGTCATGTGCGCCAGCCCGCCAATGACCGCGAACAGCCAAATTGGAATTTGATGGCTCATTAGCGCGAGGAAAAGGGCGTCAACGGTGAGCGCGGCCAAAAAATAGGTGAGCCAGCGGAGCGGGTCGCCAAAACCCCACACGGGCAGCATGGAAGTGCCCGCCGCGCCCGCCGCAACGGCCATCCCCGCCCAGCGAAAACGAGACAGTTTGCGCCCGGCGATGAGCGCCGCGATCCACCACACGCCCTGATACCCCGGTGCAAGGTCAAGCCTGCCGCGTGTGGCGGCGTGAATGAGCACGGCTGCCGCCCCCAGCGCCGCCAGCAACAAAAGTTCGCGCACGGTGGCGCGATCTTCAACCCGTAAGCTCTTTGACCCGCTCGCGGGTAATGCCAACCCACTCGTATTCGCCATGATGTTTTTCCTCCTGTGCTAATAAAACAGCCTTGCCGCCGCGCAAAATCGGGCGCGGCCAGTCGCCAATCAAAATGCGCTCGTGTTCCAAAATGCTTTGGCCTGATTCTAGCTGAATATCGTCAATGTGCGCAACTTCTTTTAACTGCGCGGAGGTATAAATGCCTTCGCCCAGTTCGCGCAGGCCGGGCAGCCACAAATAACGGCCATCGTTTCCGGCGGCGCGCAGCCCCACCGCCGCCAACGAGCCAATTACGCCGCCGCGCGTGCCGGTCAGCCCTTCCAGATGGATGTCATGCTGAGCGGCCAAAGCCAGCGCATCGGCCATCACCAGCACTTGCGTTTTGGCGTGGTTGCCCCAGCTTTGGATGGCGTTTGTAGCCTGCTCTCGCCGCGCCACACACAAACCCACGTCCGAGCCAGATGCCGCCTCGCGCAGCAAAAATTCACGGCATAGAGAGATGACATCGCCAATTTTGGCTGGCTGGCAGGTGGCCGTAATGCACGCCGAGCTGTTATGCGAGGTGTATGGGATGCGCGGGTCCACCAGCAGTTGGTGGCGGGTGATCCCATCTGGCGCGGCCACATCTGCCTGCGCCAGAGCAAATGCAAGCTGGCGCGCGCAATGCCCCGTGCCGCGGCTTTCCAAATTGTCGGTGTCGTCTATGCCAATGAGGATGCGCATTTTCAATTAAGAATTAAGAATTAAAAATTAAGACTGGACTTACGCAAAAACTCCCTAATAACGCGGGGAATGGCGCGATAGGGGCGAGACATGCCTCGCCCCTACGCCTAAACCTTCGGCTTATTTCATCATTTTCACAAAATTAACTCGGCTTTGCGTAAGTCCAGTTTTTTATTTATTTGACCGTAATTTGGCTCACATCGCCAACGGTGGTGGGCTGGGGCGCGTTGGGCCAGCTTGGCTTTACCGTGCCGCGGTTGGTGAAGTCCAAAATATATTCCTTGGTCAACTCGGCTTTTTTGAACGTGACCGAGCCGCGGTTGCCGGTGAGTGTGACTTCGGCAAAATCGGCCACGCCGGCGGCTTTTAGCACTTCGCTCAAAAGGGCGCCTTCGTTTGGCGTGCCGCCCAGCATCACCATGCCTTTTGGCAGCGTGTTTAATGCGCTGGCGCTAAAGTCCATCTTGCTGCCATCTGGTTTGACCAGCGTGAACAGGGTCGCGCTGGGCGCGGCGGTGGGTTTGCCATCGTTGGGTTTGGCGGCTTCGGCTGTTGGGGCCGCGGCTGGCGCGGCAGAGCAGGCGGCCAGCGCGAGCGCTGCAAGAAAATAAAAAAATGTTTTAATCATGTTTAGTTATCCCACATGGTGTGTGGGATATCGTGTGGGTTAATCTCCCATGTGTGTGATATGGGATGTGACGCTATGACCCTGCGATGAAACAATCACTCTGGCTTTTTCAATATCTTTTGGCGCAGATAGAACCGCCGAGTATGAGCCGTAATTGAGGGTTGTTTCTGTGTACGCAGATTCGCCCCACGTGCTGGAAATTGTCACCATTGTGTTTGGCACGGGCCGCGTGCCGTTTAGACACTGCCCTGTGATGTGAACCGTCCGCGCGTTCATCTTGGGGTTGTAGACAGCATATACCGTGATTTGAGTAACCATAATCAAGCATGAATTTTACGCCACACAAGGCGCAAAGAAATTAAGCCGCTCATTCTAAGGTTTATCAACCAACAACCAACAACCGGGGGACATCCGCATTAAACTGCCCCCATGCAACGAGCAGTTCATATGAAAGCCGGGATGTTAAACAGGATGCGCGACAAACCGGAGCAAAGCAAGGCCGATCCGCGCATGTTAAACAGCCGCGCGCAGCGGGCTTTGTGGTTTGGGGCGCGCATGATCGCCGGTTTTGTCTGGTGGGAGATGATTTTGGTTCGCTTTGTGGGCCATGAGCGGGTGGATAAAAACCGGCTTGAGCGCTTTATTGCGCTGGCAAAGCGATTTCGCGGTTTGGCGGTGGAGCTGGGCGGGGTGTGGATCAAGCTCGGCCAGTTTTTGAGCAGCCGCGTGGATATTTTTCCGCCGGAGATTATTTCTGCGCTGGCCGACCTGCAAGATGCCGTGCCGCCCGAAAACACCGAGGTGATTGTGGCGCAGGTTGAGCGCGAGCTGGGCAAGCCGCTGGATGAGATCTTTGCCGAGTTTGAGCCTTTGCCCGTCGCCGCCGCCTCGTTTGGCCAGGCCCACCGCGCCCGGTTCAAAACAGCAGATGGCCCGCTTGACCCAAACGCGAATCCCGTTTCGCATGTGATTGTCAAAATCCAAAGGCCGTTTATGGAGGACATTGTGCGCGTTGACCTGCGCACGCTGCGCCGAATTTTGCGCTGGCTGAATTATTACGGCCCCATCCGCAAACGGGCCAACCTGGCCGCGCTGGCCAATGAATTTGCCGCGGTGGTTTGGGAGGAGCTGGATTACGAGCAGGAAGCCCGCAACGCCGTTTTGTTCGCGCGTAACTTTGAGAAAGATCAAACCGTGCGCGTGCCCGCCATCTACGAAAAATTTGTGACCAGACATGTGCTGGTAATGGAAAACGTGGAGGCGATCAAGATTACCGATTTCCCCGCGCTGGAGCAGGCCGGTGTAAGCCGCGCCGAGGTGGCGAAGAAAATGTTCGACACCTACCTCCAGCAAATTTTTATTGATGGCTTCTTTCACGCCGACCCGCATCCGGGTAACTTGTTTGTGCAGCCGCTGGGCGGGCCGGTGGATGGGAACCCCGCGCCATTTAAGCTCACGTATATTGATTTTGGCATGATGGGGCGCGTAAAGCCGGAATACATGAGGGAGTTGAAAGAGTTTGTCATCTCCACCAGCCTGAAAGACGCGCGGCGGTTGACGGCGGCGGCCGGGCGGATGGGCTTCTTTTTGCCCGGCGCGGACACTTTGCGCATTGAGCAGGCCATCGGCACATTGTTTGACAAAGTGTGGGGCATGACCACCAACGACCTGACCGATGTGGACTTTAACGAGATGTATGACTTCGCGGTGCAGTTCAAGGATTTGCTCAACACATTGCCGTTTCAAATTCCGCAAAACGTGTTGTATTTGGGCCGCGCGGTGAATATTTTGAGCGGGATGAGCACCGCGCTTGACCCGGCGTTTAACCCGTGGAAGGAGATTCAGCCATTTGCCAGCGATCTGGCGGGCAAAGAAGGCGCGCAAACCGCCCAGGACGTGCTGGCCGAAGTATTGCGGCTGGGGCGAACTGTCATCCAATTGCCGGTGCAAATGGATCAGGTGTTTTCGCGGGCGCTCAACGGCCAGTTGGAGTTGCGTTCGCAGTTTAGCCAGCAAAGCACCGATGAAATTCGCAAAATTCAAGGCGGGCTTTCGCGGCTCACCTGGGCGATTGTTTTTGCCGCCGCGCTGGGCTGCGGCACCGTGTTCGTGGTGAATGCCATATCGGTTGGCGCGGGGGTGTGTTTTGCGCTGGCGGCGGTCGCGTTTGCAAAAATGGTGTTTGGGTAGGCGCGGGGGGCGGGTCCACATACATTCCAAGTAATTCACTCTGACGAAGATGCGCGCCGGTGGCCGCCACTGGATAAATCCGGCGGCTAGATTTTAGGAAACCCGCCTGCGGGTTTTCTAATGCTTAGGCGGCGGATTTTATCCGCTGCCGATGGAACGCAAAAATATTTGGACGACGTTATGAAAAAGCAAATCTGGCGAAAATGCGCTTTTGAAAAAAATTTGGAATAGAAAGCAACTTCCAAACCGCACCGCTTCTCCGCCTCGCGCCTGCGCGTATCATGGGTGCCCATGAAACGCATCTTTCTGGCGCTTGTCTTTTTTGCGATGGCCTTCGCGCCCGCCGCAAGCGCCATCGCCGTTCAGTCGCCGCCAGAGCAGGTTTCACCGCCCAACCCCAAAATTTCGCCCTGGGTGATGGGTCACACGGCGGGCGGGCAAACCGCCGAGTTCCTGGTGATTTTGAACGACCAGGCAGACCTCGGCTTTGCCAAAAACGTGCCCGCCAACCAAAAAGCCGCCGCGGTTGTGAGCCGCCTCAGGCAAACGGCCCAGGCCAGCCAAAAACCCATCTTGCAAATGCTAAAGGCCGCCAAAGCCGAATACCGCGCGTTTTTTGTGGTGAACGCGATTTGGGTGAAAGGCGACGCCGCGCTGGCCCAGCGTTTGGCCGTTTTGCCAGAGGTGGCGCGGATTGACGGAAACCCCGTCATCCGGTCAAGCATCCCTCTGCCCGATGACCCATCCACCCAGCCAGAAAAACCAATGGGCGCGGACGCGGTCAATGCGGTGGAGTGGAACATCACGGCCATTGGCGCGCCAAGTGTTTGGGCGCAGGGGTACACCGGGCAGGGCGTGGTGGTGGGCGCGCAAGACACGGGTTATTCGTGGACACACCCCGCGATTCAAGGCAAATATCGCGGCTGGAATGGCATTACCGCCACGCACGATTACAACTGGCATGACAGCATTCACGTGGCCAATGGCTCTTGCCCGGCAGATTCGCCCACGCCGTGCGACGATCACGGGCATGGCACGCACACGGTTGGTACCGCCACCGGTGATGACGGCGCGGGCAATCAGGTGGGGGTTGCGCCGGGCGCAAAATGGATCGGCTGCCGAAACATGAATAGTGGCTGGGGGTCGCCCGCCACGTATTTGGAGTGCTTTGAGTTCTTTCTTGCGCCGTATCCGGTGGGTGGCACACCCGCGCAGGGCAACCCCGCGTTTGCGCCGGATGTGACCGTGAACTCGTGGGGCTGCCCGCCATCCGAGGGCTGCAACGCGGCATCGTTGCTGGCCGGGGCGCAGGCTCAACGCGCGGCGGGCATTTTTACGGAGGCATCGGCGGGCAACTCGGGGTCGGCGTGCGGCACGGTGCAAGACCCCATCGCCATTTACGATGAAGTATTTAGCGTGGGCGCGGTTGACAGCGCGGGGAACATTGCCAGCTTTAGCAGCCGCGGCCCGGTGACCGTTGATGGCAGCAACCGCCCCAAGCCCGATATTTCTGCGCCCGGGGTGGGGGTGCGTTCCAGCATTCCGGGCGGGTCGTATGCCAGTTGGAGCGGCACCTCGATGGCCGGGCCGCATGTGGCGGGCGCGGTGGCTTTGATTTGGTCGGCTCAGCCGTTGCTCAAGCATCAAATAGACTTTACCGAGGATTTGTTGCGCAACACCGCCACGCCCGTCTCGGTCACGGCGTGCAGTTCCAGCGGCGTGCCAAACAATATGTATGGCGCGGGCAAGCTAAATGTTCTAGCGGCGGTGAATGCCACGCCAAAGGGCAGCGCGGTCATCACCGGCGTGGTGTCATCTTTGTTAAGCGGGCTGCCCATTTCTGGGGCGCAGGTGATGGCGCAGTATGTGACGCCGACCCTGCAATTTGGCGCGGTGACGGATGCGAGCGGCATATACTCGCTCACTGTTTTGCCCGGAACATACACCATGACCGCCTCGGCCAGCATGTTTATTTCGTCCACCATTGGCGGGGTGAGCGCCATTTCTGGAACACAAACCCAGCAAAATTTTGCGCTGCCAGGCGATATGTTTATTTTCTATTTCCCCAACACCCTGAAGCAGGCCTTGACGCCGGGCGGGTGGTAGACGACATGCTTCAAACTTGAACTTGTTCAGACCAGTTGGCGCACAAAATTTCTGCCTGAGCCAGCACGGTTTTTACCGCGCTATCTTGCAGATCGGGCGGGTAGCCATATTTGTTCAGAATGCGCTTGACCATGACCCGGATTTTGGCTCTCGCGCTCTCGCGTAGCGTCCAGTCTATGGACACGCTTTTGCGCACCTGGGTGATAAGCTCGGTGGCGATGACTTTGAGCTTGTCATCTCCCATGGCTTTCACCGCAGATTCATTGGCGGCCAGCGCATCATAAAAGGCGATCTCATCATCTGTTAGCCCCATATCTTGGCCGCGTTTGCTGGCCGCATCCAGGTCTTTGGCCAGAGCAATCAGCTCTTCCAAAACCTGCATGGTAGAGATGGCGCGGTTGTGATACGCGTTGAGTGTTTTCTGAAGTTTCTCGCTAAACAACTGACTTTGCACAAAATTACTTTTGGCGCGGGCTTTAATTTCATCGCGAAGCAGTTTTTCCAGCAGTTCTGCGGCCACATTTCTGTGTTTTAACGCGCGAACCTCGGCCAAAAACTGGTCGCTCAAAATGCTTATATCTGGGCGGGGCAAACCGGCAGCGGTGAAAACATCAATCACCTGGCCTTCGGTGGTGATGGCTTGTGAGACAAGCTGGCGCACTGCGGCATCCAATTGATCCGGCGTTTTTTCGCTTATGCTTGCCTGCTTGTTTAGCGCGGCCTTTAGCGCCTGAAAATACGAAACGTCATCGCGGATGCGGACGGCTTCGTCGTTGGCCGCGCACAGGGCAAACGCTTGTGAAAGCTCGGTCACAACCTGAGTAAAACGCTGTTTGCCATCTTCCTGCTCAAGAATGCGTTCTTGACCAGCGGGAATAAGCGCCAGACGCTCGGCGGGTGAGCCGCTCACCCACCTGGCCCAATCCAAATTAAACAGCATCCCGCTGGCAACGCTATGCTTCTCCATCATGATGGCGACGGCTTTTGTCGTGTCGTAAGCGGGGTCGCCCCTGCCGCCGCTTTGGGTATAGGTGGCCATGGCCTGTTTGAGCTGGTCTGCCAACCCCAAATAATCCACCACCAGACCGCCCGGTTTATCGCGAAAGACGCGGTTTACGCGGGCAATGGCTTGCATTAGGCCGTGACCTTGCATAGGCTTGTCCACATACATGGTGTGCAGGCAGGGCGCGTCAAAGCCGGTCAGCCACATATCGCGCACAATCACAATGCGGAAGGGGTCTTTGCTGTCTTTGAACCGGTTGGCAAGCGCGCGGCGTTTGTCTTTGCTGCGGATGTGCGGCTGCCAGTTTGGCCCATCGTCTGCGCTGCCGGTCATCACCACTTTTGCCACGCAGGTCTGCCCTTTCTCGGCCTCGGCGTCGTCATCTTTGGCGCTGGCCCATTCAGGGCGGATGGCGATCAGGGCGTTGTACATCTCCACGCAAATGCGGCGGCTCATGCATACGATCATCGCCTTGCCATCCATCGCCTCCAGACGCTTTTCAAAGTGCGCCACAAGGTCGGCGGCGATGAGCGCGATGCGTTTGGAGTCGCCTACGAGCGCTTCAAGCGCCGTCCACTGCGTTTTTAGCTTTTCTTTGCCGGTTAGTTCCTCGCCCTCGGTAATTTCCTCGAATTCGGCGTCAATATCTGGGAGCCGGGCGGCGTTTAGCCCCAGTTTGGAAATGCGGCTCTCGTAATAAATGGGCACGGTGGCTTTATCTGCCACGGCGCGTTGAATATCGTAAATGGAGATGTAATCGCCAAACACCGCGCGGGTGTTGGCGTCTTTTTGCTCAATGGGTGTGCCGGTAAAGCCGATGAAGGACGCGCCGGGCAGGGCGTCTCGCAGATGCCGCGCCAGCCCATCTATCAGGTCATACTGGCTGCGATGTGCCTCGTCGGCGATTACAACGATATTGCGCCGCTGGCTAAGGCACGGCATTTTCTCGCCTTTCTCTGGCAAAAATTTTTGGATGGTGGTGAAGACGACCCCGCCGCTGGCAACCGCCAGCAGCTCGCGCAGCGATTCGCGCGAGCTGGCCTGCGCTGGTGTTTGCCCCAAAATCTCGTGCCCGCGCTGAAACTGGGCAAACAGTTGATCGTCCAGATCGTTGCGGTCGGTGAGCACCACCAGGGTGGGGTTTTGCATGGCCGGATTCCGCGCGATGCGCCCGGCATAAAACAACATCGTCAGGCTTTTGCCGCTGCCTTGTGTGTGCCATACCACGCCCGCCCGCCGGTCGCCGGGGTTGCCGCCCCGCATTTGGCCAGACCAGGACGTGCCCGATTCCTCACGCACGTCCGCGCCCGCGCGGGCTGTCATGCCGCTGGCGCGCACGGTCTCATCCACCGCCACGTTGACTGCGTGAAACTGGTGATACCCCGCCATGACTTTGCGCAGGGCGCCGGTGTCGTGGTCTTCTTCAAAAACAATAAAGTGCTGAATCAGGGCTAAAAAGCGGGCGGGCGAGAGAATGCCGCGCGCCAGAACTTCCATTTGCAGGCTGGTTTTTGGCGCGCCGGTTGACCCATCTGCCGTGGCCCAGGTTTTGAACCACTCTTGCCCGGCTGTGAGCGAGCCAATGCGGGCCTGAAGGCCATCGCTCACCACCAGCGCGGCGTTGTATTGCAAAAGCGAGGGGATATCGGCTTTGTAGGTTTGCAATTGGGCATACGCGCTCCAGATGGTGGCGTTTTCATCGGCGGCGTTTTTTAGCTCAATCAAGCCAAGCGGCAGGCCGTTTACAAACAACACAATATCTGGGCGGCGGTTGTGCTGGCCTTCCATCACGGTGAATTGATTGACCGCCAGCCAGTCATTCATGCGCGGCTGGTCAAAATCTATCAGCCGGGCATGATCGCCCGCGATGCTGCCATCGGCCCGCGGGTATTCCACCGGCACGCCCTCGCGCAGCATTTTGTGAAACTCTCGGTTGGTTTGGATGAGCGAGGGCGACCCCAGCCGGGTCACTTTGCGCAGCGCGTCTTCGCGGGCATCGGCGGGCATGTGCGGGTTTAGCTGGCGGATGGCCTCTCGGAGGCGTTCAGCCAGGATGACCTCGCTAAAGGTCGCGCGCTCCGCGGCTCGCTCGCCGGGGGCAATATCCAACCCGTTCCGAGTGGTGTAGCCCAGATCGGCCAGCCACTCCAGGGTGGCTTGTTCAAGGGTAGATTCGTTTAGGCTCATGGCTAAAAACGCAGTTGATCGGGCAAATTTTCTCTATCTGGCGCCCATTTTAACGGGTTTTTAACGGGTTGTTGATGATTCGCCAATGGCGTTGAGTTCGCATTTGTTGCAGATGATGCGCTTGTAAGCATTGCGTTGCCGGTGATGGTTGGCGGGATCGCAGGTCATGGTTGCATGTGCGTCACCCGCACCTCCCCGCTCAGCAGTTGGGGCAGCAGCGTGTCGCGCAGCGCCGCGAGGGTGCGGGATTGTTCTTTGTTGGCGTGGATGGCTGCGAAGATGGGCGCAATCTGTGAATCAAAAGCCTTGAGCACAGGTTGCGATGGGATGACCTGCTTGCTCATGTATGCGTGATTCCGATTCAGTCCCGGCACTGC
>Ga0073904_10001697_pt1 | contig 16463 bp, 15 predicted proteins | sample KloWWTrecipitate_FD_66668 | JGI IMG/M metagenome (GOLD analysis project Ga0073904, IMG submission 66668) | Active sludge microbial communities from Klosterneuburg, Austria, studying microevolution and ecology of nitrifiers - Klosterneuburg... | ecosystem: Engineered > WWTP > Aerobic digester >... | reverse complement strand
TTCCGTAATAGAAGTTCAGGTTGCGCACCGAGATCTTGATCTTCTCGGTCACCGGGACGTCGACTTTCTTGTCCATGTTGGAGGCCTCCGGCCGTCAGCTCTTGTTGCGGAAGAGAACACGCGCAAGGATGTTCAGCAGCAGAACCCCCAGCGTGATCAGGAACACTCCGGCCCAGGCAAGCTTCTGCCAGTTCTCGTAGGGGCTGAGCGCGAACTTGAATATCGTGACTGGCAGGCTGGCCATCGGCTCACCCAGGCTGGACGACCAGAACTGGTTGGAGAGCGCGGTGAACAGCAACGGCGCGGTTTCACCGGCGATGCGTGCCACCGCGAGCAGCACCCCGGTGATCACGCCCGCCCGCGCCGACTTGAGCGTGATGCTGAGGATGACCTTCCACTTGGGTGTGCCCAAGGCATAGGCCGCCTCGCGCAGTGCGGCCGGAATCAGCGACAGCATGTTCTCGGTGGTGCGAATGACCACGGGAATGACGATCAGTGCCAGGGCCAGCACTCCGGCGAACCCGGAGAACGACTTCATCGGTGCCACCACGACGGTGTAGACGAACAAACCGATGACGATCGAAGGTGCCGACAACAGGATGTCGTTGATGAACCGCGTGGTCGTGCCGAGCCACGTCTTCTGGCCGTATTCGGCCAGGTAGACACCAGCCATCACGCCAATCGGCGTTCCAAGCGCCGTGGCTAACCCGACCATCACCAGCGAGCCGAAGATCGCGTTCAGCAGGCCTCCGGTCTCGGCCTGAGGTGGAGGAGTCATCTCGGTGAAGATCGACAGCGTCAAGCCGCCGATGCCCAGTCGAACCGTCTCGATCAGGATCCAGGCCAGCCAGAAGAGACCAAATGCCATCGCGCTCAAGCACAGCACCATGGCCACGGCGTTCACCCGCTTGCGATGAGTGTGCTTGGCGAGCCGCGAAGCATGCAGGGCTTCCGAGGTGCTCATGAGCGGCTCCCTTCGTTCTTCTGCAGGCGCGCCAGCAGGATCTTGGACAAGGAGAGCACGACGAAAGTGATGAAGAACAGCACCAGTCCCAGGTAGATCAGGGAAGCCTGATGCAATCCTTCGCTGGCTTCAGCGAACTCGTTGGCCAATGCCGAGGTGATGCTGTTGGCGGCCTCGAACAGGGAGAGGCTGTTGAGCTGATTGAAATTGCCGATGACGAACGTCACCGCCATGGTTTCGCCGATGGCGCGCCCGAGCCCGAGCATGATCCCGCCGATGACGCCGGTCTTGGTGTACGGCAGGACGATCTTGAACACGACTTCCCATGTCGTCGCGCCCAGCGCATAGGCCGACTCCTTGAGCATCGCCGGCGTGACCTCGAATACATCGCGCATCACCGAGGCTATGAACGGGATGATCATGATCGCCAGGATGATGCCCGCGGACAGGATGCCGATACCGACTGGCGCGCCCGAAACCAGGTCGCGCAAGATTGGGACATCGACCAGAAGTTTCTGCAGCGGTTGCTGGATGTAAGTCGAAAGCACGGGGCTGAACACCAGCAAGCCCCACATGCCGTAGACGATCGATGGCACCGCGGCGAGCAGTTCGACCGCGACGCCCAGCGGCCGACGCAACCAGTTCGGCGACAACTCGGTGAGAAAAAGCGCAATGCCGAAGCTGACAGGCACCGCGATCAGCAGCGCGATGAACGACGTCATCAGCGTGCCATAGATCATCACCAGACCGCCGTAGCTGTCCTGGACCGGATCCCACTCGCTGCGCCACAGGAAGCTGAGGCCGTATTCCGAGATCGCAGGCCAGGCTCCGACAACCAGCGAACCGAGGATCCCGAAGAGCAGCGCCAAGGTCAGCAGCGCCGCCCCGTGGGCCAGACCGGAAAACACCTTGTCGACCCAGGGCGACGATCGACGCGCCGTCGGGGGTGTGCCCATCGGGTCGGATCGTTCCATGTTGTTCTTGTCGTAGGGAGAGGCAGGAAGTGTAGCGGCCACGATTTCTCCGATCGGTGGGGGTAAACGGGGCCAGCGCCGTTGCGCCCCGCCCCTCAATCGAATAGAGAGATTCGAATCAACCGATCACTTGTAGGCGATCACCTTGCCGGCCGGGTCCTTGATCTCGTTCCACTGCTTGCGGATCAAGGCCTTCACAGCGTCCGGCAGCGGGACGTATTCCAGTTCAGCAGCCATCTTGTCGCCCGTGACAAAGGCCCAATCAAAGAACTTCAGCGAGTTCGTGGCCTGGCCTGGCTTGTCCTGGGACTTGTGCATCATGATGAACGTGGCACCGGTGATGGGCCAGGAGGCCTTGCCCGGCTGATCCGTCAGGATCTGGTAGAAGGTCTTGGACCAGTCGGCACCCGCCGCAGCGGCCTGGAAATTGTCGGCATCGGGACTGACGAAGGTTCCTGCCTGGTTCTGCAGTTGCGTGTAGGTCATCTTGTTCTGCTTGACGTACGCGTATTCGACATAGCCGATCGAATTCGGCAGGCGCGTCACGAAGGCGGCAACGCCCTCATTGCCCTTGCCGCCAGCACCCGTGGGCCAGTTGACGGCGGTACCCTCACCTGCCTTGGCCTTCCATTCGGCATTGACCTTCGAGAGGTAATTCGTGAAGACAAAGGTGGTTCCCGAACCGTCGGCACGGCGAACAACCGAAATGGCTGCGTCAGGCAGTGGAACACCCGGATTCAGGGCGGTCAGTGCCGCGTCGTTCCACTTGGTGATCTTGCCCAGGTAGATTTCACCGAGCACCGCCCCGGTCAGCTTGATCTGGCCCGGCGCAATGCCCTTGATATTGACCACGGGGACCACGCCGCCGATCACGGTCGGGAACTGGACCAGGCCGTCCTTGGTCAGTTCATCATCCTTCAACGGCATGTCGGAGGCGCCGAAATCAACCGTCTTGCTGCGAATCTGCTTCAGTCCGGCGCCAGATCCGACGGATTGATAGTTCACCTTGGCACCGGTGGCCTTGTTGTAGGCATCAGCCCACTTCGCATAGATCGGCGCAGGAAACGTCGCGCCCGCACCGGTGGCGTCCTGTGCCATCGAGGTGCCGGATGCAGCGAAAAAGGCCATCGAGATGGCGACGATTCGGTTCAGCGTGAAATTCATGTTAGAGCCTTTCTGTATCCGCACCAGGCGGTCAATGACATCAGGCTGACTCTATTCATGGAATATGACATCGACATGACACATGGTGACAGTGCGCCAGCGCTCGTTGCTGATCCGCGATAGCTACGTCAACCCGTTCAAACCGTCATATTGCCTTCACCTCCTTGTCACAAATACTCCATAACTTATGAGGGCTCGACAAACAAGGCGGCGTGTCGCACGTGCGGCGCCTCACCCAGAACCTCACAGGAGCTCTCCATGCAAATTAAGAAGATGTTGATGGTCAGCGCGCTGACCATGCTGATCGCGACTGGCTGCGCCACGGCACCGACACCGATCACGATCAGCGAAACCGCAGCGGCGACGCCGCAGCTGTCGACCTTGACCAAACTGCTCAATGACGCCGGCTTGACCGAAACACTGAAGGGCCCTGGTCCTTACACCGTGTTCGCTCCGACCGATGACGCATTCAAGGCGGTACCCGCGAAGACCCTGGATGCGCTGGCGAAGGACAAGGCCTTGCTGATCTCGGTGCTGACCTATCACGTGCTTCCCGGCGCGGTGACCTCGGCCGCCGTCGTGAACGGGCCGGTCAAGACCGTGCAGGGCGCACCGGTTGCGATCTACAAGTCAGGCACGTTTGTCACGGTCGAGGAAGCCGTCATCACGACCCCCGATATCGCGGCTTCCAACGGCGTGGTGCACATCGTTGACAAGGTGCTGATGCCGCCGGTGAAGAAGTAGTCAGACCTTCAGCGAGTCGGCCAGCCGCTCGGCACAGCTTCTGGCCGTGCCTTCGTCGCTGGCCTCGACCATGATGCGCAGGACCGGCTCGGTGCCGGAGGCGCGAATCAGGACCCGGCCGGAACTGCCGAGGTCCTTCTCGATCTCGCGCTGGGTTCGGTGGAGCGGGGCGTGTGACTTCCAGTCCAGCCCGTCCTGAAGTCGTATGTTGATCATGACCTGCGGACACAGTTGCACCGATCGCAGTTGTTCGGCCAGCGGAATTCCGCTGCGCCTGACCGACTGAAGGATCTGGAGCGCGCTGATGATTCCGTCGCCCGTCGTGTGACGGTCCAGCGACAGCAGGTGCCCGGAGCCTTCACCGCCCAGGGTCCAGCCCCGCGCCAGCAGCTCTTCGAGCACGTAACGGTCGCCGACGCGCGCGCGCACGAAGTCCAGGCCACGCTGGCGCAGCGCGACTTCCACAGCGAGGTTGGTCATCAAGGTGCCCACCACACCCGGTACAGCCTGGCCTTGCGCCAGACGATCGGCCACCATCACGTAAAGAAGCTCGTCGCCGTTGTAGAGCCGGCCGCCCGCATCGACGAACTGGAGGCGATCGGCATCACCGTCCAGCGCCACGCCGCAATCAGCGTGATGCTCCTGAACCGCGCGCACCAGGGCCGCCGGCGACGTCGCACCGAACCCAGCATTGATGTTGGTGCCATCGGGGCTGCAGCCGATCGCGATGACCTCGGCACCCAATTCATGGAACACGCTCGGCGCCACGTTGTAGGCGGCACCGTTGGCGGCATCAACGACGATCTTCAGCCCCTTGAGCGACAACTCGCTGCCGAAGGTGCTCTTGCAGAATTCGATGTAGCGGCCACGTGCGTCTTCCAGCTTGCGTGCCTTGCCCAAATCAGCTGAAGTCACCCACTGCGGCGGCTGTTCGAGCGCCGCCTCGACCTGTTGCTCCCATTCGTCCGGCAACTTCTCGCCGCGCGCGGAGAAGAACTTGATCCCGTTGTCTCCGTAGGGGTTGTGAGACGCGCTGATCACCACTCCGAGGCTCAGGCGCAATGCCCGCGTCATGTACGCAACTCCGGGCGTCGGCAACGGTCCGGTCAACAGCACGTCGACACCGGCTGAAGCAAAGCCGGCCTCCAGTGACGACTCGATCATGTAGCCCGAAATGCGGGTGTCCTTGCCGATCAGCACCGTGGGCTTCGACTCGGAAGCCTTCAGGACCCGACCCACTGAATGCCCCAGGCGGAGCATGAAGTCTGGTGTGATCGGGCTCTGTCCCACTGCACCGCGTATGCCGTCGGTACCGAAATACGATCTGCTCATCGGAGCATCCTCCTCACTGTGAATTCCGCGACGCGGCTGCTGTCAATCCCGCAGCACGCCAGACTTTCAAGGCATCCACCGTCGCCGCGACATCATGCACACGGACAATGCTGGCGCCGTTCAGGACCGCAGCCAGGGCCGCCGCCACGCTGCCGGCAACGCGGTCCCCGGCTTCGCGTCCGGTCACTGCGCCGATCGACGATTTTCGGGACCACCCCGCAAGCAACGGATGACCGAGATCAAGCAGTTCACGCTGGCGCCGCAACAACTCGAAATTGTGTTCGACCGTCTTGCCGAATCCGATGCCCGGATCAAGCACGATGCGATCGGCTGCAATGCCGCGCCCGCGCAGCGTTTCAACCCGCGCAGCCAGCACCTCGAGGACTTGCGACACCACGTCCGCATAGGTCGCGCGAGCCTGCATCGTTTGCGGGTCTCCCTGCATGTGCATCAGGCAGACACCGCAGCTTCGATGCGCAGCGACGACATCGATCGCTCCAGGCGCGTTCAACGCATTGATGTCATTGATGATGTCGACACCGAGGGCCAAGGCTTGAGCCATCAACTCCGGCTTGGTTGTATCGATCGAGACTGGCCGCCCCAGTGCGAGCGCAGCCTCAAGCACAGGCAGCACTCGGCGCCTCTCCTGCTCCAGGGACACGGGCGCTGCGCCGGGACGACTCGATTCGCCCCCGATGTCGAGGATGTCCGCGCCCTCGTCGATCAGTCGCTTGCAATGATCCAGCGCCGCGTTCGCATCGGCGAACTGACCGCCATCCGAAAACGAATCGGGCGTCGTGTTGACGATGCCCATCACCCGTGGCCAGTTCAGGTCGATGCGATGGTTCGAGGTTTGCCAGAACATGGGGACGCGCGTTGTGCCGTGAAATCTGCTGGGTCGGCAACGAAAACGGGGCCGAAGCCCCGTTTGAGTGTCAGACGTCGAGCGTCAGGCGGCAGCGGGCGCACCGTCGGCCGAAACCGGGGTCGATGGACCGCTGTTGCGACTGGATGAAGGGGTCCAGTCCTTCGGTGGCCTGGGTGGCTTGCCGTTCATGATGTCGTCGATCTGGTCGCTGTCGATGGTTTCCCATTCGAGCAGCGCCTGAGCCATCACGTGCATCTTCTCCTTGTTGTCCTCGATGTGCTTGCGGGCAATCGCGTACTGCTCGTCGATGATGCGCCGAATCACGCCATCGACCTTGCGCATCGTCTCTTCCGACATCGACGTCGTCTTGGTCACCGAGCGGCCGAGGAAGACCTCGCCCTCGTTCTCGGCATAGACCATCGGACCCAACTCATCAGTCATGCCGTAACGCGTGACCATGTCACGGGCAATGGATGTGGCGCGCTCGAAATCGTTGCTGGCACCGGTGGTCATCTGATTCATGAACACTTCTTCGGCAATGCGCCCACCGAAGAGCACGGAAATGGTCGACAGCATGCGCTCCTTGTCGAGGCTGTATCGATCGCCCTCCGGCAACTGCATGGTCACGCCCAGGGCACGACCGCGAGGAATCACGGTCACCTTGTGAACCGGGTCCGTCTTGGGCATCAGACGCGCGACCAGAGCATGACCGGACTCGTGATACGCGGTGTTCTTGCGCTCCTCCTCAGGCATGATCATCGACTTGCGCTCCGGGCCCATCATGATCTTGTCCTTGGCCTTCTCGAAGTCCATCATCTCGACAACACGGCCGGCGCGCCGCGCGGCAAACAGCGCGGCTTCGTTGACCAGGTTGGCCAGATCTGCCCCGGAAAACCCTGGCGTGCCCCGCGCCAGAATATCGGCACGAATGTCCTGGCCCACCGGCACCTTGCGCATGTGCACGTTAAGAATCTGCTCGCGGCCACGCACGTCAGGCAACGTCACGTACACCTGACGGTCGAAGCGACCGGGACGCAACAGGGCCGGATCGAGAATGTCCGGCCGGTTGGTGGCGGCCATCACGATCACGCCCAGGTTGGTCTCGAAACCGTCCATCTCGACGAGCATCTGATTCAAGGTCTGCTCGCGCTCGTCGTTACCGCCGCCCAGGCCAGCCCCGCGGTGCCGACCGACCGCATCGATCTCGTCGACGAAGATGATGCAGGGCGCGCTCTTCTTGGCCTGCTCGAACATGTCACGCACGCGGGCCGCGCCCACGCCGACGAACATCTCGACGAAGTCCGAACCCGAAATGCTGAAGAACGGCACCTTGGCCTCGCCGGCAATGGCCTTGGCCAGCAAAGTCTTGCCGGTTCCTGGTGGGCCGACCAGGAGCACGCCACGCGGGATTCTGCCGCCCAGCTTCTGGAATCGCTGCGGATCCTTCAGGAAATCGACCAGTTCCTTGACCTCTTCCTTCGCCTCGTCGCAACCTGCGACGTCAGCAAACGTGGTCGTGTTGTTGGCCTCGTCGAGCATGCGAGCTTTGGACTTTCCGAAGCTGAATGCGCCACCCTTGCCACCGCCTTGCATCTGACGCATGAAGTAGATCCAGACGCCGATCAGCAGAAGCATCGGCCCCCAGGACACGAGGATGTTCATCAGCAACGAGGGTTCTTCGCGCGGCTTGACATCGAACTTGACGCCGTTGTTGATCAGGTCGCCGACCAGACCGCGGTCCAGATACGTCGCGGTGCTGCGCAGTCGCTTGTCATCCGTCGTCGTCGCGACGATTTCCGTGCCTGCCGGGCTTTCCTGCAAGGTGACGTTGCGAATGCGCTTGCTGCGTACTTCTTCGAGAAAATCGGAGTACCCGATTTGGCCTGCAGAAGAAGCGCCTCGATCAAATTGCTTGAAAACGGTGAAAAGCACGAGTGCGATCACCAACCAGACGGCAATTTTCGAGAACCATTGATTGTTCACCGAGGCTCCAATTTTTCAACTTCAGACGTCGGCGTGCAAATCTGGACCCGACCAAGTTCTCTGTATATAGAGGCGAGTTTATGCGACTCAAGTGAGGCGAGGCCTTTGAAGCCTCCACTCCGGCCACAGGTGTGTCACGCCTGCGACGGTCTCTTCACGGAGTCTTCGACCACTTTGCGCACGTCCTTGAGACCCATTCCGACCAGGAAGGTTTCAGAAGATCGATCGCGAGAGGCTTTCGGCTTGATTGATTTCACAGTGCGAAAAGTCGATTTGAACAAGCCGACGAGTTCACTGTAGTTGCCGCCGTTGAAAACCTTGCAAACCAGTGCGCCTCCCGGAGTCAGGTGCCGGGTCGCGAACTCGACCGCCAGTTCGATGAGGTGTGTCACGCGGGCCGCATCCGAGCTCGCAATGCCTGTCAGATTGGGAGCCAGATCGGAAACCACGACGTCGACTGGGCGACCGCTGACGGCCGTCTCGAGCTGTGCCAAGACGGAATCCTCCCGGAAATCCCCCTGGATGAAGACCACGCCGTCGATGGGCTCGAAGTCCAGCAGGTCTAGCGCGATGATCGTGCCGTTCAGCGGCCCCAACCCTGCTCCCACCGCGTCGGCCTGTCTGATAGACAGCTTGCGACGCACATACTGGCTCCAGGCACCTGGCGACGCGCCCAAGTCGACGACGACCTGCCCCGGCTTCAAGAGGCCCAGAGTCTCGTCGATCTCCTTGAGCTTGTAGGCCGCTCGGGCGCGGTAGCCCTCCTTCTTGGACAGCTTGACATAGGTGTCGTTGAGGTGATCGAGCAGCCACGCCTTGTTGATCTTCTTGCTTTTGGATTTGACTTTCATGCTGCACCGATAATAGGCGGATGCCCGCCATCACCCTCACATCCCATCAGCGCAAGGAAAAGCGCGCCGACGCCCACCATCTCGACCCGGTGGTGTTGATCGGAGGCGACGGGCTGACCCCCGCCGTCATTCGCGAAATAGACGCCGCGCTGAACGCACACGGGCTCATCAAGGTCCGCGTCTTTTCAGACGAACGAACCTCGCGTGAAGCCATGCTCACCACACTGACCGATCAACTCGGCGCCGCTGCGATCCAGCACATCGGCAAGCTGCTCGTGCTGTGGCGCCCGGTTCCCCCGAAGGAAAAGGACGAGCGCGAAGACCGGATGCCGGGACCCAGGGTCGTCAAGTTGCTGAAATTCTCCAAGAGCGGAAATCACCGCCCCCAGGTGAAGAAGATCAAGGTTCTCGGCAATGAGCGCATTGCGGCAGGCGGCGAGATCAAGCGCGCCCGCAAACGCGTGACCAGCATCAAGCGCAAGGCAGTCGACTGACTTTCGAGCGGATCCGGCTGGCGCGAAAGTGCAGCAGCCGGGCCGCTCAGCGTGCTGCCAGCCGCCACGCCAGCAAGAGCACCAGCAGTGCCTTCAGTGCAAAGAATCCTGCCGACAAGCCGTGCAGCGCTCCAAATGACAGGCCACCTCCCTGCCCGGCACGGGCGGCGGCCATCATCGGCTGGATCACGAAGTACCCGGCAACCGTGCAGAACAGCGTACCGAGAACCAGCAGCACATCGGTGTTGAGCGCAGGGACCACGGGCTGCTCCGGTTCAACGCTTGCCGACCTGCGCGTCAGGATCAACACGATCACCGCGACTGCCAGGCTCACATAAGCCTCGACGGCAAACATGCGTCCGGCACTGCGGCCGGCGATCTCGGCGGTTGTCACGGCGAATCCGGCTGGCGCGCCTATGAACCCCACACCCAGGAGCAGGCCACCCCATACTCCCGACACCCAGCCAGCCCAGCGGCGCAGCATCGTCACGTGTCTGTTCAAACGTAACGGACGGCCATGACCTCGTAGCTCTTGACACCACCGGGCGCCTGCACCTCGGCGATGTCGCCGACCTCCTTGCCGATGAGCGCTCGGGCAATCGGCGAACTGATGGAGATCAGTCCCAGCTTCAGGTCTGCCTCGTCATCACCGACGATCTGGTAAGTGACCGACGAACCACTGGATTCGTCTTCCAGATCGACAGTGGCACCGAAGACGACCTTGCCTTCGGCATCCAGCGTCGACGGATCGATCACCTTGGCGGCCGCAAGCTTGCTCTCGATCTCCAGGATGCGCCCTTCGATGAAGCCCTGCTTGTCCTTCGCAGCCTCGTACTCGGCGTTCTCGGACAGATCGCCCTGCGCCCTCGCCTCGGCAATCGCCTGGATGACGGCATGGCGCTCCACGCTCTTCAGACGTTGAAGTTCATCCTTGAGCTTGTCGACACCGCGTTGGGTGAGAGGAATGGTCTGCATATGGGTAACCCGGGACAAAAATGAAGCCGCCGCCGGAAGCTCCAGCGGCGGCTGTAGGGGATGGATTAGCGCGCTATCGGACGAGTTTAGTGCAACTCGGCATGCAGTTCCTGCAGCGAAAGCACCACCAGATCATCCTGATGTTTCATGCCCTCGACCGCCGCTTCGCATCCCGCCATGCTGGTGTAGTAGGTGATCCGGTTCGCGAGGGCCGCCTGGCGGATGTGGCGCGAATCGGCGATCGCCGTGCGGGTTTCATCGACAGTCGTGAAGACCAGCTGGATGTCTCCGGCCTTCACCATGTCGACGATGTGCGGCCGGCCATCCTTCACCTTGTTGACCGCCCTGACGGGCACCCCGCCGTCTGAGATCGCGGCGGCCGTGCCCTTGGTCGCAACGATCTGGAAGCCCAGCGCGTGCAGATCACGTGCGACGACCACGGCCCGCTGCTTGTCGCTGTTCTTGACGGTGATGCACACCGTGCCCTTGTTCGGCAACCGCGAACCCGCGCCCAGCTGGCTCTTCAGCATCGCTTCGCCGAAGCTGCGGCCGACACCCATCACCTCGCCCGTGGAGCGCATTTCCGGCCCAAGCACCGGATCGACGCCCGGGAACTTGTTGAACGGGAACACCGCCTCCTTGACGCTGAAATACGGCGGGATGACTTCGGCAGGCACCTTGCCGTTCTTCTGTTGCTGATCAGACAGCTTGCGGCCGACCATGCAGCGCGCAGCGATCTTCGCCAGTTGGAGTCCGGTGGCCTTCGACACGAAGGGAACCGTGCGCGATGCACGCGGATTCACCTCGAGCACGTAGACGACGGCATCGGCCCCTTCGCCCTGGATGGCGAACTGCACGTTCATCAGCCCCTTGACCTTCAGCGCGCGCGCCATCAGCGTGGTCTGGCGTCGCATTTCGTCCTGAAGCGCCACGGGCAGCGAGTACGGCGGCAACGAACAGGCCGAGTCACCGGAGTGGATGCCGGCCTGCTCGACGTGTTCCATGATGCCGCCGATCATCACGCCCGACTCGGCATCGCTGCCGTCGGCGATGCAGTCGACATCGACCTCGATCGCGTCGTCGAGGAAGCGGTCCAGCAACACCGGCGACTTCTCGCTGACCTTGACGGCTTCACGCATGTAGCGCTCGAGGTCCTTGTCGCCATGCACGATTTCCATCGCGCGGCCGCCGAGCACATAACTTGGGCGCACCACCAGCGGATAGCCGATCTCCTTCGCCAGCAGCAGCGCCTGCTCTTCGGTGCGCGCGGTGCGGTTCGGTGGCTGCTTCAATCCGAGTTCGTTCAGCAACTTCTGGAAGCGCTCGCGGTCCTCGGCCACGTCGATGCTGTCGGGCGATGTGCCGACGATCGGCACGCCGGCCCGCTCGAGATCGAGCGCCAGCTTCAATGGTGTCTGCCCGCCGTACTGAACGATCACGCCAACCGGCTTTTCCTTGGCAACGATCTCGAGCACGTCTTCCAGCGTCACCGGCTCGAAGTACAGGCGGTCCGAGGTGTCGTAGTCGGTCGACACCGTCTCGGGGTTGCAGTTGACCATGATGGTCTCGTAGCCGTCTTCACGCATCGCGAGCGCGGCATGCACGCAGCAGTAGTCGAACTCGATACCCTGCCCGATGCGGTTCGGCCCGCCCCCCAGCACCATGATCTTCTTGCGATCGGTCGGCTCGGCCTCGCACTCCTCGTCGTAGGTGGAGTAGAGGTACGCCGTCTGCGTCGAGAACTCGGCCGCACAGGTGTCTACCCGCTTGAACACCGGGCGAACGTTGGCTGACCAGCGGGCTTCGCGCACCAGATGCTGGTTCGTGCCCAGCAGCTTGGCGAGTCGACGATCGGAGAAACCCTTCTGCTTCAGGAAGCGCAACTCGTCAGCCGACAGACTCGCCAGCGACCGGCCGGACAGCGCCTGCTCAGTCTGGATCAGTTGCTCGATCTGCGCGAGGAACCAGGGATCGATCGCGGTTTCCTCGAAGATTTCCTGAAGGCTCAGGCCAATTCGGAAAGCATCGCCCACGTACAGGATGCGCTCGGGCCCGGCCTCGCCGATCTCCTCGATGATCTCGTCGCGGTCCGTGCTGCGCTCGCTCAAACCATCGATGCCGGTCTCGAGTCCCCGCAGCGCCTTCTGGAAGCTTTCCTGGAAGGTGCGACCCATCGCCATCACCTCACCGACCGACTTCATCTGCGTCGTCAGGTGCGAGTCCGCAGCCGGGAACTTCTCGAACGCGAAACGCGGGATCTTCGTCACCACGTAATCGATGCTCGGCTCGAAGCTGGCCGGGGTGGCGCCACCAGTGATGTCGTTGCGCAGCTCATCGAGCGTGTAGCCGACGGCCAGCTTGGCAGCCACCTTGGCGATCGGGAATCCGGTGGCCTTGGAGGCCAGCGCCGACGACCGAGACACCCGGGGATTCATCTCGATGACGACCATGCGGCCATCGTTCGGATTGATCGCGAACTGCACGTTCGATCCGCCGGTGTCGACGCCGATCTCGCGAAGGATCGCGATGCTCGCGTTACGCAGCAGCTGGTATTCCTTGTCGCTGAGAGTTTGGGCCGGCGCCACCGTGATCGAGTCGCCGGTGTGGATGCCCATCGGGTCCAGGTTCTCGATGGCACAGACGATGATGCAGTTGTCCGCCTTGTCGCGAACCACTTCCATCTCGTACTCTTTCCAGCCGATCAGGCTCTCCTCGATCAGCAGTTCCTTGGTCGGCGACAGGTCGAGGCCGCGCTTGCAGATCTCCTCGAACTCCTCCGGGTTGTAGGCGATGCCGCCACCGGTGCCGCCGAGCGTGAAGCTGGGGCGGATCACCATCGGAAAGCCATTGCTGCCGGTCTCGGCCGTGATGCGCTGCTGCACCTCGAGGGCTTCCTCCATCGAGTGCGCGATTCCGCTGCGCGCGGAGCCCAGGCCGATGCCGGTCATCGCGTCCTTGAACTTCAGCCGGTCCTCGGCCTTCTCGATGGCCTTCTCGTTGGCGCCGATCATCTCGACGTTGTATTTCGACAGCACACCGTTCTTGTGCAGATCGAGTGCGCAGTTCAGCGCCGTCTGGCCCCCCATGGTGGGCAGCACGGCATCGGGCCGCTCCTTCGCGATGATCTTCTCGACCACCTGCCAGGTGATGGGCTCGATGTAGGTCGCATCGGCCATCTCCGGGTCGGTCATGATCGTCGCCGGATTGCTGTTGACGAGGATGACGCGGTAGCCCTCCTCGCGCAGCGCCTTGCAGGCCTGGGCTCCGGAGTAATCGAATTCGCAGGCCTGGCCGATGATGATCGGACCGGCGCCGATGATCAGGATCGATTTGAGGTCGGTGCGCTTAGGCATGTTGACCTCCAGCCACTGCAGCGTTCTTTGCCTGAGATTCCATCAACGCAGTGAAGCGATCGAACAGGTAGCCGATGTCGTGCGGCCCGGGCGATGCTTCAGGGTGGCCCTGGAAGCAGAACGCCGGACGGTCGGTACGCGCCAGGCCCTGCAAGGTGCCATCGAACAGGCTGACGTGGGTCGGTCTCAGGTTATTCGGCAAAGTGGTCTCGTCGACGGCAAAGCCGTGGTTCTGGCTGGTGATGCTCACACGCCCGCTGTCGAGGTCCTTGACAGGGTGGTTGGCACCGTGATGGCCGAATTTCATCTTGAAGGTCTTGGCTCCGGAGGCCAGCGCCAGGATCTGGTGCCCCAGGCAGATTCCGAAGGTCGGGATGCCACTTTCGACCAATGCGCGAGTGGCTTCGATGGCGTAGTCGCAAGGCTGCGGGTCGCCCGGGCCGTTGCTGAGGAAGATGCCATCCGGCTTCAGCGCAAGCACCTCGCTCGCCGGTGTCTGAGCCGGAACCACGGTCACCTTGCAGCCGCGGCTGGCAAGCATGCGCAGGATGTTGCGCTTGACGCCGAAGTCGAGCGCGACGACGTGGAAGCGCGGCTCGGTGAGGCTCGCATAGCCCAGGCCGAGCGCCCACTCGGTTTCGGTCCAGACGGCACGAGCGCCGCAGGTCACGACCTTCGCCAGATCGAGTCCGGCCATGCTGGGAGCCGCACGCGCGGCAGCCAGGGCCTGTTCGAAGTGCGACTCCACCAGCGTCTCGCCGGCGTTCAGGGTCAGGATGCAGCCGTTCTGTGCGCCACTGGTTCGCAGCAGCCGGGTGAGGCGGCGTGTGTCGATGTTCGCGATCGCCACCGTGCCCTCGCGTTGCAGATACTGCGGCAACGTCTCGGTCATGCGGAAGTTCGACGCCAGGACGGGCAGGTCCTTGATGATCAGACCGGCAGCGTGGACCCGATCCGATTCGACATCCTCGGCATTGACGCCATAGCTGCCGATGTGCGGGTAGGTCAGCGTGACGATCTGGCGGCAGTAGCTGGGATCGGTGAGGATTTCCTGGTAGCCGGTGAGCGCGGTGTTGAAAACCACCTCACCACAGGTCTGTCCTGGAGAGCCGATCGAATTGCCGATGAACCGGGAGCCGTCTGCGAGAACAAGGATTGCGGGGGGCAGGACGGGCAACAAGGAAATCTCCGTTGGTGCACCCAGCTCTGCCCCGCAGCGCGGGCTGCGAGTCGGAATCCGGTGGGAAACTTGGAAGGGTTTCGCTGGGGGCGGGTGTGTTCTGGTAAACCTCCGGATTGTAATGGGTGACCAGCCGTCGAACCCCGAGCGCCCCTTCCGAAAGTCAGGTGCCGAGGGCTGCGATGCCCGCCTTGGCAACCTGCGCGTCTTCGCTGCTCTTCACTCCGCTGACCCCCACCGCGCCGATGCAATGCCCGTCCGCGATCACCGGGACACCTCCTTCGAGCAGTCCATCGATCTCGGGTGCGCTGAGGAAAGACACCCGCCCCCCGTTGATCAACTCCTCGTAGATGCGGCTCTCGCGGCGTCCCAGCGCGGCGGTCCTTGCCTTGGCGGGCGCAATGTGCGCCGAGACAGGCGCGGCACCATCGAGCCGCTGAAACCACAACAGATGTCCGCCATCGTCGACGATGGCAATCGACACGGCCCACTGGTGAGCGACTGCCTCCTGTTCGCAAGCCGCGGCCATGCGTTTCACGTCGGCCAGGGTCAGAGCAGGTCTGGAGATCATGGCGCACCACCTTGAAAAAGCCAAAACCCGACTGTATCCGCCGTGGTTTGCGCGATTCGGAACCACCTTGCCACTGGCGCGGAGGCCGCTCTCCCCATCAGTGCGACGCGCTTGGCGGGGAACTAGAATCCGGCCGGCGAGTCTCACCGCCTGTCTCATTTCCACGGGAGTCCTGTATGAACCAAACACTGCGCGCCGGCTATGTCGGCTCGATCACATCGGTGGAGCAGCGCAACCGCGTCCTTCGCAACACCTACTGGCTTCTGGCCCTGTCGATGGTGCCCACGGTGCTGGGCGCATGGATCGGAGTCTCGACCGGGATCGCCCAACTCATGACCCCGGGCATCAGCCTGATCGTTTTCATGGGCGGCGCATTCGGGTTCATGTATGCCATCGAGAAGACCAAGAACTCGGCGTCCGGGGTTCCCGTGTTGCTGGCTTTCACCTTCTTCATGGGCCTGATGCTGTCGCGCATGATCGGCGCCGTTCTTGGCCTGTCCAACGGTGCAAGCCTGATCATGATGGCGTTTGCAGGCACAGGAGCAATCTTCCTGGGCATGGCAACGCTGTCGACCGTGATCAAGCGCGACCTGTCGTCGATGGGCAAGTTCCTGTTCATCGGCATGATCATGCTGCTGGTGGCCGGCATCGCGAACATCTTCATCCAATCGAGCGCCCTGATGATCACGCTGTCGGTGCTGGCGATCGGGATCTTCTCGGCCTTCATCCTGCACGACCTGAAGCGTGTCAGGGACGGCGAGGAAACCAACTACATCACCGCAACGCTGGGCGTGTACCTGAGCATCTACAACGTGTTCCAGTCTCTGCTTGCGATCCTGGGCATCGCTGGCGGCAACAACGACTGATTGCTGTCGGCAGGACACTGAAAGACGGGGCCTTCGGGTCCCGTTTTTCTTGGTTGGTCATCCTTCGCGATCGAACACTGCGATGCTCTCGACATGGGCTGTGTGCGGGAACATGTTGACGGCTCCCGCAGCTAACAACACATA
>Ga0073904_10001695_pt1 | contig 16470 bp, 13 predicted proteins | sample KloWWTrecipitate_FD_66668 | JGI IMG/M metagenome (GOLD analysis project Ga0073904, IMG submission 66668) | Active sludge microbial communities from Klosterneuburg, Austria, studying microevolution and ecology of nitrifiers - Klosterneuburg... | ecosystem: Engineered > WWTP > Aerobic digester >... | reverse complement strand
GAGGGCGCGGAACGCGATTTCCGGCCTCGCGCGCCTGCAGCCACGCGGTGGCACGATCGTCCGCCCGGACGGATCGCGCGACTACGTGAAGCTGGACGAAATCCAGCCCGGAATGGAGCTGGAGATCAAGGCGGGCGAACGGGTGCCTGTCGATAGCCGGCTGATCTCCACCGGATCGAGTTTTGATTACTCGATCATCAGCGGCGAGTCGCTGCCGCATCACGTCGAGAGCGGCGAGACGGTTATTGCAGGCGCGGCATGCCTTTCGGGTCCCGTGCAAGTCGTCGCCGAACGCGCAGCGCCCGACTCCTATCTGTCGCGCATGGCATCCATGATGGACGCCGCCGAAACAGCCAAGACCAAGCCCCGGCGCATCGCCGACCGGGCTTCGTCAGTCTATGCGCCGATCGTCCACACTATCGCCATCACCACCTTCCTGGCCTGGGGCATTTTTGGTGGGGATTGGCACGCGGCGCTGATGAATGCCGTGGCCGTGCTGATCATAACCTGCCCCTGCGCACTGGCGCTGGCGGTGCCGATCGTCCACGTCGTTGCGGCCGGACGGCTGTTCGAGCGGGGCATCCTGATGAAGGATGGGGCGGCGCTGGAGCGGATTGCCGAGATCGACTCGGTCGCGTTCGACAAGACGGGGACGCTGACGCGGGGCAATCCGCGGCTGGTTGCGGCTTCACTGCCGGATGATGCGGCGACCGAGATGGCGGCGGCGCTGGCGTCGGCGAGCACGCATCCGCTGTCGAAGGCGATTGCCCACAGTCTAGGGCGGTCGCCGGCGGCGCTTGCGGCGGTCGCAGAGTTTCCCGGCAAGGGCGTTGAGGCCCGCGCGGAGGGCGTCGTCTGGCGGCTCGGCTCGCCGCTGTGGTGCGGTGTGCCTGCGGTGGATGGCAGGGAGCCGAGTGGGGTCTGGCTGTCGCGGGATGCGGTCGCCATTGGGAATTTTGTGTTCGAGGACGAAGTCCGGCCGGATGCGCGGCAATCGGTTAATGCGCTGAAAACCCTCGGACTTCCGGTGCGACTGCTGTCGGGCGACGCGCGGCTGGCGGTGACGCTGGCGGCTGAGGCCACCGGGATTGCGGAGGCGCGGGCGGGGTTGGCGCCGGAGGAGAAGCTGGTGGATGTGGCGCGCGGGCGGACGCTGATGGTGGGGGATGGCATCAACGATGCGCCGGCGCTGCGGGCGGCTTATGCGTCGATGGCGCCGTCGAGCGCGGCGGACATTGGCAGGAATGCTGCAGATTTTGTGTTTACCGGCGAGGACCTGGGGGCGGTGCCCTTCGTCATCAGGACGGCGCGGGGGGCGGCGCGGATCGTGGTGCAGAACCTGGCGATCGCGATCGGGTACAATGCGATAGCGGTGCCGCTGGCGATCAGTGGGCAGGTGACGCCGTTGATTGCGGCGGTGGCGATGTCGGCGTCGTCGCTGATCGTGGTCGCCAACGCCCTGCGGCTGCGGCTGGGGTCGGGGCGTAAGCCACTGCAAAATCATAAGATTTCGTTGCAGGAGCGCACGGCATGAGTGGGCTGGCATTGCTGATCCCGATCGCCATTCTCATGGGGCTGGGGGCACTGGCGGCGTTCATGTGGGCGCTGCGGGCGGGGCAGTATGACGACATGGATGGCGCGAGCCAGCGGATCTTCGAGGAGGACGACAGGCCCTGATCAGCCGGCGCGGGCGGTGAGGCGGGCCATGTCGGGGACGGTGACCTGGCGGTGGTTGACGACGTCGATCACCTTGTCGTGGCGCAGTTTCGAAATCTGGCGGGAGACGGTTTCTATGGTGAGGCCGAGGAAGTCGGCCATGTCGGAACGCGAGAGCGGTAGTTCGAATATGATTGCCGCAGCGCCCCCTGAAGACCAAGGCCCGCTTCGCTTTGCGATGAGCAGGATCAAGGACGCAACGCGCTGCTGCGCGTCCTTGCGGCCGAGCGTCACCATCCAGTCGCGGGCATCGTCGAGATCCTGCAAGGACTGATCGAGCAGGCGCTGCTTCAGTTCGGCGCTGCCGGCGACGAGGCCCTCGAGCACGGACTTGGGGACACGGCAGAGATCAACGTCGGACGCGGCTTCGACGGTCAGCAGGTTTTCCGTCCCGAACAGGCGGCCGAGCAGATCGGGCGCGAACTGCAGGCCCACCATCTGCTGCTTGCCGTCGCGCAGCACCCGCTGCAGCTTGACGACGCCGTCCGTGACATTGGCATAACTTGTGATTTCGCTGTTCTCGAAGACCAGCGGATCGCCCGCGCCGTGGCTCGTGTGCCGGGCGCTGCGGGCCATCCGGTGCAGTTCGGCCACCGTCAGCGCGGCACAGATGCCGACATGGCGGACACTGCAGTCCTTGCAGGTTTCCGGCAGGTCGGTGGTTTCGATCGTGGTCATCTGGGGGTTCCGGTTCCCGCCCTATGTGCCATGCGAGGAAGCCGCGCATTTGATTCCGATCAAGGACGCCGGACATGGGCACTGGCAGTCATGGGATACTGAAGAGGTGATCCGATGTCTGAAGAACTCGTCGCGCGTTATTCGAAGCCCGTGCCGCGCTACACGAGCTACCCCACCGCGCCGCACTTTCATGCCGGCGTGACCGACGAGACCTATGCCGAATGGCTCGGCGCGGTGCCGGCCGACGCGGCGCTGTCGCTCTACGTGCACATCCCCTTCTGCGACCGGCTGTGCTGGTTCTGCGGCTGCCACACCAAGCAGGTGCTGCGCTACGACCCGATCGCCGCCTACCTGCCGATGGTGCATCGCGAGATCGAGGCGGTTGCCGCCCGGCTCGGTGGCCGTGGCCGCGCCGTGGCGCTGCACTTTGGCGGCGGCTCGCCCTCGATGCTGGCGCCCACCGATTTCGTGGCGCTGACCAACCTGATCCGCCAGCGCTTCAGCATCGACCCGGCGTTCGAGCTCAGCATCGAGATCGACCCCAACGACATGACGCCCGACCGCTACGATGGCTTTGCCGCCGCGGGCGTGACGCGCATCAGCGTCGGGGTGCAGGATTTTGACCCGAAGGTGCAGCACGCCATCAACCGGCTGCAGACCTATGAGCAGACCCGCGACGTGGTCGAGGGGATGCGCGAGCGCGGCGTGGGATCGGCCAATCTCGACGTGCTCTACGGCCTGCCGTTCCAGACGGTGGAGACGGTCGAACGGACGGTGGACCTGGCGCTCAGCATGGCGCCGGACCGCATTGCGCTGTTCGGCTACGCCCATGTGCCGTGGATGAAGACGCACCAGAAGATGATCGATGAAACCGCCCTGCCCTCGGTCACCGAGCGGCTGGAACAGTCGCTGGCGGCAGCCGAGCGCATCATCGCCGCCGGCTACCGGCAGATCGGCATCGACCACTTCGCGCGCCCCAGCGACACGCTGGCCGAGGCGGCGGAACACGGGAACCTGCACCGGAACTTTCAGGGTTATACGACCGACGACGCGCCGGTGCTGCTCGGCTTCGGCGCCTCCTCGATCGGCAACCTGCCCGACGGCTATGTGCAGAACGTGCAGGCGACCGGCGAGTACATGCGGCGCGTGGCGGCCAACGGCCTCGCCGTGGCCCGCGGCATCCGCTTTACCGGCGACGACAGGCTGCGCGGCTTCACCATCGAGCGGCTGATGTGCGACTTCGGCGTGGCGTTCGACGAGCTGCGCCGCCGGTTCGGGGCAGAGGCCGATGCGGTGATCGGGGAGCTGCGCGACTATGCGGCGACGAACCCCGACGCGCTGGTCGAACTGTCGGCTTCGGGCCTCGCCGTGACCGACCGGGGGCGGCCCTTCATCCGGGCGATCGCCGCGCAATTTGACGCCTACCTCGCTGGTGGAGCTGGCCGGCACTCGGTGGCGGTGTAGCTGCACCCTGACCCTCAGTCGTCATGGGGGCGTGGCCCGGCGATCCATTGGATGGTCAGGCGCGTCGGTGGGATCGAGTGGGCCCCCGGGTCAAGCCCGGGGGTGACGCAGTGGGTGGGGCGCTTCGGCTCGCGGACCCCACTACGTGTGGAGCTGGCTGGCACTCGGTGGCGGTGTAGCTGCACCCTGACCCTCAGTCGTCATGGGGCGTGACCCGGCGATCCACTGGATGGCCAGGCGCGTCGGCGGGATCGAATGGGCCCCCGGGTCAAGCCCGGGGGTGACGCAGTGGGTGGGGCGCTTCGGCGCGCGGACCCCACTACGTGTGGAGCTGGCCGGCACTCGGTGGCGGTGTAGACGCAACTGCACCCTGACCCTTAGTCGTCATGGGGGCGTGACCCGGCGATCCATTGGATGGCCAGGCGCGTCGGCGGGATCGAGTGGGCCCCCGGGTCAAGCCCGGGGGTGACGCAGTAGGTGGCGCGCTTCGGCGCGTAGCCCCACTACGCATTATCCCTCGGAGACGAACCGGAATTTCGACTCTGGCCGGTCTGGTCCAGTTTCGCCCCGTCGAACCAGGGGGCCGGGGCAATGCAGATTCAATCGTCATTCAGGGCAGAGCGCGCGAGCGGGAGCGGTGCGTTTCCGGCCAGCCCGGCGGCGGGGATGCAGGCGTCGGCGGTGACGCTCTATCCCACCGACGCCACGATCTACGCCCAGGGCGATGCCACCGGCCCGCTCTGCCTCGTCGAGTTCGGCACGGTGCGCATCTGCCGAATGACGGCGGATGGCCGCCGCCAGATCACCGGCTTTCTGACCGCCGGTGACGTGTTCGGCTTCGAAGCCGGCAGCGAGCACGAATCGTGCGCCGAAAGCGTCGATGGCGCGGGCGTCCGCGTGTTGCGCAGCGCCGCCGGGAGCGAACCCACGGGCGCGATGCTGCAGATGGCGCTCCGCACCCTCGCCCGCACGCAGCACCAGCTCGTGCTGCTGGGGTGCCGCAGCGCCAACATGCGCATGGCCGCCTTCATTGCCGATTTCAGCGAACGGCAGGGCGACGAGCGCCGGGTGCGCCTGTCGATGCAGCGCAACGACATTGCCGACTATCTCGGGCTGACGTTCGAAACGGTGTCGCGCACGCTGCGCTATCTCAAGGATGAGGGCATCATCCGGCTGAAGTCGACCTCGGATATCGAAATCCTCGATCGCAACGCGCTGGACGGCCTCTGCGAGTAAAGGCCCCGCAGCCAGGCGCCCCGCCCGGCTAGACCTCGCCTGCCCGCAGCGGCATGACCGAGAGCGTATCGAGGCCGCGGTATTGCGCGAGCCCCAGCCTGAGGCTCTGCGCCACGCGCTCGGCACGATCGATGAACAGCCGGGCCACGTCGGGCGGGCACAGGTGCTCGACGGTTTCCCGAAACAGCGCCAGCCAGCGCACGAAGTGCGGATCGGCCAGATCGTCGATGACGATGTGTTTTGGCATCGGGCGGCCGTTATAGGTGCCCGCGCCGAGCAGCATGGACGACCAGAAGCTGGTGATCTTGTCGAGGTGATGGGGCCAGTCGGCCTCGGCGATCACCCGGTTGAAGATCGGGCCGATGACATCGTCGCGCCGCGCCTTGCCGTAGAAATCATCCACCACCGCCCGCACCATCGCCTCGTCCAGCCCGTCGGGAATGAGACGGCCGGTGGGATGGAGACGCGGGCCGCTGGGCGGGGTGGACATTGCCGTGATCCTGAAGTGTTGCGCCGGTGCGGGAGGCACCGGCGCAATGTCAATATCAGGCGACTTTGGCGAGAGCTTGCTCGACATCGGCGATGATGTCGTCGATGTGCTCGATGCCGACCGAAATGCGCACCAGATCTTCCGAGACACCGGCGCGGGCCAGTTCCTCGGGGTTGAGCTGGCGGTGCGTGGTGGAGGCCGGGTGACAGGCCAGCGACTTGGCGTCGCCGATGTTCACGAGCCGCAGGATCATGTTCAGGCCGTCGATGAACTGGCCACCCGCCGTGGCGCCGCCCTTGATGCCGAAGCTGACGATGCCCGAGGCCTTGCCCCTGGTGATCTTCTTCGCCACCGCGTTGTACTTGCTATCCGGCAGAGCCGCGTAGTTCACCCAAGCAACCTTGGGATGGTTCTTCAGCCACGCCGCCAGCTTCTCGGCGTTTTCGCAGTGGCGCTCCATGCGCAGGCCAAGCGTTTCCAGCCCCATGAGGAACAGGAAGGCGTTGTGCGGCGACAGCGCTGCGCCGGTGTTGCGCAGCGGCACGACGCGGCAGCGCCCGATATAGGCGGCAGGCCCGAGCGCCGCGGTATAGACGACGCCGTGATAGGACGGATCGGGCTCGTTGAGGACCTTGAAGCGCTCCTTGTTGGCCACCCAGTCGAACTTGCCGGAATCGACGATGATGCCGCCGATCGAGTTGCCGTGGCCGCCGATGTACTTGGTCAGCGCGTGGACGACGATATCGGCGCCGAAATCGAACGGCCGGCAGAGATAGGGCGTGGCGACGGTGTTGTCGACGATCAGCGGCACGCCGTGCTTGTGGGCGATTTCGGCGAGGCGCTTGATATCGACGACGTTGCCGGCCGGATTGCCGATCGACTCGCAGAACACCGCCTTGGTGTTCTTGTCGATGAGCCGGTCGAAAGCCTCGAAATCATCGGCGGCGGCCATGCGCACCTCGATCCCCTGACGCGGGAACGAGTGCATGAAGAGGTTATAGGTGCCGCCATAGAGCTGGCTGGTCGACACGATGTTGTCGCCGACGCCGGCAATGGCCTGAATGGAATAGGTGATGGCCGCCATGCCCGACGCGACGCAGAGGCCGGCGATGCCGCCTTCCATCTCGGCGACGCGCTTTTCCAGCACGTCGGTCGTCGGGTTCATGATGCGGGTGTAGATGTTGCCCGGCACGGCGAGGTTGAACAGATCGGCGCCGTGCTGCGTGTTGTCGAACGTATAGGACGTCGTCTGGTAAATCGGCACGGCGGCGGCCTTCGTGGTCGCCTCGGCGGTGTAGCCGTGGTGCAGCGCAATGGAATCGAGTTTCACGTAATCTTCTCCTCAACTGGGATACGGCGCCATGCGCCGCCTGGAGCGCCCCCGGTGCTCGGACAGGGTCGGGCTAGCCGAACCTATACTTGGGCCACCGCGAGAAGCCAGCGACGAATTGGCGTTGATCTGACGGGCAGTGGAATAACGTGCGCACGCACGGCCCGGCGGGGACGCCGGACCATGCGCGGTTTCGATGCGAGGGGCATCCACCGTGTGGTGGACGCCGGCGTTTCCCTTCAGGCGGCCTTGTGGCCAGCCAGCACCATGTCGGCGACCTTTTCGGCCACCATGATGGTGGGGATGTTGAGGTTGGCGCGCGGCGCGGTCGGCATGATCGAGGCATCGGCGACGCGCAGGCCCGAAACGCCGTGGACGCGCGCCGACCTGGGATCGACCACCGCATCGCGATCGTCGGCCGGGCCCATCTTGCAGGTGCCGCAGACGTGCCACTGGCCGAATGCGTTGGACTTAACGTAGTCCTCGATCATGTCCTGATCGGTCAGCAACTGCTTCAGCGTCATGCCGGTGGCCACCGCGATATCGAAGAAGGCGCGGCGGGCCGGCGGCAGGATGTCGATCACCGCCGCGACCGGCGCGGTGATGATGTAGTTGCGCACCGTCTGGCGCCCGAGCGACTTGGCAAAGCCGGTGTAGCTCGAGGGGCTCGGGTGCTCGAGATAGCCCGCGAGCGCGTCGGTGGCGAAGAGGCGGGCCATGAGGTGGAGCGAACCGCAGAGGCGCTGCAGGTCGCGGCTGTCGGAGAGATAGTTGAGGTCGATCAGCGGTTCGACGCGCGGATCGGCGCTGACGAGATCGACGCGGCCGCGCGATTCCGCCTTGTTGATCCAGGCGAGCATCGAGGCGATGCGGATGCCGAGCGGGTGCCAGGCGGATTTCGCCGCCAGCATCATGAACATGTCCGAGGGGCCGCAGCCCTCGACGCCGGAGCTGTAGCGGAGGCCAAGGTGGATGTGGCGGCGGGTGTTCTTCAGCCGCGCGTGCGGCTTGATGTAGGCCGAGAGCGAGGTGCCCGGGTGTTCCTGCAGGTTCGTGCCGATGCCGGGGAGATCGACCACCACCTCGACGCCGACCTTGCGCAGCGCGACCTTGGGGCCGATGCCCGAGCGCATCAGCAGCGCGGGGGAGTGGATGGCGCCCGATGAGACGATGGTCTCGCGGGCGGGGATGATCTCCTCTTTCCCCTCGCGCTCGACGCGGACGCCGGTGACGCGCGTGCCGTCGAGCACGAGCTGCAGGACGTGCGTTTCGGCGAGGATGGTGAGGTTGGAGCGGGCCCGGGTCGCGGTGTCGAGATAGGCCATCGCGGTCGAGACGCGGTGCTTGCCCTCGTTGTTGGTCAGCGACATGGGGAAGTGGCCGTCGGTGAAGGCGCCGTTCTGGTCCTCGAGGCCGGGGTAGCCGACCTCGGTCATGGCGCGCTCGGCGGCGAGCGAGAGCTTGGGCCACTTGGCGCGGGGAATGCGGTGGATCGGCAGCGGGCCGGATTTGCCGTGCAGCGGGCCGCCGAAATCGAGGTCGTTCTCCAGCCGCTTGAAGAAGGGCAGGACGCCGTTCCAGTTCCAGCCCTCGCAGCCGAGGCCCTCCCACTCGTCGTAGTCCTCGGGCGTGCCGCGGTTGGCGATCTGGCCGTTGATGGACGAGCCGCCGCCCATGAGCTTTGCCTGCTCATACTTCTTCGGCGCCGGGCGGTCGGGGCGGTTGTGCAGGTTCGGCTGGGTGTGGGCCTTGAGGCCGGCCCAGTGGTTGCGCGGATCGTGCGCGGCCTTGCCCGGATAGGTGTCGAGGATGGCCTCGCCTTCCTCGCCCGGCGGCAGGTCGCGACCGGCCTCGATGAGCGCAACCTTCAGCTGCGGATTGGCCGAGAGGCGGTTGGCGAGCACGCATCCGGCGCTGCCGCCACCCACGATGATGTAGTCGAACATATCTGGTCTTTCCGGGTATAGCGGAGCGTCAGGCGCCCCAGCGCGAGTTGAAGAATGCGACGGCCGTCTCGGCGACCTCCTGGTCCTCGGCCGTGGTGCCGGAGCTCACGCCGATGGCGCCGACAACGGCCCCGCGGACGACCAGCGGAATGCCGCCGGGCAGCGTCGTGAAGCGGCCGTTGAGCAGCGCCTGCGCGCCGAACCCGGGGGCGCCGGGCTGCGTCGCGGGGCCGATTTCCTTCGTCGCCTTGCGGGTGCCGGAGGCGGCGAAGGCCTTGGTGATGGCAATCTCGATCGAGAAGAATTTCGCCCCGTTCATGCGCCGGAAGGCGACGAGGTGGCCCGCTTCATCGACGATCGCGATGTTCTGCGGGATCCCCATTTTCTCGGCATGGGCGGTGGCCGCGGCGATCACCGCCTCGGCGGTTTCGTAGTCGATGCTGATCTTGGTGAGCACGATAAACTCCAGAAAATGCGCTAGCCCTTGACCGAGCCGCTGGTGAGGCCGGAGACGATCTGCCGTCCGAGCACCACGAAGATGATGAGGATGGGGATGATGCCGAGCATGGCTGCGGCGGTCAGCGGGCCCCATTCGCGGCCGAAATAGCCGATGAAGTTGTAGATGGCGGGCTGCACGGGGCGCAGCGCCGGGTTATCGACCATCACCGAGCTCGCGACGAACTCGTTCCAGGCGCCGACGAAGGCGAGGACGCCCGCCGCGCCGAGCGCCGGGCGGACCAGCGGCAGGATGATGCGCAACAGGATGCCGAGGCGGCCGGAACCATCGATCAGCGCCGCCTCGTCGAGTTCACGCGGCACGCCTTCGAGTGTGCCCTTGATGATCCAGATGGCCATCGGCAGCTGGTTGGCGGTGTAGATCAGCGGCAGGGTGAACCAGGCGTTGGTGATCCCGAGCCGGGTGAAATAGATGTAGTTGGGAATGAGCAGCGCCGCGGCACCCAGCGACAGCGGGATCGAGGCGACGACGAGCAGCAGCAGCACCTTGCGGAACGGGAACTCGAAGCGGTCGAAGGCGTAAGCCGCCGGCAGCGCCAGCGCGAGGGTGAGCACCACCGTGGTCACGGCGTAGAACAGCGTGATCTGCAGGTTGCCGAGGAAGCCGCTGGCGATGACCCGCTCGTAGTTCGCGAGCGTCGGGGTGAAGTCGAAGATCGCCGGCGGGAAGCGGAACAGGTCGGGCTCGGACTTGAGCGAGGTGAGGATGCCCCAGACCACCGGCACGAGGTTCAGCACGCACAGCAGCCCGAAGAGGCAACTGGTGGCGATGGCCCAGAGCGGCGGCAGGGTGACGCGGGGCCGGTAGGCCGGGATGGCGCGTGTCGTCGTGGCCATGATCAGACCTTCCACTTCGAGAGGCGGACATAGGCGAGGACGAGCAGCACATTGCCCGCGAACATCAGCACCGCCAGCGAGGTGGCCGAGCCGAGGTCGTAGTTGATGAAGGCGCGGTCGAAGACATCCATCGGCAGGATGCGGGTCGAGGCGCCGGGGCCGCCGCCGGTGAGCACGAGCGGGGTCTCGACGGTGTTGACGTTGCTGAGGGTGAGCACGATCGTGACGAGCAGCAGCGGGGTCTTGAGTAGCGGCAGGGTGATCGACGTGAAAATCTGCCAGTCACTGGCGCCGGCGATGCGGGCCGCCTCGTTGAAATCTTCGGGAATGCCCTTGAGGCCGGCGAGCAGCACGATCAGCGCGTAGCCGATACGCTTCCACACCGAGACGGCAATGAGAAAGCCCATCGCGCCATTGGGGTCGTTGAGCGGGTGCAGGTCCGGCAGACCGAGCGCGCGGGCCAGCGACAGGGCGAGGCCGATGTCGTTGAGGAACACCCAGCGGAAAAGGAGCGTGGCGACCACCGTCGAGATGATCCACGGCAGGATCACCACCATCTGCGCGATGAAGGCAAAACGCCCCTTGAGCGAGTTGATCCACACCGCGAGGCAGAGCGCGATCGCGGTGGTGATGGCGACGGATGACAGGGTGAAGATGATGGTGCGGACGAGCGTTGCGCCCATCGCCGGATCGGTGAACAGGCGGGCGTAGTTGCCCAGCCCGATGAAATTGGTCGGCGCGCCGTACTGGATGCGGAAGAGGCTGAACCAGAAGCCGTAAAAGACCGGCGAGAACAGCACCAGCGTCATCATAGCCAGCGCCGGCAGCACGTAGAGAAGTGGAAATCGCCGCTGATCCATCGATGCACTCACGTTACGGGGGGCGGGTGCGCGCCCACGGCGCGCACCCAGAAATTTAGCGGTTGTTCTGACGGTTGAATTCGTCGGCAGCGTCCTTGAGGGCCTGCTCGACCGCCACGCCTTCCACGAGGATGCGCTGGGCAGCCTTGTTCAGCACCTGGCGATAGCCACCAACGGAGAACTCGATCGGCGTCAGCCAGCCGTACTTGGCCGAACCTTCCGCAGCGACGCTGAGGAATTCGTTGCCCGGCTGGGCGATGAAGTCCTTCATGTTCTCGAGCGTGGACAAGAGGCCCGGGACCTGGCCGCCATCCTCAACCCACACGCGATCGCCATCGGGACCGAGCATGTATTCGACGAACTTGCCGGCCTGCTCCTTGACGGGGCTGCCCGACCACACGCCGACGGCCCAGCCCGCCATCACGGCAGGCGAGTGCTCGGCGGTGCCGTTGCCCGGCCACATGGCGAGGCCAACCTTGTCCTTGCCGAGCTTGGCCTGGAGCGTCGAGACGCGCACGGCTGGGCCCTGGATCATCGCGACACGGTCGGCAGCGAACTGCTCGAACAGGTCATCGACGGTCCACGACACGGCGTCGGCAGGCGATACCTTGTCCTTGCTCACGAGGTCGGTGATGAAGGTCATGGCCGCGACGCCAGTCGGGGAGGCGAAGTTCGCGGTGCCGTCATCGTTGAACAGCTTCTCGCCGGCCGCAAGAATCTGCGGGATGATCGGCGAGGGATCGGCCTGCTGCTCGGAGAAGGCGGTGGCAAAGCCATAGCGGCTGACGTTGCCCGCAGCGTCGGTGACGGTGAGCTTCTTGGCCGCCTCGCGGAACTCGTCCCAGCTCTTGAAGCTGTTGGGATCGATGCCGGCAGCGTCGAGCAGGTCCTTGCGGTACATCAGGGAGATGTAGTTGCGAGACACGAAGATGGCGTGCTGCTTGCCGTCGACTTCGCTGAGGTTCCAGTAGGCGCCGGCGTTGTCGGCGAGGCGCTCGGGCGACCAGTCCTTGACGAACAGTTCGTTGAGGTCAGCGAGAGAGCCCGACTTGATGGCATCGCCGAGGAAATCGGTTACCACCCAGATCACGTCAGGGGCATTGTTGTTGGCGTGGGCAGCCAGAAACTTGGGCGTCATCTGGTCCCAGACCTGGGGCTCGACCAGGATCTTGGTGCCGGGATTGGCGGCTTCGTAGCTGGAAATGATCTTGGCCAGCGCAACCTCGCGCGGGGCAGTGCCCGTCGGGTTGAGGAAGGTCCACATGCGGATGGTGGTGTCCTGGGCCAGAGCTGCCGTGGCCAGCGTCATGCTGACGACCGAGGCAGCAAGGCCCAGCGCGATACCGAGCGTCTTCTTCATAGTTTCCTCCTTGTTATGCGCTCTTGCCGAGCGCGGCTTGGCTTGGTTGTCCGGTGCGGGTCGCAAGGTCGGCGAGAGCGTCCTTGAGGGACCGGGTCAGGTGCTTGCGGGTGGCGGCGTCGTAGGCCGCGAGATCGGCGTCTCGCAGCGCATTGATGAGCCCCCAGTGTTCGGCACTTTCGGCGGTGAGCCGGTCGCGCCAGGTGTCGAGGCCGCGCTGCACCAGCGAGCCCGCAACCTTGGTGCGGATGCCCTGATAGAGCGACACCAGAACCTCGTTGCCGCTGAGCTCCACCATCCGCTGATGCAGCTGGCCGTTGAGATCGAGCTTCTCGCGATGGTTGGCGAGCGTCTGTGAACTCTCCTGCCGGCGCTGCAGCTCCGCGAGATACTCAATATCGGCATCGCTCACCGCGCCGGACCGGCGGCGGGCGATGGCCAGCTCTCCGGCGGTCAGCTCGAGCCCCTGGCGCACCTGCCACAGGTTGGTGATCTGCACCGGATCGGGCGTGCGGACATGAAAGCCGCGGCGTTGGATACCGGAGACGAATCCCTCTGCCGCAAGCTGCATCAGGGCCTCGCGGACCGGCGTCATCGAGACGCCGAGCTGCTCGGCGATGCGCTCAGGATAGAGCCGCATTCCCTCGTCGAACGCCCCGCGCATGATCAGGTCGATCAGCGTCAGGCGAACGTTTTCCGCCAGTGTCGCGCCCGGCGCACCAACCAGCAGAATGGAACCGGCGTCCGACATCGCGTCTCCTAGACCGCCACCGTGAGGCGGTACTTTTCAAGTTTTTCGAGATCGGGTTCGCCACCGTGACCAAGCCGATCGGCAGCAACGAGGCAGCCATCGACCAGCGCCGTCGCCTCGACGCCCATCTGGTCGCGCAGCGGGTTGAGCAGCCGGTTGGCCTCGTAGGAGTGGAAGCCTTTTGCCGCGCGGCCCACATGGACCGAGGCGGCGACGTTGGCGCTGCCGCCGACGCCATGCGGCGCCATCTGCATGCCGTTGGCGGCACACAGCTCGCCCACCGCCATCATGCCCGACACGCCACCGCAGCGGCCGATGTTGCACTGGAGAATATCGACGGCATCCGCGGCGACGAGCTGGCGATAGGCGCCGATGACGAACTCGTTCTCGCCGGCCGCAATCGGGACCGGCGAGTTGCGCCGGACTTCGGCCATCGCCGCCGGATCATCGGGCGGGATCGGCTCTTCGAGCCAGCCGATGTCGAACTGCTTCAATTCCTTGGCCAGCGCGATGGCGGTCGGCACATCGTAGCCGCAGTTCACATCGAGATAGAGCGGCATGCTGCCGACGGCGGCGCGCGCCGCCTCGATATGGACGAGGTCGGTCGCGACGCCGCGCCCGACCTTGAGCTTGAAGGCGACATAGCCCTGATCGACATAGGCCTTCGCATCGGCAAAGGTTTCGTCGGCGGTGGTGCGGAACGGGACCGGGCTCACATAGGTGGCGACCGGACCGGGCGAGCCGCCGAGCAGCGTCGCCAGCGGCACGCCGGCGGCGCGGGCTTTCAGATCCCACAGCGCGATATCGACGCCGCTCAGCGCTTCCATCGCCTGCCCGCGGGTATCACCCATGGCAAAGAAATAGGCGCGTAGCGCCTTCACCATCTCGGCGGGCTCGGTGATCTCGTCCCCGACGATGGCCGGAGCCACAACATGGTTCACGAGGCTCGCGGCCGCGATCGGATGCGGCAGGCCGAAGCACTCGCCGTAGCCGACGAAGCCGTCGTCACTCTCGGCCACGACCATCGTCGCGAACTGCGCGAGCCGCGGGATTTTCTGGAAGTGCGCGGCCGGGGCCCGCATGTGGGCCGGGATCTTGTCCACGCCGCCGTAGATATCGGCGAACTTGGCCTGGAGGGGAATGGCAGTGAGCCGCACAAGCTTCATGGTCGTTCCTGTAATTTATAAATTATAGGTAGTGGAACGGAGGAGCAGGAGTCAAGCCGTGTTGGGACGGGCTGTGGACGGATGATTGGCAAATGCGGGAGGAGCCGGGCGGCCGCATAATCCCGGCGGCGGACGCACGAAATGGCCACGCGTCAGGCGCTCTCAGCGCCAGCGGCGGGATCGGGACGCGGCCCGATCCCCTGCGGTTGCGGTGGAACTAGAACCTGCGGGCCGGGTCGAGGAAGGCGTCGATGACGTTGGCCGTGATGCGGGAGGTGTCGCTGTCGTAGCCCTGAGCCGAAAGGGTCGAGGACCAGGTGATGGAGCCCGCGGCGAAGACGGCGCCGCCGTTCGGGCCGGGGGTCAGGACGATATCGGAACGTACGCCTGAGCGGCGGTCGCTGCCGCCGGACCACGGATCGAGCGAGTTCCGCGCCTCGATCGCGCCCTGATAGGCATCGGTGAAGCCGTCGGTCGAGCCGAGGACGACCGTGTGGGCGGCCGTGCCATAGCGGGCGTCGACGCCATCGACTTCGAACCCGGCCGCGCCATGCCCGAGGACAAGCGCCTGGCCGGCGCCGACGATTTCGGCATCGACCCCGGCGAAGACCCAGGACCATTCGGGGGAATAGCTGGCTTCGGTACGCCGATAGGGCGCGCCGCGATCAAACCCCTGCCCCGAAAAGCCGATGCCGACGCGCGAGTGCGGGGAGCGGCCGCGTTCGCGCCACAGGCCGCCGCGTTCGCCGGTGGTGCTGAGCGACTCCTCGCCGATCGCACCGCTCGAGGTGCGGGTGCCGGAATAGCGGCGGACCTCGATCAGGTCGGGCTCGTCGGCGGCAACGCCGGTGACCCAGTAGAAGCCGTTGCCACCGAGGTACATCAAGCGCCCGCCGGCATCGAGCCAGGCATCGCGCCCATCGAGCATCGGGGCGGTCCAGTATTCGGGATGCGAGCCCGAAACCACGACGCTGTAGGGCTCGAGCAGCGCCCTGCCCTCGGCATGCAGCAGTTCATCGGTGATGATATCGAAGTCGTAGCCCCTGGTGGTCAGCCAGTCGACGAGATGGAGATCGGCAGCGAACTGGTGGGGCGCATCGAACGTGCGGCAGCGCGCGTTGGGGCGCAGATCGATGATCGGGCGGCGCAGCGTGCCGTAGACGATGCCGCTGCCATCGCGGTGGAGATCGTAGAGGCTCTTGAGGCCGTTCTCGGCGACATAGGCATAGGCCCCGGCGTTGATCGACATGTCCTGCGCCGGCGACAGCTGCACCGTGTCGGCGACATCGAGCGACTCGTTGGCATAGGCGAGATAGCTCATCGTGGGGATGAGCACGGCCAGCGCCGGGCGCTTCGTGCGAGCCGGGGGACAGACGAAAAACGGCAGATGATCCACGGCATCGCCGGCCAGCAGTTTTGCCGCGTAGATCCCGGAAGGGAGATCGGGTGGAAGCTCGAGGCGGAAGCTCTCGGCCCAGCCGGCATCGGACACGTCGTCATCGTGGAAATGGATGGCGTCGTGGGTTTCTGGCTTTGCCTCGGTGGAAGCGGAGGCGCCGGGCCAGCCGGGGCCGGTCGCGGAACGCATGGGGCGGTTGACGAACTGGCCGTGGCGGTCGCCGGCGGTGTCGCGGATATCGCGGGTGCCGGGGTCACGGGCAAAATCCCAGCGGGCGAGAACGCGGTTGCCGGCTGAGATTTCGGGGCGGGCGAGCTTGCCGTTGTAGAGGCCGCGCGCGTCGCGGCCATCGATGGAGGCGGCGGCGAAGCGGAGCGTTGCGTCCGCGGTGGGGCGCAGGTCGGCTGAGGCGAAGGCCGTGAGGATTTCCGGGTCGGCGAAGGCGGGCTGGTAGCGGCCGGCGGTGATCGTGAGGGCGAGTTCGGCGCCGCGCAGCTCGACGTCGACGCGGTACCATTCCTTCGGCGCGAGCTTGCGGGCGCTGGTGAGCGTGAGGCCTGCGGTGCCGCGGCAGACGATGCGGCCATCGGGCGAGAGGTAGACGCCGAGCCCGGCGCCCGCCGCATCGCGCCAGGTGACGAGGCCCTGCTCGTCCGGCCCGGGCAGCGTCGGCCAGAGCCAGAAGGAGAGCGAGAAACCACCGGCGCCATCGAGCAGGCCG
>Ga0073904_10001689_pt1 | contig 16493 bp, 11 predicted proteins | sample KloWWTrecipitate_FD_66668 | JGI IMG/M metagenome (GOLD analysis project Ga0073904, IMG submission 66668) | Active sludge microbial communities from Klosterneuburg, Austria, studying microevolution and ecology of nitrifiers - Klosterneuburg... | ecosystem: Engineered > WWTP > Aerobic digester >... | reverse complement strand
GGCTCATCTCATCCTGGGGCTGTAGCCGGTCCCAAGGGTATGGCTGTTCGCCATTTAAAGAGGTACGTGAGCTGGGTTCAAAACGTCGTGAGACAGTTTGGTCCCTATCTGCTGTGGGCGCTGGAGATTTGACGGGGCCTGCTCCTAGTACGAGAGGACCGGAGTGGACGCACCTCTGGTGTACCTGTTGTCACGCCAGTGGCATTGCAGGGTAGCTAAGTGCGGAAGAGATAACCGCTGAAAGCATCTAAGCGGGAAACTCGCCTGAAGATGAGATCTCCCTGGGGACTCGATCCCCCTGAAGGGTCGTCCGAGACCAGGACGTTGATAGGCCGGGTGTGGAAGCGCAGTAATGCGTTAAGCTAACCGGTACTAATTGCCCGTGAGGCTTGACCCTATAACTTTGCGAAAAGCTCAGCGCTTGTGCCGCAAGGTTGTGGATGCCTCACAAACCCCGTGTCTACCCGGACACGATGACAGGTCAGAGATTGTCTGCGATATCTTCTATCCGAATTGGCTCGTTCGCCGACCGGGAAACCGGGGAGCGTGCGGGCAACAAGTCATGCCTGACGACCATAGCGCAGTGGAACCACCCCTTCCCATCCCGAACAGGACCGTGAAACGCTGCAGCGCCGATGATAGTGAGCTTCTCGCTTGTGAAAGTAGGACATCGTCAGGCAAACCTCCGACGCAGAAAAGCCACCCTTCGGGGTGGCTTTTTTGTTTTCGGGAACCGCCGCGCTGGTCGCCGCGGTGATCGCCGCGTCAGGTGCTCAGCCAGCGCCTGATCTGCGCGTAGACGGCGGGCCGCTCGAGCAACTCGAGGTGCCCCGTTTCGTAGCTGATCCATTGTGCGTCGCGCGCGAACAGCGCCGGGGTGCCGCGTCCGCCGCGGCCGAGTGCGCTCGGCAGCGGCACGATGCCGTCGCCGACGAGCCTGTCCTTCAGGTCGCCGGTGCGGCGACCGAGGGTCGCGCCGACGGCCAGGCAGCGCACGCCCGGCGGCAGCGGCGGGACGTGCGCGCCGGCGCGATCGACTTCGCTGCCCGGCCCGAACACGGCGCTGTGGCGCAGGTCGGTGATGCCGGCGCTGCGGATCTTCCCCAGGCGGGCAAACGGCGCGCTGTACGGACTGACCGCCAGCAGCGTCTCGAACCAGTGGCCGCCGCGCTCGAGCGGGGCGCCCCGGTGCGGCGTGCCGAGGAAGACGATCGCATCGAGTCGGCCGAGCCAGGCGTGGCCCTCGCGCGCGGCGTGCACGCAGGCGCTGCGGGCGACGAGCCCGCCCATGCTGTGGCCGACGACCGAGATGCGCTCGATCGGGACCGGCCACTGCGCGACCAGCCTTTCCATCAAGCGCGCGAAGCGCCTGCCGTTCAGCGAGATCGGCAGGCCGCTGTTGTAGTGCAGGTAGAGCGGGGTGCAGTCCAGGTCGCGTGCGAGGGCCGCGCCGTGCTCGTGACCGTTGCGCATCCATTGCCGGTCGTTCATGCACAGGCCATGCGCCAGGACCACGACGTGCGGGCGCGCGTCGGGAAACGCTTCGGCGAGCGCATCGCGCCGCAGCCGCAGCGTGCTGCCTGCCCGACGCAGGGTCATCCGGATGGCGAGCGGGTTGCGGGTTTTCGCCAGATGGTCGCCGATCACGCCGTTCAGCACCGCGATTGCCGCGCAGCGCGCGGCCGTCGACGGCGTCTCGGCGACCAGCCGCGGAGCGAGCCAACCTAGTGCGTGGTCGAGGCCGACGCCGACGCCATGCGTTGCACCGCGCACGGCCTGGTAGACGAGCCCGGTCAGGCCCTTCGTGCGCCCGGTCGCCGAACGGCGCGTGAGCAGCGGGATGCGGGCGATCTCCGCGTGCACCGCCTCGACGAGCGAGGTCAGGTCGGTGGTTGCGCGGATGCCGAGCCGCGCGGCGCCGCGCAGATCGCCGGGTTGCACGTGTCGGGCAAGGCGGTTCATGCGTGAATCATAGGCCCTTGCGGACCTCGCCCTCGTCCGGCAGCGGAGGCGGGCTCGCGCCGGGCTGGCGCTCGCGCAGCGGACTGGCGGCAGCGCGCACGATCGAAGCGCGCAGCCATTCGTGGCCGGGCCGGCTCGCGCGGCGGCGCAGCCATAGTGCTTCGATGTCCACCGTCGGCAGTTCCATCGGCAGCGGGCGTACGGCGACCCTGTCGGTGGTGCCGGTCGACGCGAGGAAGTGGCGCGGCAGGGCCGTCAGCAGGTCCGAGTTCGCGACGACGATCCCGGCGGTGAAGAACTGGTTGACGGTCAGCACGATCCGGCGGGTGCGGCCGAGCGCCGCCAGCGTCTCGTCGACGTGGCCATGCGGGCGGCCGGAGACGCTGACCAGCAGGTGGTGGGCCGCGCAGTAGGCGTCGAGCGTCAGTTCGCTGCGGGCGAGCGGATGGTCCCGGCGCATCACGCACGCGTAGTGGCTGCTGTAGAGCCGGCGGTGGCCGAAAGACGCGGCGGTGTCGGGCTGCAGTTCCTCGATCGAGACCGCGGCGATCGCGGCCGGGAAGTGACCGACCGCCACGTCGACGTCCTGCGTCGTCAGCAACTGGCGCGGGTCGCGCGTCGTCAGCGGTAGCACGCGCAGCGAGACGCCGGGTGCTTCCCGCTCGACGATCGCGACCAGCGGCGGGATCAGCAGCGACGCCGTCGCGTCGGCCATCGCCAGCGTGAACTGGGTGCTGGCCTCGCCTGGCACGAAGGTGGAAGGCGTGAAGGTCGCCCGCAGTTGCGCGAGCGCGTCGCGCACCGACGGCCACAGCGACAGCGCGGTCGGTGTCGGCTCGACGCCGTAGCCGGCGCGTTTCACCAGCTCGTCGCCGAGTGCCTCGCGCAGCCGCTTCAGCGCGTTGCTGACGGCGGGCTGGGTCATGGCCAGGTTGGCCGCGGCGCGGGTCAGGTTGCGTTCGGCCATCACTTCGTCGAAAACGCGCAGCAGGTTCAGGTCAAGTGTCCGGAAGTTCATAGGGTAGACCCGCACAAACTATAAACAATATGAATTGTACTCATCGCCAACATCAATTGGAAAAATATCCATGAGTCCCGATAATTGAGTCATGGCAGTGCAGCATCCACGAAGGAGTTACAGATGAGTACGCTGGTCACCACCCACGGAGGCCTCGATCGGGTCGTTCGCGGCGGGCAGGCCGTTGCAGACTTGTTCGGCCGCAGGCCGGCCCGTTCGGCGGGTCGCGGTGATGCGAAGATCGCAGCCGCGCTGGGCGGTGCCTTCGCCGCGCTGGTCGCGCGGTTCATCGAGCGCGCTCGCCAGCGCCGGCAGGAGCGGTTGTTCGAGCAACTCATGCACGACGATCCGCGCGTCTACGCCGACGTGCAGGCCGCGATGGCGCGGCAGGAAGCGCTGCAGGAATTGCGCTGACGTTCAACGGGTGGCGGCCCTTGCCGCCACCCTCACCGTGTCTCCTCCTCCACTGTGACAAGTGGATTCGGCCCGCGAAATTCGCGGGCTTTTTTTTTTCTGCAACAATGCGCCGTTGTCCCGACGCACAGGACCGAAGGCCATGAGTTCCGAAGCGATCGATCTCCCGGCACTGCTCGCGGGCTCGCGAGTCGCGTTGGCGCGCGCCGCGACGGTGCTCGAGAACGACCGGACCGGCGCCGATGCGCTGCACCAGCGCCTCGTGCCGCACTGCGGACGCGCGCACGTGGTCGGCATCACCGGCGCCCCGGGGGCGGGCAAGTCGACCCTGATCAACGCGCTGCTGGCGGAACTCGTCGCGCGCGGTCGTCGCGTGGCGGTACTGGCGGTGGACCCGTCGAGTCCGCTGACCGGCGGCGCGCTGCTCGGCGATCGTGTCCGCATGGAGGGCCAGGGCGACAGCGATGCGGTCTTCATCCGCTCGGTCTCGTCGCGCGGCCACCTCGGCGGCCTGTCGCGGACCGCGGGACGGATCATCGACCTGTTCGACGCCGCGGGCTTCGATCTCGTGATCGTCGAGACGGTCGGCACCGGGCAGTCCGAGGTCGAGATCGCGCGGTTCGCCGACACCAAGGTCGTGGTCTGCCCACCGGGCCTCGGTGACGAGGTCCAGGCGATCAAGGCCGGCATCCTCGAGATCGCCGACCTGCTGGTGGTGAACAAGGGCGACCTGCCGACGGCGGCGCGCACCGCGCACGACCTGCAGACCGCGCCGATCCTGCAGCATCGCGACCGCTGGCAGGTGCCGGTGTTGCGCACCGTGGCAACGCGCGGAGAGGGCGTTGCCGAACTGATCGAGCGGATCGAAGCGCATTCGCGCGTCGTCGGCAGCGGACTGCGCCTGCGCGCCAGCGAGGCAGCGCCTGTCGTGGCTGCACCGGCGGCGGCCGCGGCTGCGCCTGCGCCTCAGGCCGGCGACGACGAGCTGCTGCAGCGGGTGCAGGGATGGCGTGGCGCCGGCAAGGGCGTTGCGCTGGCGACGGTGGTTCGTACCTGGGGTTCGTCGCCGCGCGCCGAGGGCAGCCATCTTGCGGTCGAAGAGGGCGGCGGCTTCATCGGCTCGGTCTCGGGGGGCTGCGTCGAGGGCGCCGTCATCTCGGAAGCGATGGGCGTGATTGCCGACGGCAAGCCGAAGCTGCTCGAGTTCGGCGTCAGCGACGAGCAGGCCTGGGACGTCGGCCTGGCGTGCGGCGGCAAGGTGCAGGTGTACGTGGAACGCGTCGAATGAAGGCCGAACTGTTCGAACGGCTGATGGCCGATCGCGCCGGCAAGCGCGCGGTCGCGGTCGTCACGCGGCTGGCCGACGGCGCGCAGGCGCTGGTCCACGAAGACGACGTTTCCGGTGACCTGCCGCTGACCGATGAACAGGTCGACGAGGCGCGGCGGCGCCTGCGCGGCAATCGCAGCGGCGTGCTCGAGTCGTCCGGTGGCGAGTCGTTCGCGCGATGCCACGTGTCGGCGCCGCGCATGGTTCTGGTCGGTGCCGTGCACATCGCACAGGCGCTTGCGCCGATGGCCGCGATGGCCGGTTTCGAGGTCATCGTGGTCGATCCGCGCCGCGCCTTCGCCACCAGCGAGCGCCTGCCCGGCGTGACCGTCGTGACGCAGTGGCCCGACGAAGCGATGGCGAGCATCGGCGTCGACGGGCAGACCGCGGTCGTGACGCTGTCGCACGATCCTAAGCTCGACGACCCGGCGCTGGTCGCGGCGCTGCGCAGCCGCGCGTTCTACGTCGGCGCGCTCGGCAGTTCGCGCACGCATGCCAAGCGCGTCGCGCGGCTGACCGAAGCGGGGCTCGGCGACGCGCTGGGCAGGATCCACGCGCCGGTCGGGCTCGATCTCGGCGGCCGTGCCCCGGTGGAGATCGCCGTGTCGATCCTGGCGCAGGTGATCCAGGCGCGCTACGCGAAGTAGCCGCCGCTGCGCCACCTGGCCCGCCGTGTGGCCACTTCGCCCGCTGCGGGGCGACGTCGGCGATCGGCGGTCGACTGCGCGACCGCGCGACGGCGCGGCGGCGCGACCGATCAGGCGACGCGGTCGGTGAGCGAAGGCGGCACGCGCGGCAGGCTCGGCGCGACCAGCATGCGCGCGAACAGCAGCAGGTAGATCGCGAACGGCGCCGCCCAAAACAGCGCGGCGAGCGCCACGGCCCAGGGGCCGAGCTCGTGCACCGTCGCCGCGAGCCTGAGCAGCGCAGCGGCGAACATCATGGCCCACCCGATCTGCATCGGCCGTGGCACGACCAGTGCCCGGCCGGTGTGGCGCAACACGACGCGCGTCATCAGGCCGAGCATCATCATGCCCAGTGCGCCCACGGTGAATGCATGCAACCATGCCGGTTCCGGGACGGCGCCGCCCAGCGCGGCCGCAGCCTTCAGCGCGAACGCGAACACCAGCCACGCGAATCCCAGGTGCATCACGAAGACCAGTGGCACGTCGGCGACCCGCCATCCTTTCCAGCGGACGACGCGCCAGCCGTGGACGAGCGCGCAGGCGAGCGCCGCCGAGCCGGTCCAGCGCGCCGGCGCGCCCGCGAGATCCAATGCAGCGAGCGCGAGCACCGATGCCACCGCCGCGGTGTCGAGCGCCATCACGAAGGGCGCCTGGTCGCCGCGCCCCTTCTCGCGCAACGCATTGCCGGTGAAGATCGGCGTGAGCACGCCTCCCTTGAGCACGAACAGCACGATCAGCGCGTAGACGCCGCCCCGCAGGCCCAGCGCGGCCAGACTTGCATCCGCTGCGATCACGCCGGCGTGCCACGCGAGGTTCGCCGCGAACAGCGCGGCCAGGATCGGCAGCAGCAGCAGGTAGAGCCGGTTCGGCGTGCGCAGCAACTGCGGCGCCACCACCGCAAACACGGCGGGAAGGAACAGTGCGTCGATCGCCGCGCGCCACGCGGGTGGCAGCCACGGCGCCGCCCAGCAGGCGAGCCGGCCTGCCACCCACAGCGCGACCAGCAGCGCGAGCCGCGTGCCGCGCACTTCGCCCGTGCCTGGCCAGCTCGGCAACGCGGTCAGCGTGATGCCGATCGCGATGGCCGCCACCACGCCGAACAGCATCTCGTGTCCGTGCCACAGGGCCAGCGTCGTGCCGCCCCACGGGGCACCCCATGCACCCAGCCAGGCGCCCAGCCACGCCGCGATCAGCACCAGCGCGTAGGTCGTGCCCAGCAGGTAGAACGGGCGGAACGGGCTCGACCAGATCGGCGCGCCGACCGGCGCGGCCCGCTCGCGCGCATGGCCCATCAGGCCAGCTCGACGGCGACCGGTCGCGCGGGCACGGCGCGCAATGTCGCCATCAGTTCGGCCTGGCGCGCTCGCGCCGCCTGCGCGGCACGTTCCCTGATCGGCCCGAAGCCCCGGATGCCCTCGGGCAGTCGCGCGATCTCGGCCGCCACCTCGAGCCTGTCGCGGTCGAGTTGCGCGAGCAGCGAGTCGATCGTCGCTTCGTACTCCGCAATCAGCGCGCGCTCGAGTCGCCGCTCGGCACCGCGCCCGAAAGGATCGAAGCGCGTGTCGCGCAGGAACTTGAGTCGCGCGAGTCCGCGCAGCACCGGCATCATCCACGCGCCATAGCGTCGCTTGGCCGCCTCGCCGGTCTGCGGATCGACCGACCCGCGCTGCGGAACGCCGAGATGGAAGCGCAACCGGTAGTCGCCGTCGAAGGTCGCGCGCAGCGCGCGCTCGAACTCGCCGTCGGTGTAGAGCCGCGCGACTTCGTAGGCGTCCTTGCGCGCGAGGAGCCTGAACCAGCCGCGCGCGACCGCCTCGGTGAACGCGGTGCTGTCGCTGTCGACCGACCGCTCGGCGCGCCGCGCGCGCTCGACCAGGTCGACGTAGCGCTGCGCATACGCGGCGTCCTGGTAGGAAACCAGGTAGTCGCGCCGTCGCGCGGTGAGTTCTTCGACGTCGCGCGACAGCCGGTGCGTGAGCAGCGTGGGCTCGGCGGCACAGACGAGTCGCTCGACGCCGGCCGGGTCGAAGGCGGCGCGCCGGCCCCACAGGAAGGCCTCGCGGTTCTCGTCGACGGCGATTCCGTTCAACTCGATGGCACGGGCCAGCGCCTCGAGCGAGACCGGCACCAGCCCCTTCTGCCATGCATAGCCGAGCATGAAGACGTTGGTCGCGATCGAGTGGCCCATCAGCAATGCGGCGAGCCGGGACGCGTCGACGAACTCGGCGCCGGCGCCGACCGCGTCGATCAGCTGGCCTTTCATCGCAGCGAGCGGGAACGGCAGATCGGGATTGCGCACGAAGTCGCCGGTGATGGCCTGGCCGGTGTTGACGATCGCGCGCGTCACGCCATTGCGCATCTTCGACAGCGCGTCGTCGCCAACCGCGACGATCAGGTCGCAGCCGATCACCAGGTTCGCTTCGCCGGTGGCCACGCGCGCCGCGTGCAACGCTTCCTGGCGGTCGGCGACGCGCACGTACGACATGACTGCGCCGCCCTTCTGCGCGAGCCCGGTCATGTCCAGCACGGTGATGCCCTTGCCCTCGATGTGCGCGGCCATGCCAACGAGCGCGCCGACCGTGATCACGCCGGTGCCGCCGACGCCGGCCACCACGATGCTCCACGGCGTCGACAGGGCCGGCAGCACCGGTTCGGGCATGTCGGCGAACTCGCCGGCCTTCGCCGTGATCGCCTCGTTGCGCCGCAGCTTGCCGCCCTCGACGGTGACGATGCTCGGGCAGAAACCGGCGACGCACGAGTAGTCCTTGTTGCACGAGAACTGGTCGATCGCGCGCTTGCGGCCGAATTCGGTCTCGACCGGCACCACCGACAGGCAGTTCGATTTCGCGCTGCAGTCGCCGCAACCCTCGCAGACCAGCTCGTTGATGAACACGCGCGTCGCCGGGTCCGGAAAAGTGCCGCGCTTGCGGCGGCGCCGCTTCTCGGCAGCGCAGGTCTGGTCATAGACGAGCACCGTGACGCCGGGCTGCTCGCGCAGTTCGCGTTGCACCGCATCGAGATCCTCGCGCGGCCGGACCTGCACGCCGGGCGCGAAGCCGGCGTCGCGCGGATACTTGTGCGGGTCTTCGGCGAGCACGACGATGCGCTCGACGCCCTCGGCGGCCAGCTGGCGCGTGATCTGCGGCACCGTGATCGGGCCGTCGACCGGCTGTCCGCCGGTCATCGCAACCGCGTCGTTGTACAGCAGCTTGTAGGTGATGTCGACGCGGGCCGCGACCGCCGCGCGGATCGCCAGCAGCCCCGAGTGGTAGTAGGTGCCGTCGCCCATGTTGGCGAAGACGTGACGCGTTCCCGTGTGCCCGGCGATGCCCAGCCAGTTGACGCCCTCGCCGCCCATCTGCGCGATGGTGGTGGTGTTGCGGCCCATCCAGACCGACATCAGGTGGCAGCCGACGCCGGCCACCGCGTACGAGTCGCGCGGTACCTTCGTCGACTGGTTGTGCGGGCAGCCCGAGCAGAACCACGGCGTGCGCGACGCGGCCAGTCGCGGGCGCGCGAGTTCCGCTTCCTTGGCGTCGAGGAACGCCAGCCGCTCGCGGATCGTCGCCGAGTCGTGCAGGCGCGAGACGCGCGCGGCAATCGCGCGCGCGACGATCGCGGGGGTCAGTTCGCCGGTGGGCGGCAGCAGCCAGTGGCCGTGCGCACCGACCGCGCGCGCCGCGGGGCTGCCCGGCGCGGTCGCACCCGGCGTCGCCGGCGGCTCCGGTGCGCCGGGCGCCGGCATCCACTCGTCGCTGTCGGCGAACTTGCCGATCACGCGCGGCCGGACGTCCTCGCGCCACGCGTACAACTGCTCCTTGATCTGGTATTCGATGAGCTGGCGCTTCTCCTCGACGACCAGGATCTCCTCGAGCCCTTCGGCGAATCGGCGCACGCCCTCTGCGTCGAGCGGCCACGGCATCGCGACCTTGTAGAGCCGAAGCCCGATGTCGGCGGCCACGCGTGCGTCGATGCCGAGGTCGTCGAGCGCCTGGCGCGCGTCGAGGTACGCCTTGCCGCAGGCGACGATGCCCAGGCGCGGACGGGGGGAGTCGAACACCAGGCGGTTGAGCCGGTTGGCACGCGCGTAGGCGATCGCGGCATAGACCTTGTACTCGTGCAGCCGGCGCTCCTGGACCAGCTGCGGGTCGGGCCAGCGCAGGTGGACGCCGTCCGGGGGCAGCGCGAAGTCGTCCGGCAGCCGGATGTCGATGCGCGCGGGATCGACTTCGACCGAGGCCGAGCTCTCGACGATGTCCGCAGTGGTCTTCAGCGCGATCCAGCAGCCCGAATAGCGCGACATCGCCCAGCCGTGCAGCCCGAGGTCGAGGCACTCCTGGATGCTCGCCGGCGCGAGCACCGGGATGCCGCACGCCGAGAACACGTGCTCGCTCTGGTGCGCCACCGACGACGAACGGGCGCCCGGATCGTCGCCTGCGACCAGCAGCACGCCGCCGTGCCTCGAGGTCCCCGCGGAGTTGCCGTTCCTGAGCACGTCGACGCTGCGATCGACGCCAGGTCCCTTGCCGTACCACATTGCAAAGACGCCGTCGACCTGCGGGTCGGGGAACAGGTGAAGCTGCTGCGTGCCCCAGATCGCGGTCGCGGCGAGGTCCTCGTTGACCGCGGCGTGGAACGTGACGCGATGCGCGTCGAGGAAGGCCCTGGCGCCGTGCAGCGCGGTGTCGAGGCCGCCCAGCGGCGAACCGCGGTAGCCCGAGACGTAGCCCGCGGTGTTCAGGCCCGCAGCCACGTCGCGCTGTCGCTGCAGCATCGGCAGGCGCGCCAGCGCCTGCACGCCGGTCAGGAACACGCGACCGTGCTCGATCCGGTACTTGTCGTCGAGGGAGACGCTGGCGAGGGTCATGCGAGCCCGGGGGTCGGGTTGGCGTCTCGGTCAAGAATAGGCAAGCTTGCCGACGCCAACAAGCGGCCTTCGCCCCGCGCCTTGATCTGTGCGAGGTCGTGAGCCCGCAAGTCGCACCTGCCGGGCCTGCGGCGGCAACGCAGTGCCGAACGGCCCTGACGCGCGTAGGGGGAAGGCAGGCGGGGCACTCGTCGATCCCGCCGGACGCACCGCGTCATTCGAGCTTCGCGCCAGTCAGCGCGATGATGCGACGGTACTTGTCGACGTCGCGCCTGACCAGCGCCTCGAGTTCCGCGGGACTTCCGGTGGTCGGTTCGAGGCCGGCGCCGACCAGCCGATCGATCACTGCCTTGTCCGAAAGAGCCCGGCGGATCTCGCGGTTCAGTCGGTCGACGATGCCCGGCGCCGTGCCCGCCGGCGCGAGGATCGCGTACCAGTTGACGATCGCGAAGTCCGGGTATCCGCTCTCGGCGACGGTCGGCACGTCCGGGGCGATCGCGGTGCGCTGCGGACTGGTCACGGCGACGGCGTTCAGCTTGCCGGCCCGCGCCTGGCGGATGCCGTTGCCGGCGACGATCAGCGACAGCTCGACCTGGCCTCCCAGCGTGTCGGCAAGCGCCTGCCCGCCGCCCTTGTACGGCACGTCGACGACGTCGATGCCGGCCATCCGCTCGAACCACTCGAAGCCGAGGTAGTGAGGGCTGCTCGGTCCGAGCGATGCAAAGCTGAGCCGCCGCGGTTCGGCCTTCGCGCGTCGCACCAGGTCGGCCACCGTCTGCACGCCGCTCGACGGATGCGCAACGAGCATCAACGGCGAGGTCGTCAACTGCGCGACGAAGGCGAAGTCCTTGAGCGAATCGTAGGGAAGCGGCGCCGCGTAGGCGGCGTTGATCGCGTGGATGTCGGTGGTCAGCAGCAGCGTGTGGCCGTCCGCTGGCGCGGTCGCGACGATCTGCGAGGCGATGACCGAATTGCCGCCCGGGCGGTTCTCGACCACCACCGGCTTGCCGAGCGAAGTCGTGAGCTTCTCGGCGATCGCTCGTGCTGCGAGGTCGGTGCCGCCGCCCGGCGCGAACGGCACGACGATGCGCACCGACTGGCTGGGATAGTCCGCGGCCACGGCGGGGCCGGGCAGCCAGGTTGCCAGCGCGAACAGCGTGATCGAGAGCCAGGGTTTCATCGTGAGCCTCCGAAGTGATGGAGTGCGAAAGCAGGGTTCGGCATCGACGTGCAGGCTCCGCGGTTTCAGCCGGTGCGCGTGAAGTCGGGGTTGCGACGCTCGTGGAAGGCTGCAATGCCTTCGCGGGCGGCGGCAGTGCACGCACTCGCACCGAAGGCCCGGTATCCCGCCTCGAGTGCGGCCGACAGCGTGGGGGCGGCCGCGGCCTCGCGGATCGCGTCTTCGATCAGGGCGACCGTCGTCCGGCTCAGGGTCGCGCCGGAGGCGGACTGGCCGGCGTCGTCGGCAAACGGCGGCAAGGCGACCGGCCCGTCCGGGATCCGCGTTCGCTGCCCGGCGAACTCGCGCACGCGCGCCACTGCGGCCGCGACGAGCGCTTGCGGATCGTCGGCCAGCGCGTCGACGATTCCGAGCTCGTGCGCGCGCACCGCCTTCAGCCGATCGGCGCGTCGCAGCATGCCGTGGAACACGGTTGCCGCAGCGGGCCAGCGACGGTACGGCACCACCATCGCGCCGATTCCCGGCACGATGCCGAGCGTGATCTCGGGCAGCTGCATCCACGCGTCGCGCATCGCGACCAGTGCGTGGCAGCGCATCGCGAGCTCGAAGCCGCCGCCCAGCGCCATGCCGTTGAGCGCGGCGACGACCGGCTTCGCCATCGCGTCCAGGTGCACCAGCAACCGCGAGCAGTCGCGTGCGTATCGGGCCGACGCCTGAGCGTCGCCGAGCATCGACGGAAAGCGGCCGATGTCCGCCCCCGCGCAGAATGCGCGCGTGCCGTAGCCGGTGATCACGAAGCCGGCGACCGCATCGTCGCTCTCGTGCCGGCGGATCACCGCGAGGATCTCGTCGGTCATCTCGTCGTGCAGCGCGTTGAGCGCCTCGGGGCGGCGCAACGTGATCACCTTCACGCCATCCAGGTCGTCGACGAGCACGTGGCGCTCGAAGCACTGGTAGTCGGCCAGCGCGCGCATCGGCGCCGGCATGCCGGGCCGCTCGCGCACGAAGCGCTCGAGGATGCGCGCGGTCTCGGCGTCGCCGAGCTCGCGCATGAGCTCGAGCGGGCCGCGCCTGAACCCGAGTGCGACGCGGCAGCCGAGGTCGAGGTCGGCCGCTTCGCCGATCGCGCGATCCAGGATGTCCACCGATTGCGAGAACAGCACGCCGAGCAGCCGGTCGCGCACGTCCGATGCGACGTCGTTCGCGACCTCGACACGCTGGTTCGGCCCGACCGTCACCCAGCGGTCGACCGAGCGGAAGATCTGCGCCGGCCGGTAGTGTTCGCCTTCCTCGTCGGCCTGCAGCGTGTTGGTCTCGACGATGATCGGGTTGCCGCGCGCGAGGTTGAGCACGAAGAACGGGCCCGCGTGGACGTAGTCGGCGGCGACGCTGTCGACTTCGCCAGCGGTTGCGCGATCGAGCAGCAGCGCCGATTCGTTGCACCAGTTGTCGAAGATCCGGTCGAGCATGAAGCACGGCGCGTCGGCGGTGACGAGCGGCAGCTTGCCGGTTTCGCAGAACAGCCGGCGCAGGTGCGCGACCAGCGCCGGATCCGCCTGCGGCCAGTCGATCACTTCGACGGCCGGGTTGCGCCACGCCGGCGCGAAGAAGTGCGTGACCGTGGCGCGGCGCGGGTGGCGAAGCTCGGAGAAGATCCGGGCGGCCGGCAGCGAACTGGTGTTCGACGTGATGATCGCGTCGTCCGAGACGCGCGCCTCGACGTCGGCGAAGATGCGCCGCTTCAGTGCGAGGTTCTCGGTCGCGGCCTCGAGCACCCAGTCGCAGCCGGCGATCGCGTCGTAGTCGGTGCTGGCGCTTACGTCGGCGAGCACCGATTGCGCGTCGGCCGGCTTCATCTTGCCGCGAGCGACCGCCTTGTCGGCGTAGCCGCGGAACCGCGCAAGCGCCGCGTCGAGCGCGGACTGCTGCAGGTCGATCAGCGTCAGCGCGAGCGACGGCAACGCGCTCTTCAGGTAGTAGCCGATGTCGGGGCCGATCGAGCCGGCGCCGATGATCGCGACGCGTCGCGGCATCGGCCAGGCCGGCGGCTGCAGCAGCGGATTGGCGAATCGATGCTTCAAGGCTTTCTCCATGAGGGGAGCTACTCGGTGGTTTCTTCCAGCGATCGCCGGATCGCGTTCTTGTCCGTCTTGTTCGCCGAGGTCTTGGGCAGTGCGTCGACGATCGCCACGCGCGCCGGGACCTTGTAGCGCGCCAGGTTCGCCGCGCAGTGCGCAGCGAGCGCGTCGGGCCGGGCGAGGGCGCCGGGTCGCAGCACCACCTGCGCGATCAGCGCCTCGCCGCGATAGCCGTCCTGGACGCCGACCACCGCGGCGTCGATCACGTCGGGATGCAGGAACAGCACCTCCTCGACCTCGCGCGGATAGACGTTGTAGCCGCCGACGATCGCCATGTCCTTCTTGCGGTCGCGGATGAACAGGTAGCCGTCGGCGTCGAACTCGCCGATGTCGCCGGTGTAGAGCCAGCCGTCGCGCAGCGCGTCGGCGGTCTCCCCGGGGCGATTGCGGTAGCCGACCATGCACTGTGGGCCGCGCGCGCGGATCTCGCCCCGTTCGCCCGGCGCGAGCACCGTGCGGCCGCTTGCCGTGTCGACGATCTCGATGTCGGTCTGCGGCACCGGGATGCCGACCGACCCCGGCTTGACCGGACCGCAGACCGGGTTGAACGACAGCACCGGGCCGGCCTCCGTCTGTCCATAGCCCTCGTAGACCGGTGCGCCGACCGCGTGGCGCCAGCGGCTCAGCGTCTGCGCCGACAGCGGCGCGGCCCCCGAGTAGCAGGTGTGCACGCTCGACCAGTCGGTGCGCGAGAACCCGGGGTGCGCCATCAGGCCGACGAAGACGGTCGGGCTGCCAGGGAAGACGGTGATCCGCTCGCGCTCGACCGTTTCGAGCACCGCCTCGGGAACGTAGCGCGGCAGCACGACCAGCGTGCCGGCGCAATAGGCGGCGAGGAACAGTCCCATCGCCATCCCGTACGCGTGCGAGAGCGGCATCATGCAGACGATGCGGTCGCCGGGCCGGCTCGGCAGCAACGCCTCGCGTTGCGACACGTTGATCGCGATCGAGCGATGCGTCAGGTCCACGCCCTTGGGGCGGCCGGTGGTCCCGCCGGTGTACTGCAGCAGCGCGAGGCTGTCCGGATCGGGCAGCGGCGGCAGCCCGCCGTGCGGACGGCTGCAGCGATCGAGCCGCCGAGCCTGCGGTCCGACGACGATCAGGTGGCGGACGCCGACCTCGCGGGCGACGCCGGACAGCGCCGGCGCCAGCGCCTCGTCGACGATCAGCGCGACCGGCGCCGCGTCACGCAGGATGAAGTCGAGCTCGCGCGGCGTGTACAGCGGATTCAGCGGCACGTGCTGCGCGCCGGCCGCGAGCACCCCGAACGCGGCGACGCAGGCGTCGATCGAGTTGCCGAGCAGCGTCGCGACGCGTGCGCCGCGGGCGCCGAGCGCTTCGAGTTCGGCGGCGAAGCCGTGCACACCGGCGAGGTAGCTTGCGTAGTCGAGCCGCTGCTCGCCGCAGACCAGCGCTTCGGCGCGCGGCTCGCGCCCGGCGGCGTCGGCCAGCATGTGCACGACCGTCGGGTGGACCCGCGGCAGCGCCGGGGCCAGGCGGGCGCCGGACGTCATGTCCGGCTCGCGAACCCGAGGTAGGACTCGACCACGCGCGGGTTGCCGGCCAGCGACGACGACGCGCCTTCGAGCGCGATCTCGCCCGTTTCGAGCACGTAGCCGTAGTCGGCGACCTGCAGCGCCGCGCGCGCGTTCTGCTCGACGAGCAGGATCGAGACGCCGGTCTTTCGCAGCTCGGCGACGATGTGCATGATCTCGCGCACGATCCGCGGGGCGAGGCCCAGGCTCGGCTCGTCGAGCATCAGCAGCCGCGGCTTGCCCATCAGCGCCCGCCCCAGCGCCAGCATCTGGCGCTCGCCGCCGGACAGCGTCGCGGCGAGTTGCGTCCGGCGCTCGGCGAGTCGCGGAAACCGCTGGTAGACGTCGCCGAGGTCGGAGTCGGCGCCGCGCTCGCCCTGGCGAACGCGCTGGAACGCGCCCAGGCGCAGGTTGTCCTCGACCGACAACTCGCCGAACAACTCGCGTCGCTCGGGCACCAGGCACAGCCCGCGTGCGACGCGCGCCTCCACGCGCGCGGCCGACGCGTCGGCGCCGAGATAGCGGATCGAGCCGGTCGCCGGGAGCAGGCCCATGATCGCGCCGAGCAGCGTCGTCTTGCCCGCGCCGTTGGGCCCGATCACGGTCACGATCGTGCCTTCGTCGACGCGCAGCGAAACGCCGTGCAAGGCCTCGACCTTGCGATAGAAGACGCGCAGTCCGTCGACTTCGAGCACCGCGCTCATTCGATGCCCCCAAGGTAGGCTTCGAGGACCGCGGGGTTCGCCTGGATGTCGGCCGGCAACCCCTCTGCGAGCTTCTCGCCGAAATCCATCACCACGAGCCGGTCCACCAACCCCATGACGAACTCCATGTCGTGCTCGACCAGCAGGATGCTCATGCCCCCGTCGCGCAGCTTGCGGATCAGCGCCGCGAGCGCCTGCTTCTCGCCGTAGCGCAGGCCGGCGGCCGGCTCGTCCATCAGCAGCAGCACCGGATCGGCGCACAGCGCGCGGGCGATCTCGACGATGCGCTGCTGGCCCAGCGGCAGGCTGCCCGCCGGTTCGAACAGGTGTTCGCCGAGCCCGACGCGATCGAGCTGGCGCGCGGCTTCGGCGAGCAGCCGACGTTCCTCGTCGCGGTCGGTGCGCAGCATTGCAGCGACCGTCCCCTTGCCGCCGCGCAGGTGGGCGCCGATCGCGACGTTCTCGATGACCGACATCGAGCTGACCAGGTTCACGTGCTGGAAGGTCCGGCTCACGCCGCGTCGCGCGATGTCGCGCTGGGACGCGCGCTCGATGCGCTCGCCGAGGAAGCGGATCTCGCCGGCGTTGGCCGCCAGCACGCCGGTCACCAGGTTGAACAGCGTGCTCTTGCCGGCGCCGTTGGGCCCGATCAGCCCGAGGAT
>Ga0073904_10001688_pt1 | contig 16494 bp, 13 predicted proteins | sample KloWWTrecipitate_FD_66668 | JGI IMG/M metagenome (GOLD analysis project Ga0073904, IMG submission 66668) | Active sludge microbial communities from Klosterneuburg, Austria, studying microevolution and ecology of nitrifiers - Klosterneuburg... | ecosystem: Engineered > WWTP > Aerobic digester >... | reverse complement strand
GTCGTCCGTCGTCACGGTGATCGATGGCTACCAGATGGCGCGCCAGGGCAGGGCCGGCCCCGCGCTGGCTGCCGCCGGGCTGGGCTCGTTCTTTGCGGGCTGCGTGGGTACGCTGGTGCTCGCAGGTTTCGCGATACCGCTGACCGAAGTCGCCTTCCTGTTCGGTCCGGCCGAGTATTTCTCGCTGATGGTGCTGGGCCTGATCGGCGCCATCGTGCTGGCTTCGGGCTCCATCCTCAAGGCGATCGGCGTGATCCTGCTGGGCCTGATGATGGGCCTGGTCGGCACCGATGTGAACTCCGGCGTGGCACGCTACAGCTTCGACATTGCGGAATTGACCGACGGCATCAGCATCCTGGCGATCGCGATGGGCATCTTCGGTTATGGCGAGATCATCAGCAACCTGGGCAAGCACGAAAGCGAACGTGAGGTCTTCTCTGCCGACGTCAAGAGCCTGATGCCCACGCGCGAGGATTTCCGCAACATGGCTCCCGCCGTGTTGCGCGGCACCATGCTCGGCTCGATGCTGGGCATCCTGCCAGGTGGTGGGGCCACGATGTCGGCGTTTGCCGCCTACACGATCGAGAAGAAGGTCAAGGCGCGTGCGGGCGAGGTGCCGTTCGGCACCGGCAATATCCGCGGCGTGGCGGGCCCGGAGGCGGCCAACAATGCGGCCTCGCAGACCTCGTTCATCCCGTTGCTGACACTGGGCATTCCGCCCAACGCGGTGATGGCGCTGATGGTCGGTGCAATGACCATCCACAACATCCAGCCCGGCCCGCAGGTCATGACCAGCAATCCGGAACTGTTCTGGGGCCTGATTGCGTCGATGTGGATCGGCAACGCGATGCTGGTGATCCTGAACCTGCCGCTGATCGGCCTGTGGATCAAGCTGCTGACCGTGCCTTACCGCTGGTTGTACCCGGCCATCGTGCTGTTCTGTGCCATCGGCGTTTATTCGACCAACAACAACACCTTCGACATCTGGATGGTGGGCATTTTCGGCGTACTTGGCTACATGTTCATCAAACTCGGCATCGAGCCCGCACCGCTGGTGCTGGGCCTGATCCTGGGCCCGATGATGGAGGAGAACCTGCGCCGGGCGCTGCTGCTCTCGCGCGGAGACTGGTCCGTGTTCTTCACCCGTGGCCTGTCGGCCACGCTGCTGGCGATCGCAGCGGGATTGTTGCTGATCGTGTTGTTGCCGGCGGTGCGCAAGAAGCGCGAAGAAGCCTTCGTCGAGGAATAGCGCAGAGGTTCGGCGGGCCATGCCACTTGCATTGCGTTAACAACTGCCTAGAATGAAAATGCCCGTCTGGTCCGGTGATGGCAAAGAGTCCGGCATGACCTTGCCCATTGAGATTTGACAAGGGTCAAGGCCAATTGCGACCGATACCACCGGCGGCCCGGTTACAGACGCCGGGCGACTGTTACATGACGCCCGGGTCGACAGCGCCTGATTGATGGGATGATCCGGGCCGCAAGGCAGTAAGGTGCTGCCTGCAAGCTGGAGGATTGACGGGATGCGATGGGCCAAGACAAGTTTGCGCAATAGTTTTTTCGGATGGATGGCCAACGCGCCAGTCGTGGAATCGAACGACGACCTCGAAGCCATCCGAAAGACCATGTTGCAAGCACTCGAGCAGACGACCGATGGTGCCAACTCCGCCATCGAACGCAAACTGCTGTTCGCGCACGATATCGATCAACTCTGGTATGCCCGTCCCGAACTGATGACCGCCATCGCGGCCAGCAGGGGCGAGGCGCTGGCCAATATTTCTCTGGCAGACATCACCCGGCAGTTCGAGGCGCGTGCGCCCGAGCGCTTCAAGCCCAAGACACGCGCCACCAGGCGCAAGAGCTGATCGGCGATTTGCGTCATACCCAGCGGCGCCGCGCCGGCAGTCGGTTCCGCCCAGCGCCTGCGTAACGCGGCAACTTCTTTCTTCTGCCGCTTCCGTCGTGCACGCCGACTCGGCACAATGGGGCTTGTACACATGATGCGGAAGGACGGGTATGGGCTCCGGAAAAATTCTGGTCGCGCAAGGTGGCGGTCCGACAGCGGTGATCAACCAGTCGATGGTCGGCGTGGCGCTGGAGGCGCGACGCCACCGCGGTGTGGAACGGGTCTACGGGGCGCGTCATGGTGTGCGTGGCATCGTCGACGAGGATTTCGTCGACCTGACCCAGGAAACCAGCCACAACCTGGAACTGGTGGCTGCCACGCCCTCCTCGGCGCTGGGATCCACCCGCGACAAGCCCGACGCCAAATACTGCCACGCGATCTTCGAGGTATTGCGCTCGCACGAGATCGAACATTTCTTCTACATCGGCGGCAACGATTCCTCCGACACGGTACGTATCGTCAGCGAAGAAGCGCGCAAGGCGGGTTACCCGCTACGCTCAATCCACATTCCCAAGACCATCGACAACGATCTGGTCGGCAACGACCACACGCCGGGGTTTCCATCGGCCGCGCGATTCGTCGCCCAGGCTTTCGCCGGCGTCAACCTGGACAACGCGGCACTGCCCGGCGTCTATGTCGGCGTCGTGATGGGCCGGCACGCGGGTTTCCTGACCGCCGCCTCCGCGCTGGGCAAGAAATTCGAGGACGACGGCCCGCACCTGATCTACCTGCCCGAGCGCACGTTCGATCTGCAGCAGTTCCTGGCCGACGTGAAGGCGACGTACGCGCGTTTCGGCCGCTGCGTGGTGGCGGTCTCCGAAGGGATCCACGACGCATCGGGAACACCCATGCTGGGCCTGCTGGCCCGGGAACTGGAACGCGACGCGCATGGCAATGTGCAACTCTCGGGCACCGGCGCGCTGGCCGACCTGCTGTGCGAGGAGATTCGCAGCAAGCTGGGCATCAAGCGGGTCCGCGGCGACACCTTCGGCTATCTGCAGCGCTCGTTCATCGGCTGCGTCTCGGACGTAGACCAGCGCGAGGCGCGCGAGGTGGGCGAGAAGGCGGTGCAGTTTGCGATGTGGGGCGACCGTGACGGTTCGGTGGCGATCCGGCGCACCGGGTTTTACTCGGTCGACTACGCGCTGCTCGACCTGGCCGATGTGGCCGGCAAGACGCGGGTGATGGATGACGCATTCATCAGCGCCAGCGGCACCGACGTCACCGACGCGTTCCGCCTTTACCTCAGGCCTCTGCTGGGATCGGGTATGCCCGACGCGTTTCGCCTGCGCGCGGCGCCGGTACCCCGGCGCGCCAAGGCCTGACGGCGCGCGGATCGATGTTTCTTGCATCCAAGCTGCTGGCGTTTTTCATCGAGCCGCTGTTCTGGGTCCTGTTGCTGATGCTGGCCGGCCTGCTGCTGGTCCGGCGCCGGCCACGTGCCGGTCGCGCACTGTGCTGGGCGGCGTTGCTGGCCCTGGTCCTCGGCAGTTGGACCTCCGGCCCCGAGGCGCTGCTGCGCCAGCTGGAATCACGTTATCCGGCGCCGCCGGCATCGAGCCTGCAGAACTACGTCGGCATCGTCGTGCTGGGCGGCGCCTTGAGCGGGCCGGAACTGTGGCAAGCCCATCGACAGGTCGGCCTGAACGAGCAAGCCGAACGCATGACGGAAGCAGTGGCACTGATGCGCCTGCATCCGAAGCTGCGCCTGCTGTTCACCGGCGGCAATGCCAGCATCTCCGGCGAAGGCACCAGCGAGGCACACCGCGCCAAGGTATTCTTTGACGCGATGGGTGTGGACCCCGCCCGGGTGGTGTATGAATCGGCGTCGCGCAACACCTACGAGAACGCGCTGCTGAGCGCCTCGATACCCGGGGTCGACAAGACGCAGCGCTGGTTGCTGCTGACCTCGGCGTTCCATCTTCCGCGTGCGATGGGTGTCTTCACACATGCCGGCTGGAACGTGACGCCCTGGCCGGTCGACTACCGCATGACGCCGCATGATTCGTGGTTCGATTTTTCGCTGCACTACGGCCCTGGCCTGTGGGAGCTGGCCTTGCACGAGTGGCTGGGTTTCGCCGCCTATCGAATGGCCGGCTGGCTCTGACCACCAGGTCCGGCCGGCTCAATCGTCGGCAAACTGCGAAATCTGCTCCTCTGTGAGCCGCGTTGCCAGCATCTTGTCGATGCGCCGCCCGTCCAGGTCGATGACTTCGAACATCCAGCCGGCACATTCGATCTTGTCGCCCTGGGCCGGCAGGCTGCCAGATACCGCCATCAGCAGTCCGGCAACCGTGTTGTAACGGCCGCGCTCCTCGTCCGGCAGTTCGGCAATGTCCAGCCGCGCCTTGAACTCGCCCACCGGCATCGCGCCATCGATAAGCCAGCTGCCATCGTCGCGCGGCGTCGCCCAGGCATCGACCGGCGTGTAAGGCTGCAACTCGCCGGTGATGGCCTCGAGCAGGTCGTTCGGCGTGATCAGGCCCTGCACATCGCCGTATTCGTCGACCACCAGTACCATTCGCGCCGTCTTGACGCGAAATTGCTCCAGCAACTCCATGCCCGACAGGGTTTCGGGTACAAACACCGGCGGATGCACATGCGACTCGATCGTGTCCGAGTGCTCCTTACCCAGCTCGATCAGCTTGCCCAGGCTGATCGTGCCCACGACGTTTTCGAGTGAACCGCGACACACCGGGTACCAGGAGAAGGCCCGTTTGGCGCCGCCTTCACGCAGCTGCTCCAGGATCTCTGCGGCGGACTGGCCGGCGTCCAGCCATTTGATGTCCGAACGCGGCAACATCATCGACGTGAGAGGCCGGTCATCGAGCAGAAACACGTTCTGCACCATCTGGCGTTCCTGTTCCTCGATGACGCCGGCGTCGACCCCCTCCTCCAGACTGGCGCTGATCTCGGCCTCGGTGACCGCTCGGCTGCCGGCGTTGTCGATGCGCAGCATCTTGAGCGTGCCATGGGTGCTGGCAGAGAGCAACCAGACAAACGGTTTGGCGATACTGGCAACCCAGGTCATCGGCCGTGCGATCACGCGCGACACCTGCTCGGGATAGAGCTGGCCGATGCGTTTGGGAACCAGTTCACCAAACACGATCGTGGTGAACGTGATGACAGTCACCACCAGCGCGGTGGCCGAGATGTCGGCCACGCGGGTTGCCATGTGAAAGGTCTGCAGCCAGGACGACAGGCCACCGCTGAAGGCCGCCTCGCCGATGATGCCGTTGAGCACCCCGATCGACGTGATGCCGACCTGCACCGACGACAGGAACCGGGTCGGGTTTTCGAGCAGCAACAGGGCGGCCGCGGCGCCCTGGTCGCCGTCATCGGCCATGCCCATCAGACGTGCCTTGCGACTGGCCGTGAGCGCCAGTTCGGACATCGCAAACACGCCATTGAGCAGGGTCAAAAAGGCGATCAGCAAAAAATCCATGAATCCGGCATCAAAATCAACACCATGGGACTTTACCTGATCGGTGACGTGCAGGGCTGCGATCGCGCCTTGCAGCACCTGCTCGACCAAATCGACTTCTCACCGAGTCGCGACAAGCTGGTGTTGCTCGGTGACCTGGTCAACCGCGGCCCGGACTCGCTGGCCGTGTTGCGCCGTGTGATGCAGCTTGGCGATGCTGCCCGCTGCGTGCTGGGCAACCACGACATGCACCTGCTGGCCGTCGCGCGCGGCGTGCGGCGGCCGCAGCGCAAGGACACCTTGACGGCCATCCTCGAGGCGCCCGATCGCGAGGCCTTGCTGGCCTGGGTGCGCAGCCGCCCGCTGGCGCTGCACGAATGCATCGACGGGCGTGATCTGCTGATGGTGCATGCCGGTGTGTTGCCCTCATGGACAGCTGACCAGACCATGGCACTGGCCGGCGAGGTGGCGCAGCTGATGGCCGGACCGCATTTCGGCGAGTTTCTCGATCAGATGTACGCCGACACGCCGACACAATGGGCCGACACGCTCAGCGGCATCCCGCGCCTGCGGGCCATCGTCAATGTGTTGACCCGGCTGCGCTTTTGCACGCGCGACGACCGTATGGAGTTCGCAACCAAGGAAGGTGCGGATGCTGCGCCCGAGGGTTTCTGGCCCTGGTTCGACGCGCCCGGGCGCAACAGCGCTGATGTGACGGTGGCGTTCGGCCACTGGTCGACGCTGGGCTGGCTGGGCCGCAGCGACGTGTTGTCACTCGATACCGGTTGTGTCTGGGGCGGCCGACTCAGCGCGGCCAGAATAGACCCACTGGGGCCGGGTCGCGGTTTTGCGACCCAGCTGATTCAGGTGCCTTGCGCGCAGGCGCAGCCACCAGGGTGAAGCTGCGTCGTCGGTCCGCGCTGCCATGAAAGCTGCGGGCCGTCCCAGGCCTGCTTGCCCCCTCGGGGACCTGCAGAGGCCAGCGTTGCGGCCCCCGCTCAGGACTGCGATTCGGTCTCGGTGACCGGCACTTCCGGCTTGAACAAGGCGGCAACCCGGCGCCGGGTCTTGATATTGGCAGAAATGGTGCGCACCGGACGCGGGCCATCGGCCTCCCACGATGGCGCCCCGGTCACCGTGCCTGGCTCTTCGTAAGGCTTGTCGAAGAACGGATCACGCGACACCGGTGGCGGCCGCACCAGGTCACGCCTGACTGGACGTTCACGGCGCTGCGCACCACCTTCGCCACGTGGCGCACGGCCATCGGCGCGGGGCTCTGCCGGCACGCCGCTCTCGTCGACGTTGTACATGCGCCGGCCGTCGTTGATGCGCCCCTGGCGGCGGATGTCTGGGCTGTCTTCGTCGAACTCGATCGGCTCGATCTCGAGCTTGGCCTTGAGCAACTTTTCCAGATCGGCGACCAGTCGCGCATCGCTGCGTGTGACAAAGGTCACCGCCAGACCGGAGGCGCCTGCACGGCCGGTGCGGCCGATGCGGTGAATGTAGTCTTCGGCGTTGAACGGAATGTCGAAGTTGAACACGGCCGGCACGTCCTTGATGTCCAGACCACGGGCCGCAACATCGGTACACACCAGCAGGTCGACCTCACCCTTCTTGAACGCATCGAGTGCCTTGAGCCGTTCGTCCTGGCTCTTGTCGCCGTGCAAGGCCGTGGTCTTGAGCCCTTCGCGCTCGAGTGAACGCGCCAGGCGTGCGCAGCCGAGCTTGCTGTTGACAAAGACAAAAGCCTGCGTCACCGCATGGCGGCGCAGCAGCTGGTGCAGCGCATGGCGCTTGTCGTCGTCGCCTACGCTGTAAAAATGCTGCTCGACGGTCGACGCCGCCGCGTTGGGCCGCGCCACTTCGATCGTGATCGGATTCTGCAGATAGCTGCCGGCCAGCCGTTTGATTTCGGGCGAGAACGTGGCGGAGAACAGCAGTGTGGTGCGCTGCTTGGGCAGGTAGCTCAGGATGCGCTGCAGGTCGGGCAGGAAGCCGATGTCCAGCATGCGGTCGGCCTCGTCGAGCACGACGTATTCGACCTGGTTGAGCACCGCATTCTTGGCCTCGATATGGTCCAGCAAACGTCCTGGCGTGGCCACCAGTATCTCGACGCCACGCTTGAGCTCAGCCGTCTGCGGCTTCATGTCCATGCCGCCAAACACGACGGTGCAGCGCAGTTGGGTGTATTTGGCATACGACTTGATCGCCTGCGCGACCTGATCGGCCAGCTCGCGGGTGGGCAGCAGCACCAGCGCCCGCACCGGATGGCGCGCCGGCGAGGTCGAGGAGTTCTCGTGTGCCAGCATGCGCTGCAGCAGCGGCAGCGAGAACGCCGCCGTCTTGCCGGTACCGGTCTGGGCGGCGCCCATCACGTCCAGCCCCTGCAATACCTGCGGGATGGCCTGCGCCTGGATCGGCGTCATGCTCTCATAGCCCAGTTCGGCAACAGCTTTTGCCAGGGGGGCTGCCAGTTGCAGCTGAGCGAAAGAATCGATGCGGGAAGGGGTAACGGGTTCGGTCATCTATACCTGTGCGGGGTCGGGCCCGAGGGCCTGTTTTGGGCGCCTGGGCGGGTGGTGCCCGGGGTGCGGGCAAGCCGCCATTATCCCCCTATCGGGGAAAGCCCTCCCAAAAGGGCTACAGACTGCGTGCCGAAAACGTGTCGCAACCCTTGATCGCGCCACCCTGCAAGCCGTTGTCGAACCAGCGCTGACGCTGTGCGCTGGTGCCGTGCGTGAAGCTCTCAGGCACCACTGCGCCGCCGCCCGCACGCTGCAAGGCATCGTCTCCGATGCGGGCCGCGGCATTCATGGCCTCCTCGACATCGCCCTGCTCCAGGATCTGGCGCGACCGCTGCGCATGGTGGGCCCAGACGCCCGCCAGGCAGTCGGCCTGCAATTCCAGGCGCACGCTCAGGGCGTTGTATTCGGTGCTGCTCACGCGCTGGCGCGCCTGATCCATCTTGGTGGTGATGCCCAGCAGGTTCTGCACATGGTGGCCGACCTCGTGCGCGATCACGTAGGCCTGCGCGAAGTCACCGGGCGCGCCCAGGCGGGTGCGCAGCGTCTCGTAGAACACCAGGTCGATGTAGACCTTCTGGTCGCCAGGACAATAGAAAGGCCCCATCGCCGACTGGCCGGTACCGCAGGCCGTCGGCGTCGCGCCGCGAAACAGCACCAGACGCGGTTCCTGGTATTGGGCCCCGCTGCGGCTGAACTGGTCTTTCCAGACATCCTCGGTGTCGGCCAGCACGGTCGACACGAAACGCGCCATGCTGTCGTCCGCCGGTGGTCGCGCGGCCGGTTCCTGCTGCTGCACCACCGAACCACCATCGCCACTGAGCATGCCCAGAATCGTCAGCGGGTTGATGCCCAATACCCAGCCACCCACCAACGCGATGGCGATGGTTCCGATGCCGATGCTGCGCCCGCCTGGAATGCCGCGGCGCGGTCCCGCGCCAGAGGCACGGCGGTCCTCGACGTTATCTGACTGGCGGTTACCTTCCCATTTCATGAAACACCCCTATTCGTGTAAATTCACGTTACATTGCCGCCATGTTACGAAAACCTGCGGCATCGACGTCCAAGCCGGGCTGGCTTGCCCCCGTTCCCAACCGCGCTACGCCGCGCGCCATCGTGTTGCTGGCCGGTTTTTCGCCATTTGGCGGTGACGACAGCAATTCCAGCTGGGAGGCAGTGCAGGCGCTGCACGGTGAACGCATTGCCGGGCACGGGGTGGTTGCTGCACAACTGCCGACTGTCTTCAATACCTCGCTCGAAGAGTTGATGGATCTGGTGCGCGAGCACCATCCTGCACTGGTGATCTGCGTCGGCCAAGCCAACGGACGCCGGGTGATCTCGCTCGAGCGCGTCGCCATCAATGTGGCCGATGCCCGTATCGCAGACAACGCCGGCGCCCAGCCGGTGGACAAACCCGTAGTGAGCGGCGGACAACCCGCCTATTTCACCAGTTTACCGATCAAGGCCATGTTACGCGACCTGACCAACGCCGGCTTGCCGGCTGAAGTGTCCCAGAGCGCCGGCACCTTCGTCTGCAACCATGTGTTCTACGGCCTGATGCACGACCTGCAGCGGCGCCGGGCGCTGGTCAGCGTGCGGGGCGGTTTCATCCATCTTCCCGCCCTGCCCAAGGACGGCACACCGTCCATGAGTCTGGAGGAGATGCGGACCGGATTGCGTATTGCCATCGAAAGCGCACTGGCCACGCCGCAAGACATCAAGATCGGCGCCGGCGCGACCCATTGACACCACGACCGCAGCCAGCATGACCACCCCCGTCAGGCGCGTGGAAGTGTCACCCCCTGCTGGCCCTGGTACTTGCCGCCCCGGTCCTTGTAGCTGGTCTCGCAGGCCTCGTCACTCTCGAAGAACAACACCTGGGCACAACCTTCCCCGGCGTAGATCTTGGCCGGCAGCGGCGTGGTGTTGGAGAACTCCAGCGTCACATAACCTTCCCATTCGGGCTCGAACGGCGTCACGTTGACGATGATGCCGCAGCGCGCATAGGTGCTCTTGCCCAGGCAGATCGTCAGCACATTGCGCGGGATACGGAAATACTCGAGCGTGCGCGCCAGCGCGAAGCTGTTGGGCGGAATGATGCAGACGTCGTCGTTGAAATCGACAAAACTCTTGGCGTCGAAGTTCTTCGGATCCACCACCGTGCTGTGGATGTTGGTGAACACCTTGAATTCTGGCGCGCAGCGGATGTCGTATCCGTAACTGCTGGTGCCGTAGCTGATGATCTTCTGGCCGTCGCGCTCGCGGATCTGTCCGGGCTCGAACGGCTCGATCATGCCGGTGGTCTGCGCCATGTGGCGGATCCATTTGTCGCTCTTGATTGTCATGCTGGGAGTCCGGATGTCTGGTCGATGGGGAGCGCCGATTGTATGAACTCCGCTGGCGGGCACCAGACACCGGTCGCGGCATGCGCCCGTCCGACTGCGCTCGCGCGTGTCCGTGAAATCGTGCACAACCCTCGGCTATACTGCCGCTGCCTCAGGTGCCTTGGACGCATTCGCGTCCCGGGATAATCGGGAAGTTCGGCGCGCATACCCCTCAGGGTCTGCCACACCGACGCTGCCCCCGCAACGGTAGGCGAGACAGCCGGATTCACTATGCCACTGTGCAGGATGCATGGGAAGGCGAAGCCGGAATTGCTCGCGAGCCCGGAGACCGGCCTGGAGTTGGGTTCCGTTTGCTGCGGCGGGCAGCAAGGCGCTATGTGGGAGCGGGTCATCCCTTGGGCTGCACTTCTTTTCGCTACGCTTTGTTCCAGACGCATCGATCGGTTTCTTCGGCTTTCAGTGGCCAGTGGGGCCACTGCATCGGAAAACATCATGCGTCATCACATCCTCATCGCCGCTGTCGCGGCACTCGTCTCCGGCGCCGGCATGGCCGCCGGCCCATTCACGCCGGCTGCCGGTCAACCTGGCTCCAACGCCGTCAGCATGAGCAGCCCCGGCATCACCCACTGGGCCACTGGCTATCTGAACTACCTGCCGGGCACCGATCTGGTTGCCACGTGGAAGAGTCCGGAAAAGGCACTCGGCGCGGCCGTGGGTGGCTCGGGCGACATCGTGTCACTGGGCAATGGCGGCAGCATCACGCTGACGTTCGGCGGCAGCATCTTCGACGGTGAGGGCGCCGACTTCGCGGTCTTCGAGAATTCATTCAGCGATACCTTTCTCGAACTCGCACGTGTCGAGGTGTCGTCCAATGGCGTCGACTTCTTCCGGTTTCCGGCATATTCGCTGACACCCGGACCCGTGAACGCATTTGGGAATGTCGACCCGACCAACCTGGGCGGCCCGCTGGTGAACGGTAGCAGCAACACCTTCTACGAAGGCTTCGCCGGCAAGTACCGCGCTGGCTACGGTACGCCGTTCGACCTGAGCGCACTCGCAGGCACGTCCGGGCTGGATCTGGGCAACGTGCAGTACGTCCGCATCGTGGACGTGCTCGGCAACGGCACCGAGTTCGATGACTTCCCGGGCATGCCGAACCGGATCTACGACCCCTACAAAACGACCGGCAGTGCCGGCTTCGATCTCGAGGCTGTCGGCGTCATGCATTTTGCGGCGGTGACCGCCCCGGTACCGGAACCGGAACAGTTCGCAATGTTGGGTGCGGGCCTGGCGTTGATCCTGCATCTGACGCGCCGACGCCGCAGCGGCAAGTCGGCCGCTGGCCCCGCAGCGCAGTCCGTCAGCACGGTCTGAAGGAGAACACTGCATGACACTCACCCGCCAACTATGGATCGCGCTGCTGGCACTTGCCACAGTCTGGGCCAGCACCGCGCACGCGGCGACCAGCACTTTCGACGACCTGCCACTGGCTCCAGAGAGCCACTACGATCCGGGCGTTGTCGGCAACGGCAGCGGCGCATTCCCGTTTGGCAGCGGCGACGCAAGCTTCAACCACCGGTTCGACGACTATGGCTTTGCTGGCTGTTGCTCATCGGGCTGGACCTATTCCAACCAGACCGACACCCGCACGCCAGGCTTTGGCAACCATTACAGCGCCAACACCGGCGGCGGGCAGGGGGGCTCGTCGAACTATGCCATCGCATTCCTGGGCATGGCGCAGGCCGATTTCGCTGCGGCCACCGTGATCGGCGGTGCGTGGTTCACGAATACCACCTACGCCACGCTGTCCATGCGCGACGGTGACAGTTTTGCCAAGAAGTTCGGCGGAGACAGCGGCAACGATGCCGACTTTTTCAAGCTCACCATCACCGGCTTCAACGGCAGCGCCAGCACCGGCGCGGTGGACTTCTATCTGGCCGACTACCGCTTCGCCGACAACACGCAGGACTACGTGGTGTCGCAATGGTCGTTCGTCAGCCTTTCCAGACTAGGCGCGGTCACCCGGCTGGATTTCTCGCTCACTTCCTCGGACAACGGTGACTACGGCATGAATACGCCGGCTTACTTTGCGATGGACACGCTGGCGCCGGTACCTGAACCTCAGCAGGCCTTGATGCTGCTGGCAGGTCTGGTCGCGATCGGTGGTGCGGTGCGCCGGCGGCGCGCCAATCGCAGCTAGCAAGGGCTGGCGAAGTATGCGTTGCCCCGCAAAAACGCGGCAGGCGCCCGTGCGTGTGGCCTGCGGCAAAGTCACGGCATGGCAGCTCGCGCTGGTGCCGCTGGTCCTGGTCGCAACCCATGCCCATGGCCAGACCGAGAATCTGATGCGGCTGCCCGAAGTCATCGTCACGGCGCCGAGCCCGGACCGCAGCCTGCGGCGCACGCCCCACGGCGTATCGGTGATCACGGCAGCTGACATCGCACAGTCTGCCGCTACGACACTCACGGGTTTGCTCAGCTTGCAGGCCAATCTGAACCTGCAGAGTTACTACGGCAATGACAAGAACGCCGGCATCGACATGCGCGGCATGGGTGCCACGGCCGGCAGCAATGTGCTGATTCTGGTCGACGGCGTTCGGCTCAATGAACTCGACCTCTCCGGCGCTGACCTCAGCACCGTACCGCTGTCACAGATCGCGCGCATCGAGATCGTGCGCGGCGGCGGGTCGGTGCGGTATGGCGACGGTGCGGTGGCCGGTGTCATCAACATCATCACCAAGCGGGCACAACCCGGCGCGACGCGCGCGCAGCCCGAACTGGATCTGGAACTTGCGCGCGGGTCTTACGGCTTGCGCGATGGCCGACTCCATCTGCGCGGCAGCGCCGGACCCCTGGGCCTGAGTCTGAACCTCAGCGAAAGTGACACGGACGGGTTTCGCCAGAACAGCCGCCTGTATTCCCGCAACGCATCGGGCGAGATGCGGCTTGTGGCGCCGGCCGGACTCGACTTTCTGGAAGCCTGGGTGCGTGTGGCGGACCATGCCGATCGCAATGGCTTCCCCGGACCGGTCAGCGCAGCCGACTTCGCCGCCGGCAGCGCGGCACGGCGCGGCACCGCAACACCGCTGGACGATGGCGACACACGCGACAAGGTCTATACCGCCGGCCTGTTCATGGATTTTGACCGTGCCGGAAGATGGGAAATGCAGACCACCTACCGCGACAGGGTCAGCAATTTCATTCTGGGCTTCAACCCGCTGTCGCCGCGCAGCGACCAGCAATCCACCATCACCTCCAGCCGACGCGAGCTGCAACTGCGCTACGACGTCGACATCCAGGCGTTCGGCCACACCCATACCTTGGGCGCCGGCATGCAATCGCAGTCGGGCGAGTACGCCCGCTATTCCAACGGGCGCGCGGTACCCGAGCAATCGGGGCAAAAACACGGAGCAGTCGATTCACGCGGCCGGTTCATCACGGCCACTGTTCGCGCGACCGACAAGCTGGCCTTCAATGCCGGCGCGCGCATCAACCGCTTTTCAACCGATCTGCGTGACGCGCGCTACACCCGCAGTTGCGCTTTCAATCCGTTTCCGATCCGGGTCTGTACGCCATATGCTTTCGCGCCGCAAGGCGGGCTTGCCGGCAACTGGACCAACCGCGCCGCGGAATGGGGGATCACCTGGGACGTGACACCGGCCCTGACGGCATTCGCCAGCAGCAGCAGGCATTTCCGCAATCCCAATCTGGACGAGTTGGCAGCGGCGGCGATCGACCTGCGTCCCCAGAGTGGTGGCACTACCGAACTGGGCGCACGCTGGACACCCGCCGCTGCGCTGGAGCTGTCGGGGACGCTGTTCAAGATGCGTAACCGGGACGAGATCTACTATGGCGCCGACCCGGCATCGGGCTTGAGCGAGAACCGCAACTATCTGTTGCCGACCCAGCGTACCGGTGTTGAACTTGAAGCGCGCTGGAAAGCCACGCCCCGACTCGATCTGAACGCCCGGATCGGCCATGTCGTGCCACGCTTCGTCGGTGCCAACGCCGACATCCCGCTGGTGCCGCGGACCACCGCCAGCGTACAGGCGCAGTGGCGGCTGGAGCACCAGATGCGCTGGTCGGTGGCGGTGCGGCATGTCGGCGCGCGTTTTGACGGCAACGACTTTGGCAACTATGCATGGCCGCGACTGCCTGCATATACCGTAGTGGACACCGTGTGGCAGAAGGATCTGGGGTCCGCCGAATTGTCGATCGGCATCAACAATCTGTTCAACCGGGCTTACTCCACGCTGGCTTACAGCGCAACCATGTATCCGATGCCCGAGCGCAACATCTACGCGCGACTACGGGTGCATTGGTAGAGCACCGCGCGGGCAAACGATGCCGCGCGCTCGGGTGCTACATGGGTCAGCGGCGCCCGCTGGCGGGAGACGTCGGATCAGCAGCGATCACCACCCGTTCGACCAGCCGGTCATCACCCAGCACGATCATGGCAAACAGCAGTTCATCCAGATTGCCGGCCTGCGCGGTACGACGCCCGAGCAAGGCGGTGCATTGCGGATCGAGCACGATGAAGTCGGCCTCGCAGCCAGGCTGCAGATTGCCGATCACGCCGCCAAGCCCCAGCGCGCGCGCCGCCCCTGCGGTGTGTTGCCACCACAATTGCTGCGGGCTCAAGCTCAGGCCGCTCTTGGTCTGCCCTTCGCGCCCGACGTAATACGCCGCCAGCATGGTTTGAAACGGCGACAGCGAAGTGCCACCACCGACGTCGCTGGCCAGTCCATAACGAAATCCCACCCGATCGGCTCCGGCGTAATCGAAAAATCCGCTGCCCAGGAACAGGTTGCTGGACGGGCTGACGGCTGCGGCAGCGCCGGTGTCGCGCATCAACGCGCGGTCTTCATCGTCGAAATGGATGCAATGGGCATAGATGGCGCGCTCACGCATCAGGCCGAAATCGTCGTACACGGCCAGGTAGGAACGTGATTGCGGGAACAGCTCGCGTGCCCAGGCAACTTCGTCCTTGTTTTCCGCCACATGCGACTGGATCCAGACATCGGGATAACGCGCGGCCAGTTCGCCTGCGCCGCGCAACTGCGCCGCGCTGCAACTGGGCGCGAACCGCGGCGTGATCGCATATCCGAGTCGGCCCTTGCCATGCCAGCGCCCGATCAGCGCCTCGGTATCGCGCAGGCTCTGCACCGTGTCGTCACGCACGCCATCGGGCGAATGGCGGTCCTGCAGCACCTTGCCGCAGATCATGCGCATCCGGCGACGCTGCGCCTCGGCGAAAAATGCCTCGACCGAGGTTGGGTGCGAGGTGGCGAAGGTGAGCGCCGTGGTCACGCCGTTGCGCACCAGTTCGGTCAGGAAGAATCCCGCGGCATCGGCACTGTGGGCAGCATCGGAGAAGCGGGCCTCCTGCGGGAAGGTGTAGTTTTCCAGCCAGGGCAGCAGCCCGCTGGCCGGCGAGCCGATCACGTCGATCTGCGGAAAATGCACATGCATGTCGACGAATCCCGGGGCGATGATGCGTCCGGGCAGGTGCTCCAGCGGAACACCCGCATATTGCCCGATCAGCGTGTCATGGTCACCGACAGCCAGTATCCGCTCGGTTCCCGAAGCGTCGGCGGCAACGACAAGCAGGCCGTCCTTGTCGAACGCGGCTTGTTGCTGTGCGTCGAATCGCAGAATGGCGGCACGATAGGCTTTCATGGTTGCAGAGCTTACCGAAGAAATCGCAGCAGCAGCATATGGCCAAAGCCATACCCTGCATCGCAATCCCGGCGGCCAGCGACAACAGACCACGCCTGCGGCCGACAGACAGCCCCGACGGACGCCGGACCTGGCCGGAAATCAGGGCCGCATCTGCGGTGCCTGCACGCCCTGCACCAGGAAGTCCATCGCCAGGATCTGGGCATCGGTCAACACCTGCCCGGCGGAAATGGCGGTGTGCCCGGCGTTGTCGAGCACCGGTTGCGCGCCGGCGCGGAATACCTGCAGGCGGCCGGCCGCGATCTCCTTTTGCCGCGCCAGCACTTCCTGCTGCACCGACTTTGGCGCACGGGTGCCGAAATCCCCGACCCGCACCATGCCTTCGCGGATGCCGCCCCAGACATTGCCGGTGGTCCAGCTGCCGTCGAGAACCGCCTTGGCACGGCGCGTGTAATAGGCCCCCCACTCGTGCGTCACCGCGATCAGCTGGGCCTGCGGCGCCACCGCACGCATGTCGGAATGGTAGGCCACGGCGTACTTGCCGCGCTCCTGGGCCGCAACCATGACCGCATTGGAGCCGGTATGGAACGCCAGCACATCGGCGCCCTGGTCCATCAG
>Ga0073904_10001683_pt1 | contig 16517 bp, 14 predicted proteins | sample KloWWTrecipitate_FD_66668 | JGI IMG/M metagenome (GOLD analysis project Ga0073904, IMG submission 66668) | Active sludge microbial communities from Klosterneuburg, Austria, studying microevolution and ecology of nitrifiers - Klosterneuburg... | ecosystem: Engineered > WWTP > Aerobic digester >... | reverse complement strand
GTCATTTCTTTGTCCCTCCTGGACACTTTGATGATGTCGAGGAGAGCTTATGAACCGGGTTCTCGCGAAACTCTCGCGAAGCTGGCGCATGCCGAAAATCTGCTAGACGGCGACCCCTGCCGCGATCCGCGCGCGCAGATCCTGGAACCGATCGGGTAGCTGTTCGCCGAACTCCGATTCGTAGGTGGCGCCGAAGTCATCGATGAACCGGATTGCCTGGACGGTCTGCCCTGCTTTGCCGCGATAGCGCGCCAGCTGGTAGGCGGCTTCTTCGTTGTACCGGTTCGCGCGCAGCACGCGCTCCATGCACAGCGCGGCTGATTCGAAATCCTCGCGCCCGGCGAAATAGGCCGCCAGCATGGCGAGCGATTCGTGCGCCTCGCGTTCCAGCCGCTCGCGCGTCACTTCGGCCCATTCTGAATGGAAGACTTCGGCGAACGGACCACCGTAGCGTTCAATCGCCTGCTGGAACGCGACCGCGCGTTCACGCGACCCGGATGGCGAACGGCGCCCCGTTTCGAGGGCCTCGGTGAATTGCTCCACGTCCCACTCGAACTGGCCTTCCGGGTTCAACAGGTAGGTACCATCACGCTTCACCACGCTGTCCTGGTAGACGGCGTGGCGGATGCGGTAGAGGTTGGAGTGGAATGCGCTGTTGCATTTCTCGCGCGGCAATTCCGGGTAGAGGAGCTCGACGGCCTCCTCCTTGCGCACGCCGCCGCGACGCGAGAGCAACAGGAAGAACATCTCCTTGGCACGAACGCTGGCCCACTGCTCGTCAGAGACCTCGCGCCCGCCGACGGTGACGGTGACCGGCCCCAGGCTCCGCGCGACAACCCGCGGCAAACGTCCGCGGTCTTCTGCCGGCTGCGCTTCCTCTTCCTCGGTGGCCAGCACGCCAAACGTCTGGCGTTCGAGCAAATCGCGGAATATGCGGCCGCCGCTGCCGCGCGAAGCCGCCCACTGAGCGAACATCGGGTTTTCCCGCATCAGCGGCACGAGCGCGCCGGCCATCCACGGTTCCCTCAGCGCCGCCGCGCTCCGTGCGATCGCCTCCTGCGCCTCGGCGCGGCGGTTCGCGCGGAAGTGCGCCATGGCGATGCGGTAGTGCGCCATTGCAAGGGAAGGGGGCACGTCCATCGCCTCGAACCGTTGCGCCGCATCGCCCGCTTCGGAAAGCGCGGCCACATTGTTGCCCGCTGCCAGCTCGCAGCTGGCCTGCTGGAGCTTGCAATAGGCAACTTCGTAGTCATTGGCCGAGGTGAGCGCCACCAGCAACGCCCGCCGCGAGAAGAAATCGGCCTGCTGAAGGTCGCCAAGGCCCAGGAACGCGGCGGAAAGGCCCGCTATCGAAAGCGCCGCAAGTGTCTCATCGAGCGCATCGGTTGCACAGATGCGGATGGCTTCCTCGTAGTGCTCGCGGGCCTTCTGGAAGCGCCCAAGGGCCAGCTCGGCATCCCCGAGGGATGCCGTCGCGTATGCCACGTTGCGCTGGTTTCCGCAATCCAGGCCCTCCTGGACTGCCTCCTGGAGGACCGTCGCGGCGCTGGCGAAATCTCCCGCCTGCAGGTGGGACATGCCAAGGTTGTTCAGCACCCAGCCCAGGTTCGATGAGCGGCCCAGGCCCCGCCACCCCTGCGCCGCCCGCGTGAGCACGGTCACAGCGGCGGGCGCATCCCCGCGCATGGCCAGCGTTTGCCCGAGCGTCGAGCGGGCGAGCAGACCCAGCGTCTCGGCCCCGGCCAGCTCGCTCATCCGGATCGCATCGCTCAACAGGCGCGCCGCGTTGACGAAGTTCCGCGTGACCGAAAGCTCGAACTCGGCGATCTGGTACGTGACTTCGCACTGGAGCACAGGGTCGAACGAGCAGTCGAGGTTCTTCAGCTGTTCGGCGCAGGCAGTCGCATCTTCCATACGGCCCATCAATCGTAGGGCGCGCAGCCGCGCGAGCAGGCAATGGGCCCGGACGGCGCCGCCCTGGCCGGGATCGCGAAGGATGGCATCAGCCCGGCGGATCGCCTCTTCCGGCAATCCCATGTGGGCATTGAGCCGCGCAAAGAGGGAGCGCAACAGAGGCCGCCGGCCCAGTGTCGTGGTGCTGACGCACTCGAATGCGCGCCAGAGCAAGGTGAACGATCCCTGGACAATCAGCGGCGCGCTCTGCGCTTCGAGCAGGTTGGCCAGGTCGCGTTCGGATGCGGAAGAGCGGGCGAATTCTATCGCTTCGGCCACATCGCCCGCCGCGATCATCGCCTCGATCAGGTGCTCAACGGCAGCGTCATAGGCTTCCGGATCCTGGCGCTGGAACTCTGCCGCGATGAACTGGCGCAGCATGGGGTTGAGCCGGAACTCTGTCGGTGACAGGTATTCGCAAAGGAAGTCCCGCGTGCCCATCCATGCGGTGAGCTTGCGCCAGGCGGCCGGGCTGAAATCCAGCTCCACCACTGCGCGATCGATCGTGGGCGCCAGGGCGAGCGGACGCAGCACATCCTGGAGTGAGTCCGGGAGCCCGTCCCAGACTTCCGTTTCGAGGTAGAGATCGAAGGCCGCGGTCCCGGCGCCGGTCGAGGCGACCGTCCCACCCATGACCGATGCCATCACGGCGACGGGCCAGCCGGCAGTCCGCTCCCTGACAGCGGAAACACCTTCCGCGGATTCGGCGGCGGCCAGGGCTTTCGCGGTTTCCTCGTCGTCAAACGCCAGGTCGGCACCTTCGAGAACGACCACGTCGCCAGTAGCCATCCGCGCGTTGATGGCCGGGATGAAGGGAATCTCCCTGCCCGAGAGGATCACTTCGCTGCCTTCAGGCAACACGTCGAGCAGCCAGACGAGCAGCGCGCACGCCTCGCGCGCGTCGGCAAGCTCCTCAACGTTATCGACGACGAGCAGGAGGGGGAGGCAGGATTCAGAAGTTGCCCGCCTTGCCGCGGCATGGACGTAGGCCTGGAGGTCGCTGAACTTGGTTGCAACTGCCGGGGGTTCGAATTCCCGGTTGCCGGCAAATGCGATGCCCAGTTGCTGGGCCAGTACTTCTGGCGCGCCAGCCGACGAATCGAGCGAAAGCCAGACCGGATGGAACTCGACCTCGGCCGCGAACATGGCTACCAGGGTTGTCTTTCCATAGCCGGCCGGAGCAACCACGACCGTCAGGCCGTTGCCGATTCCCTCATGGATGCGCTTGAGCAGCCGGGGGCGTTCAACCAGCCGGCGGGGAAGTCGAGGAATCGTGATCCGGCCGGTGGCTGACATGTTGACCGCTCCAGGAACCAAATACTTCGTCGGCATTCGCCACAAGGATACTACGCTCCGGCGCTCGCGGCATCCATACCTTTGTTCTTGACCAGAGGTGAAGATGCAGTGTTATGGTGGCGGAACCGGCGCCCCTGCGGTTGGTGGATCATGAGAATTCGCTCGTACGCACTGCTGACCATGGCGGCAGGCCTCGCGCTTGCGGCGTTTGCCCTGCGCGGTACGCCCGCGGGCGCCGCCCCGGGGCCATGCGGCACCACCCACGATTCCCTGAGCGCCGAGGAACAGGAGTTCCTTGGCCTGCTCCAGAGCTGGCGCAATAGCCACCTCTCCGTCTCCACCACGCTCCAGACCTCCGGAGCACTCAACGCGGCCGCTGCGTGGTTCGCCGAATGGCAGGTGAACAACGGGTCTCTCGGCGGCCACAACGATGGCTACGGCCGGACCTGGGTGCAACGGTCCATCGATTGCGGCTACTCGCTGGCGACCTCCGGGGGGCAGTACTACGCCTCGGGTAGCGGCGAAGGAATCTGGGCCGTCGCCTCATCCGGCAACGCCAGCGTGGGGCCGTCCCAGGCACTCGCGGGGATGGCGGGCCACAGCGGCAGCGGCATCTACGCATGGACCCCTTCATCGCCGCCGTTCAAGTGCGTTGGCGTGGGAGTCGCGCGCAACACTGCCGGGACGGCGGTCGCATGGGTGGTCATCGTCGCACAGTACCCCACCTCCCAGCCGTGCCCGGGCGGGACGGGCGGGGGTGGCACCAGCACGGTTGGCACAACGGCTACGGGCTCGCCAACTTCCACACTCACGCCAACGCCGACCAGCACGCCATCGCCCACACCCACCCAACCGCCGACCCCGACCGCTCAGCCCGGGGCGCCGTCGGTCCTCATCGGAGCTGGTTGGAACCTGGTCTCGCTCCCGGTTGGGGCGCCGGGACAGGTGCTCGCCCGGGCCCAGGGGTGCTATCGAGTCGTCTACCAGTTCCAGGAAGGGCAGTGGCGGCGCTACTCGCCGGACCTGCCAGCTTATGCAAACAACCTCCAGACGCTCAGCGGCGGCGCCTTCTGGATTGAGGGCACCGCCGCGAACTGTGGGCTCGTGAAGTTGTGAGCTGCTACATGGGTGCGGGGGGCGCTAGCTTCCCGTCAGGGCGCCCGGGAGCTCCGTGAAGCCCGGGGATGTCGAGATCGCGTCGCCCAGGGCCCCGAGCGCTGCCACGCAGGCAAGGGCAACAAGAGCGAGGATCAGCGCGTATTCGGCCAGCCCCTGGGCATCCTCTGCCACATCGATGCGGCGCAACTTCCGGAACTTCGATCGTAACCGGTCCATCCGACAACTCCCCTGCTGAGTCTCTCCCTGTTCCGAAATACGGCAGCGGGGGAACAGATCAACCGGTGCCAACGGGAGCCATTGCGTGGCGCCACGGTGAAGAATTTACAGTCCGTTTACAGGCGAGCCCTGTTGAGCGCGGCCGCACACCCGGCGGCCCAGATGGGAGCATCGGTGATTACGGTACGAGCCCCTGCCGCGAACAGCCGGGCCAGGCGCGCGCCGGGGTCCGGCTCACTCTCATGGAGCGTCCACGCCGCGAGCGCCACTCCATATTCATCGAGGATCGTGCCGAGGGGCGCCCCTATTCCGGCGAGGTGTTCGACGGTCGCGATGTCCACCATCCATTCGGTAGCCGCCGGCAGAAGGCCCTGGATGTCGGCTACCCGGCTTTCGACATAGCTCCTCGCAGTCGCGCGAGCATTCATCGCCAGCGGGGCATCATCCCAGAGGCCGTGGGCTCCTCGCTGGCGTGGCACCACAAGCCCGCCCCGCCCGCCATCGGCGTGCCAGTGGAGGGTCGGGTCGATGGCCACCGGCAGGCCGCGCAGCATCCGAAGGTTCCAGTGCGCCTGCGAACCGACGAGCACCTGCCCCGCGACCGGCCGCAGAGCCTCTTCGAGCGCGCGGCAGCGGCCTGGCGAAATCGGGCGCATCAGCTTCAGGTCGACCTGGAGCAGCGTCCGGCTCGCCCGGGCGAGATCGACCACGTCTTCAAGGAAGCAGAGCCCCACGCGTTCGTTTTCCCGGTAGCGAAGACGGGCCACCCGCGATCGAACCAGCTCGTCCACGCGCCCGCGGCCGGTGGTCTCCACGTCAAGCTCGCCATCGTGGAAGATGAGCATCGCGTCATCGGCGAGGAAGCGCACATCGACTTCCATCCTCGGCACACCGGCCGCGACGCATTCCGCCACGGCCGGCAACGAATTGGGCACATGCCGCCCCGTGAGCGTCGCGCTGTGACAGCAGAACACGCGCTGCAAACCGCCGATGCGGGGCGAGAGATCGGGCATTGGTCCGTGCTCCATGCCAGCCGAGTGTATGCACCCCCGGGGCTAACAAGAAGGGGTGCCGTTTCCCCATGCCAACCCCAATTTCGCGAACAGCGTGGCGCCGGCAGCCACGGGATAACTGCTGGTTAACGAAGGAAAGTGCGCGGAAACGAGCCAGAAATGGCACCGATGGCATAAGCCCAATCACGACGGTGTCGTTACGTGGGTCCGGGTTGTCGCCAACCAAATGTCGCGTGATATACTCCCGCGCGTCCTAGGGGGCCGCTAGCTCAACTGGCAGAGCAGCTGACTCTTAATCAGCCGGTTGGAGGTTCGAGTCCTCCGCGGCTCACCAGCTCCCTGAATCCGGACGACGGGCCTGGCTGCCGGGCCCGTTCACTTGTGGGGAAGTGTCGGAACCGGCAGACGAGCATGACTTAGGATCATGTGCCGCAAGGCGTAGGAGTTCGAGTCTCCTCTTCCCCACATACTCGAAAACCCAGAAGGTCACGGCGCAAGCCGTTCTGCCCGGTGGGATGGGCAGTCGAAAGGAGAAGGGATGGCGCTACTCGAGGTCAAAGACCTGCGCACGTACTTCTATACGCAGGAGGGAGTTGTCCGCGCGGTGGACGGCACCTCATACGTGGTGGAGGAAGGCGAAACGCTCGGGCTGGTGGGGGAATCGGGGTGTGGGAAGAGCGTGTCTGCCCTCTCCATTCTTCGCCTGATCCCACAACCCCCGGGAAAGATCGTTTCCGGCGAAATCATTTTTCAGGGTCGGGACATCCTGAAGCTTGATGAAGACGAGATCCGGAAGATCCGCGGGAACGAAATCGCCATGGTCTTCCAGGAACCCATGACGTCGCTCAACCCCGTCCTCACCATCGGCCGCCAGATGACAGAGGCGCTTGAGATCCACATGGATCTGCACGGCAAGGCTGCCCGTGACCGGGCCGCCGAGCTGCTGGAAATGGTCGGTATCCCCGAGGCGAAGAACCGCCTTGATGACTACCCTCACCAGTTCTCCGGCGGCATGCGCCAGCGCGTGATGATCGCGATGGCCATGAGCTGCAACCCCAAGCTCCTCCTGGCCGACGAGCCCACCACCGCCCTGGACGTAACCATCCAGGCCCAGATCCTCGAGGTTATGAGCCGCCTCAGCCGAGAATTCGGCACCGCCGTCATCATCATCACCCACAACCTCGGTGTCGTTGCCCGCTATGCCGACCGGGTGAACGTGATGTACGCCGGCAAAGTCATCGAGACCGCTTCGGCCGAAGAGCTTTACCGCAATCCGAAGCACCCGTACACGGTCGGCCTGCTCAATTCCGTTCCGCGCCTCGATGAAAGCCGGAAGGAGAAGCTGGTGCCGATCGAGGGCCTCCCGCCCGACCTGGCGCACCTGCCACCCGGCTGCCCGTTCTATCCGCGCTGCTCATGGCGCGTCGATCGCTGCACGCAGGAATACCCGCCGTTCAACCTGGTCGCCGAAAAGCACTATGCGGCCTGTTGGGAATCGGAACGCGTCCGCCGGGAGGTGTCAGTTGGCGCAGCAAACTAGCTCGAGCACCCGCCAGCGAACCGGAACCGCTGGCGAAGTACTGGTAAAGGTCGAAGACCTCCAGGTGTACTTCCCGGTCACTGCTGGCGTTATCTTCCAGCGCAAAGTGGCCGATGTCCGCGCCGTTGATGGCGTGAGCTTCGAGATCCGCCGCGGCGAGACCCTTGGCCTCGTCGGCGAATCCGGCTGCGGCAAGAGCACCACCGGCAAGGCGATCCTCCAGCTCACGCGGCCGACTTCTGGCCAGGTCAGCTTCGAAGGCACCGACCTCACCAAGATCAAGGGCGGCGACCTGCGCCGCTTCCGCCGCAAGATGCAGATGATCTTCCAGGACCCGTACGCGAGCCTGAACCCGCGCATGTCCGTCGGCAGCATCATCAGCGAGCCACTCACCATCCACAAACTTGCCGGCGGAAAGGAGAAGAAGGAACGCGTCCAGAACCTCCTGCAGACCGTCGGACTCAACCCCTACTTCGCCAACCGCTTCCCGCACGAGTTTTCCGGTGGCCAACGGCAGCGCATCGGCATCGCCCGCGCACTGGCTGTTGAACCAGACTTCATCGTCTGCGATGAGCCAGTCTCGGCACTCGACGTTTCCATCCAGGCCCAGATCATCAACCTGCTCCAGGACCTCCAGGAGCAGTTCGGCCTGACCTACCTTTTCATCGCACACGACCTCTCGGTCGTTCGCCACATCAGCGACCGCGTCGGCGTGATGTACCTCGGCCACATGATGGAGCTCACCGACCGGGATTCGATCTTCGAAAACCCGCTCCATCCTTACACCAAGGCGCTCATGTCGGCCGTCCCGATCCCGGACCCGGAAGTGGAACGGAAGCGCGAACGCATCATCCTGCTCGGCGATGTGCCCAGCCCGCTGCGCCCGCCGCGCGGCTGCGTCTTCCACACCCGCTGCCCAATCGCCATCGATGAATGCCGGTCGCGAATGCCCGACTGGCGCAACGTTGGAGAAGCCGGCCGCGAACACTGGGTCTGGTGCCACCGGGTCTAGCCCCGCGATCACCAGCCACTGCCACACAGAGAGGGGGTTGCCGAACGGCAGCCCCCTCCTCGTTTGTGTCGCCGCAATGGCGCTTTTAGGGCGTGGCTGTCGCGCCCGGTGATGGCGGTGACGGCGGCGTGGTTGTCGCGACGGCCGTGCCGGTGCCCGCTACGGTCCCGGACGCTGTTGCGGTTGAGGTTGCCGGGGATGGGCTCAGTGGCGTGTTCGTCTTCGTCGCTGTTGCCGGTGGCGTCTGGGTCCGCGTCGGTGTGCGCGTCGGCGTTGGCGAAGCAATAGGGGATGCGCTCGGGCTCGGACTTGGGCTCGGGCTTGGGCTCGGCGATGGGGTGGGCCGCGCCGTGCCGGTGGCAGTCGGGCTCGGCGCCCGGGTGGAGGTGGCCGTGGGGGACCCGGGCGTTGCGGTCGGTGTGGGCACGTTGGAATCCGCGTCCCGGCCGGCGAGCAGGACCGCCGCGCCCGCCCCAACGCCGATGGCAGTCAGGATGATCCCGATTACGATGGCAAGCGTCGAGCCGCTGATGCCACCCTGCTCCGCTCGCGCGGCTCCGCGCCGAACGCGAGCCGTGGGTTGGCGCCGAATTTGCGGCGGGCGCCCCGGTGGCGCGGCGACAGGCGCTGTCTGCTGCATCCCGCCCCTGGGGATGCGCCGGAGCGCCGCACCAAACGAAGCCGCATCGGGATAGCGGTCCTCCGGCGAAAGGGCGAGCGCCCGCGCAACCACCGCCTCCATCTCTGCCGAGGCGCCCCGCGCGAATGTGCGCAACGCGGGGGCCGGTGCGGCCAGCCGCTGGCCGGCGATGGCTGCGGCCGTTGCGCCGGAAAACGGCAGCCGTCCCGCGATCATCTCGAATACGGTCAGCCCCAGTGCATAGACATCCGAACGCGGTTCTTGAGGCGCCCCCTGGATGACTTCGGGCGCGAGATAGGCAATCGTGCCGAGCAGGTCCTGCGCCTGCCCGGGTGCGAGCGTCCGGTTCAACGTCTCGGCCACGCCGAAGTCCGCCACCTTCGCCACACCCGTCTCGTTGATGATGATGTTCTCTGGCTTGATATCGCAGTGGACCACGCCCTGTTCATGCGCGTACTGGAGCGCCGCGGCGACTTGCACGCCATAGCGGATCGCCTCGCCCTCGGTCATCCTCCCCTGGGTCTCGAGCAGGTCACGCAGGGTGTAGCCGTGAACGTATTCCATCGCGATGTAGCGGCGCCCTTCGTGCAGGCCTGCATCGAAGATGGCGACAATGTTCGGATGCTGGAGCCGGGCGATGACCCTCGCCTCGCGCTCAAAGGCAGCCACCGCCTCCCCACCGGCACCCGCGGCAATCGCCTCGTGGAGGAACTTGAGTGCCACCCAGCGGCCGAGCCGCTGGTCTTCCGCCAGCCAGACTTCCGCCATCCCGCCGGTTCCGAGCAAGCGTTCGAGGCGGTATCGTCCGTCTATGACGTCTGTGGCATTCACCAGCGAATGACTCTCCATGTGGCCGCCGGCACCCGTGAGCGCGGAATCGAGCTGCTCCTGCTCCTCGGCGCGGCCGTGTTCGCCGCTCTCGGGTGGTATGCGCTCCGCGGCGCCGATTTTGCGTTTCCAGCCAACACGGGTCGCATCCTAACCCAGTTTGCCGCTTCCGGTCTGGCGGCGCACGTTGCCCTTCGCGCGCTTGCGCCGCACGCCCGCCCGGAAGTCCTCGCCCTGAGCGCGTTCCTCGCCGCCGCCGGCCTTATCTTCGTTCTGCGCCTTGCCCCGGACGTCGCCGGCGACCAGGCGAACTGGGCGAGCGCCGGCGCCCTCGCCTTCGCGGGCGGGGCCTGGGCGGGCACGCGCTACCCCGTGCTCAAGCGCTACACCTACACGGCCGGCGTCGCGGCGCTGGCCGCGCTGTTCATCACGGGCATCTTCGGTACCACCGTCAACGGGGCGCGTCTTTGGGTGAGAGTCGCCGGCCAGACCGTCCAGACCACCGAGCTGATCAAAGTGCTGGTCATCCTCTTCCTCGCCGGTTACCTCGCCGATGCCGCGAGCGTACTCGCCTCGCCCACGATCAGGGTCGGCGGGAGAACCTACTCCGGAGCGGCCTACATCGTCCCGCTCGGCGCCATCCTCCTGGCGGCAGTGGGCGCCCTGGCGCTTCTGCGCGATCTCGGCTCAATCGCCATCATCCTCCTGCTCGCAGTCAGCGCGCTCTACATCGCGACTGGACGGGCGCGCTTCGTTGCCGGGGGTATTGCGCTCCTGGCCGCCACGGGCGTCATCGGCTACTTCGTCTTCGGCCATGTCCAGGTCCGCATCGATACCTGGCTCGATCCAGGCGCAGACCCCGGCGGAAGCGGCTACCAGTCGATGCAGGCCACCTACTCGATCCAGGCGGGCGGGATCACCGGCGAGGGGCTCGGCCTGGGCGAGCCCGGCACGGTTCCGGCGGCGGCCACTGATTACGTCTACACGGCCATCGCCGAGGAGCTCGGACTGGCAGGAGCAGCGGGCATTGCCCTGCTTTATGTCGTCTTTCTCTATGCTGGCCTCCGCGTGGCAGCAGAGGCGCCCGATACGTATGGCCGGCTGCTCGCTGCCATCATTGCGCTACTGATCGCCATCCAGGCTGCGGTCATCATCGCCGGCAACCTGCGGATCATCCCGACGACCGGGATCACGCTGCCATTTGTCAGCTACGGCGGATCGAGCCTGGTCGTGAATCTTGGCCTTGCCGGTATCCTCGCGGGCATCTCCCACGCCTCCCGGTCCGGGATCAGGGCCGGGCAAGCCTGAGGACCACCGCACCCAGCGTGATGCGCTCATCTCCCTGAAGCACCACGCCTCCAGGTCCAACCGGGCGCCCATCCACGCGGGTGCCGTTGGTGCTCCCCACATCCGCGATCCGCCAGCCCCCCTGCACCCGTTCGACCACCGCATGCCGGGCCGAGACCGACGGGTCGCTGAGAACGATGCCCGCATCGCCATCGCGGCCCAGCGTCATGCTCCCCGCGAGCGCGAAGACCGCGCCGGGCGCCAGGCCGGTCTCGCCCGGCGAAACCAGGACCAGGCGCCAGCCGGCGCGCCGGGCCGGCGGGGGCGCTGGCGCTCGCACCCCCTGCAGCCCGCTCCGCAACGAGAGCGCGACCGCCAGGGCGAAGACGAAGATGACGGCAATCAGGCCCAGCCGGATGACAAGCAGATCGTTCATGGGCCGGCCTCCAGCCAGAATTGCGCATCGCCAAGCACGAACAACGCACCCGGCGGCAGATCGGCTTCGCCATCGACCCGCTCGCCATCGAGCGTAATCCCGTTCCGGCTCCCGAGATCGCGAATTGACAGTCCACCGCCAGGCCGGGAACGAATCTCCGCGTGGCGCCGGGAGATGCTCAGGTCGGCGACGGCAAGGTCACATCCCTGTGCCCGGCCGATGACGAACGGCGTGTGAGTGAGCGGAACCCGCGTGCCATCTCCGAGCACGATCCGCTTGTTCCGCTGGCGGGTGATGGCCTGTGTGGCCCCCTGGATCACGGATTCTGGCCGGTGTGCCGGTTCGCGAAACACCGCGCTCGTTCGGACCGTTCCCTGCGCCACGGCCGTGCTCTCGCTGAACTCGAATGCCCACGGGCCAAGCGCACTCAGATTGGCCTCCCGGGCCTGCTCATCGAGCATCCGCGCGGCGCCCCGCTCCAGCTGGCCGCGCATGCGTTCCACCCGCGCGCCATCGGGCGGGGCATACTCAACCCGGTACACGTTCGCGATGGCGCCATCGCGGACAGAGCCCTCGGCCGCAGCCTGGATGCGCTGCAGCACCTCGATCGGATGGAGGCCCGCGCCGCTCACCATCCGCGCGGTGCTTTCGAGAAAGCGTTCCAGGCGGGGGGATTCGCTCATCGTCCAAGCACCGCGCGCAGCACGGCCCCGGCGATTGGCGAGGCCACGACTCCGCCCTGGCCGCCGTTTTCGACCACAACCGCCACCACCACGACCGGGTCTTCCGCCGGTGCAAAGCCGATGAACCATGCATGCGATGTCCCGTCGCCCGCCTCGGCCGTACCGGTCTTGCCCGCCACGGTGACGCCCGGGATAGCGACCCCGTTCGCCTGGCCGTTCGCCACAACCGCCACCATCAGGTCGCGCATTGTCCGGGCGAGGGACGGGTCCAGGATGCGCGCCGTCTCGACAGGTTCGAGCTCAGCCATTCGCTGCTCCCCGGCGAACGTACCGAGCGTCAGGCGTGGGCGCGCAAGCACGCCGCCATTGGCGATGGCGGACGCCACCCCGGCCATTTGGAGGGGAGTCGCCAGCAGCTCGCCCTGTCCGAACGCGGTGCTCGCCAGCAGCACGCGGGAGAGCTCCGATCCGGGCGCATACACCTGGCTCGCGGCCGTCTCCAGCGTGAACCCGGGCTCCCGTTCGAAGCCGAAATCCCGCGCCACGCGGAGCAGCCTGTCCCATCCCGTCTTCACACCAATTTCCGCGAAGATCGCGTTCACCGAGTAGGCGAAGGCATCGCGGAAAGGATAGGTCCCCACGCCCTGGGGAACGTTTCGGCAGGAGATAGGAAACCCATCGACCACAATCTCGCCCGGGCACGTGACGAGCGTCTCAGGAGTCACCACCGAGCTCCCTATGGCCGCCGCCGCCGTGATCGTCTTGAAGGTCGAGCCGGGCGGATAGAGCCCCATCGTCGCCCGGTTGAGCAACGGCGATGACGGGTCGTCCAAGAGCGCGTCGCCGAGCGTCCCAAGAGCGCCCGGGTCGTACGTCGGGACGCTAACCATGGCCAGCACGTCGCCGTTCCGCGGGTCGAGCGCGATCACCGCGCCCGAACGGGCCCCCAGCGCGGCGGCCGCGGCAGCCTGCGCCGCCGGATCGAGTGTGAGGCGAATGTCGTCGCCGCTCACCCGGTCTCGCGTGAACTCTGCTTTGATTGCTCCCATCCAGCCCGATGGTTGGCTGCCAGTGAGCTCGCCATTGAATGCAAGCTCGATGCCCTGCGAGCCATAGCGCGGATCGAGGTAGCCGAGGGCGTGCGCGACCGACGCATCGTGGTAGTAGCGGCGGCCATCGCCCAGCGACTCCGCAAGCACGTTGCCCTCGCGGTCGAGGATGCGCCCGCGGCCGGGATCACTGAATGCCTGCAATACCCTCGGATTGCGGTCGTCGTTCGCCAGGTCCGTTCGGAAAGCCTGCCAGTAGGCCAGCATCGCAAAGAACGCGATGAAGACGGCAAGCGAGAGGTTCCCCGCAGTGGCAAGACGGCGCTCGAACGCCGCAGGACTGAGCACACCGCCATGATACGAAGCCCGGCGGCAAGAAGGGCGCCCCGGGGGCGCCCTTCCTGGTTGTTGCGAGAGGCGTTGAGCGCCCTATCCGCGCGGGAGGCCAAGCCCCCGGGTGGCGATGACGTTCCGCTGGATTTCGTTGCTGCCGCTGTAGATCGTCGACGGTACCGCCTGGATATAAGCCTCGGGAAGGTCGCCGTTCAGCGGGGCCTTCGGTTCTTCGGGCATCATCTGGCCCGAGAGCCCGAGCTGGCTTACGCCGAAGTTGTAGATTTTCTGGCCCAGTTCCGACTGGAAGATCTTCACCACGGAAGCCTCGTAGTTCGGGACCATGCCGTTCGCCTGGATGTAGCCGATTCGGTAGCCGAGGAAGCGCCCAACGTTGTTCGCGACAACAAGGTCGGCGAGGCGCGTCCGGTAGCGTTCGCGGTGGCTCTGGCTGCCAGTGCGCAGATTGCCTGCCAGCTTTTCGAGGGTGTGTTTCTGCGAAGCCGTGGTCCCGATGCCGGAGCGCTCGAAGTCGAGGAGCGTCATGCCTACGTACCAGCCGCGGTTTTCTTCACCGACAAGGTTCCGGGCGGGAACGCGCACGTCCTCGAAGAACACCTCGTTGAAGTGGTGGCGGTTGGCCATGTTGATGAGCGGCCGGATGGTGAGGCCCGGCGTGTTCACGATGTCGTCGATCAGCAGGAAGCTGATGCCGCGGTGCTTGGGGGCTTCGGGATCGGTGCGAACCAAGCAGAACATCTGGTTGGCCCGGTGGCCGCCCGAAGTCCAGATCTTCTGGCCATTGATGACGTACTCATCGCCATCGCGGATCGCGCGCGTCTGGAGGCTCGCAAGATCCGACCCGGCGCCGGGCTCGCTATAGCCCTGGCACCAGATGTCTTCGCCGCTGGTAATGCGCGGAAGGTAGCGCTTCTTCTGCTCTTCGTTGCCATGGATGATGAGGGTGGGGCCGATCATGCCCACGCCGAAACCGCGCGTGCCGGTATCCGGGGCGCCCCAGTAGCCGAACTCCTCGTTGAAGACCATCTGTTCGTAAATGCTGGCGCCGAGGCCGCCGTACTCTTTCGGCCACGCGGGAGCGATCCAGCCCCGCTCCGCCAGCTTCCCGTTGAAGCCCTTCGCGAATTCGAACTCCTCGTCCGTCCGGCTCCCGAGCTGTCCGCCATCGGGCCGGTTGTTTGCCTGCAGGAACGACCGCACTTCCTGCCTGAGCTGTTCTTCTTTCGCTCCGAATCGCAGTTCCACTGTTACCTCCCGGCTGGCGCCCCGTGGGAGGTTCGCCGCCAACTGTCCTCATCAGATTCTGCCAGAACGGGGCAGCGCTGGAAATCGCGGGCTCAGCTTTCGTCAGCATCTCCCGCTGAATCGCCTTCGCGCTCCTGCGCCTCGAGCCATGCTTTCCGGGTGGCCTCCGCTGTGACATCGAAATCGAAGCCTCGCCGGCGCAGGAATCCGCCGATCTTCGCGACAAACGCCTCGTACGTCGTGCGGGGCACCTTCCGGGCGCGCGCGCGGGCTATCTCGATCGCGGTCTCGCGGTCATCGATGTCGCGCGTGATGGTATCGGCCGCCTCGGGATCGATCCCCCTGCCGAGCAGTTCGTACTTGAGCATCCGCCGTCCCCGCGGTGCGAGGCGTTTCCGATCTTCAACCCACGCACGGGCGAACTTGCCATCATCCAGGAGACCCGCATTGCGCAAGCGCTCCACCTCATCCGCGATGGCGCCGGGGTCGAATCCGCGCATGGCGAGCCGGGTGCGCATCTCGGTCTCGCTGCGGGGGCGGCTGGAAAGCAGCCGCAGTGCCGCCTCATGGGCATTGACCCGCACCTCGCCGGACTCGAGGCGCTCCAGCAGCGAAGGGTCCGCTTCCTGGCCTTCGGAAACGCCAACCCGCTCGCACGCTTCGGCGCTGAACAGGTATTCGCGCCCGTCGCTCAGCTCGATGAGCCGCTGACGCCCGCGTGCGACACTGCGGATGCCGCGAATGACCGGGGGACTGGGAGGTTCGTCCATACGGCGGCCTAGCGAGCGGCCACTGCTTCTCCTGTTTCCTTCTTCGCCGGCGCCGGAAGCCCGGCCTCGCGGCGGATTTCGGTTTCAACTTCCATCGAGAGCTCTGGATTGTCATCCAGGAACTGCTTCGCGTTCTCGCGGCCCTGGCCGATGCGCATGTCGCCGTAGCTGTAGAACGAGCCGCTCTTCGTCAAAACCCCGTTCTCGACGCCAAGGTCGATGATGTCGCCGGAACGGCTGATGCCGCGGGGCGTATCAAACATGATATCGAATTCGGCCTGGCGGAACGGCGCCGCGACCTTGTTCTTCACGATCTTCGCGCGAACACGGCGGCCGACGACATCGGTGCCGCGCTTGATCGACTCGACGGGGCGGATATCGATGCGGACCGACGAGTAGAACTTCAGAGCGCGCCCGCCGGGGGTGACTTCCGGGTTGCCGAAGACAATGCCCACCTTCTCGCGCAGCTGGTTGATGAAGATGACAGACGTACTCGTCCGCGAAATGGTCGCCGTCAGCTTGCGCAGCGCCTGCGACATGAGGCGCGCCTGCAGGCCGACATGGGCATCGCCCATATCTCCTTCGATCTCCGCGCGCGGCACCAGGGCCGCCACCGAATCGACGACGATCACGTCGACGGCGTTCGAACGCACCAGCGCCTCGCAGATTTCGAGGGCCTGCTCACCCGTATCTGGCTGGCTGACGAGAAGATCGTCCAGGCGGATGCCCAGATCGCGGGCATAGCCGGGGTCCATCGCGTGTTCAACATCGATGTAGGCCGCGGTGCCGCCCGCCTTTTGTGCTTCGGCCATGATGTGCTGTGCGAGCGTGCTTTTGCCCGCCGATTCGGGACCGAAGATCTCGGTTACGCGGCCCCGGGGGATGCCCCCCACTCCGAGGGCGATATCGAGGGCGAGTGAGCCCGACGAGATGACTTCGATCGGGGTGGTCCCCGCTTCGCCCAGCTTGATGACGGCGCCCCGCCCGAACTGCTTTTCGATCTGTGTAAGGGCCAGCTCAAGCGCCCGCGCGCGGTCGTTCTCTGCCATGTCTCACCCGCATCGGATGTCGTACGG
>Ga0073904_10001680_pt1 | contig 16536 bp, 16 predicted proteins | sample KloWWTrecipitate_FD_66668 | JGI IMG/M metagenome (GOLD analysis project Ga0073904, IMG submission 66668) | Active sludge microbial communities from Klosterneuburg, Austria, studying microevolution and ecology of nitrifiers - Klosterneuburg... | ecosystem: Engineered > WWTP > Aerobic digester >... | reverse complement strand
CCCCCTCCGTGGTGGTGGCAAAGTGGTCCGGGGTGGCCCCGTCGAGCGAGCTGTGCGGGCGGATGCTGTTGTAGTCGATACGCCATGCTTCAATCGACGTCGTGGCGTCGGCTAGATTCACAAACCAGTGCTCGTTCAGACATTCGTCGCGAAACTTTCCGTTGAAGCTCTCGACGTAGGCGTTCTCGATCGGCTTGCCAGGACGAATGAAGCGCAGCGTCACGCCCGTGCGATAGGCCCAGGCGTCGAGCGTGCGACCCGCAAACTCCGGTCCGTTGTCGACGACGATCGTCTGCGGCAAGCCGATCGCCGCTTGAAGGCGATCGAGCACACGGACCACGCGGAGGCCAGGCAGCGACCGGTCGACTTCAATGGCGACGCACTGGCGGGTGAAATCGTCGACGATGTTGAGCGTACGAAAGGCGCGGCCGTCCGCGAGCGTGTCGAGCGTAAAGTCCATCGACCAGCGCTCGAGACGCTGGCTCGGGGCGGGCAGCGGCACGCGCTCGCCGCGCGTGAGCCGTGTCCTCCGGCGCCGACGGACCTGGAGGCCCGCCGCGCGATACACGCGATAAAGCCGCTTGTGATTGACGGCCAGGCCCTCGCGCCCCACCAGGATGAGCAGCCGACGATAGCCAAACCGGGATCGCGCGGCGGCATGCGCCTGGAGGCGCACCAGTAACCGATCGTTGGTCGGATTCGCGCGCCGCTGATACCGCCAGGTCGCCGTACTCAGCCCCACGACCCGACACGCCCGTCGCAGACTGGTGCCGCGCGTCTGCAGCCACCCCACCGCCTCGCGCCGAGCGCTGGGGCTTACCATTTTGTTGCGACCACCGCCTTCAACGCTTGGATATCCAAGGTCTGCTCGGCGACGATCTGCTTCAGCCGGCGATTCTCGTCCTCGAGCTGCTTCAACCGCTGCATCTCGCTGAGCTCCATCCCGCCGTACTTCGCCTTCCAGCGGTAATACGTCTGCTCGGTGATGCCGTGGGTTCGACAGAGGTCCGCCACCTTACGGCCGACTTCGCCTTCGCGGACGATCTTCAGAATTTGTTCATCAGTGAATTTGCTGCGCTTCATCGGTCCTCCAGCTTTCGGAGGACCCTCATTCTACGCGGGGCGGATTAGAGGGGGCAGGTCAGCGGCGATAAACCAGCTGAATACTGGCCACAACCGCACGCGGGAGCCCTCATGTTGGCCGCCAACACAGGCGAGGCGCGAGGACGGTCCTCCGCTGTGGCTGTCCCGGCCACACTACAGTCGGTCACATCTGTCGAAGCGCTCGCATCGGATCGACTGCCGCCGCGCGCCGTGCTGGGAAGTATGCAGCACTGAGTGCGACCATCAGTAGTAAGGCGGTCGCCCCCACGACTGCAACGGGGTCTCCAGGCTCCACACCATACAAGCGGCCTGAAACCAGGCGGGACGCGCCGTATGCGAGGCCGCCGCCAGCTACCAGACCGCCCAGGACAAGCGCCACCGTCTCGCGCAAGATCATCGCGACGACGCTATCGGCGTCAGCGCCAAGGGCCATGCGAACGGCAATCTCACCGACACGCCGTGCGACGCCATACGCCAGCAACCCGTACAGACCGATCGCCGCGATCGCCAGCGCTAGGCCACCAAACACAAGCGCCAGTTGGGCCGTCGCGCGGTCCTGCGCCACCAGAGGCGCTATCTGGGATTCGATAGTGGCCGCTGACAGGATCGGCACCGGCCTGCGGTTCACGACTGCGTGGCGGACGGCGGCCATCAGGGCCACCGAGTCGCTCGAAGTGCGAATCACGAACGTTGGCGTGTTGGCCGACGAGGCGCGATCCCGGGCCGGTAGGTAGAAGCGCGGCTGGATCGCGCCCCGGAGGTCCTGCGCGCGCGCGTCCCCGGCGACACCGACGATCGAGTACGAGACCGGCTGGCCGTCGTTGGGCATCGTGATCCGCATGCCCAGCGGGTTGCGTGCGGCGAAGAACCGCCTTGCGAATGCCTCGTTGATGACCACGGGGTTCAGCGGGCTCTCTCCGTCGCCGTCGTTGAACTCTCGGCCGAGAAGTACAGGAACGCCGAGCGTGGAGAAGTATTCGGGGCCGGCCACGTCCATGGCCGACTCGGTGTCGCCGGCGCCTGCTTCCGCTCCCTCGACCGCGATGCTGGATGACGACTCTCCGCCGCTGAAGATGCCCAGCTGAGAGTAGGACACGTGCTGGACGCCAGGCACCTCCCGGATCGAGTCGCGCAGCGCGCGGAGGACCGCCGCGCGCGCGGGGCCGCTCGAGGCGAACTCTCGCACGTCCACCCGCATCAGCAGCAGCTGTCTCGCGGGGAAGCCGAGATCGGCTCGCTGCAGGTTGTAGACGGTCCTCACTAGCAGACTGGCCATCAATAGCAGCGGCAGGGCGAGGGCCAGCTGCAGGCTCACCAGGAGCCGGCCGGAACGCCGCGGGCCGCCCCCCCCGACGACACCGCGGCCCCCTCCGGCGAGGCTGTCGGCAGCGCCGTGCCGCGCGACTTGCCACGCGGGCAGACCACCGACCAGCACGCCCGCCGCCAGCGTCGCGGCAATGACGAAGACGACCACTGTCCCATCCAGCACAAATGGCATCGCGAAGTCGGAGTCGACTCGCGCGAGCAACCGCGCCAGTCCGGTGTGACCGATCGACGCGACGGCGACGGCGGCTCCTCCGGCGATCGTGGCGAGCGTGATGCTCTCGGTCAGCATCTGCTGGATGATCCGTGGTCGACTTGCGCCGAGCGACAGGCGCAGCCACATCTCTGTGGCGCGCGCCCCGCCCCGCGCCAGCAGCAGGCTGGCCAGGTTTGCGCAGGCCATGACGAGCAACACGCCGACGGCCAGCAGCAGTACGGTGAGTGACTGCGCGAACGCCGCGCGGTAGATAGCGGCCCCTCCTGGCGAGGGCTGCACCTGGAGCCGCTGGTCGAGGTAGTCACGGCGCCGGTCGCCGGAGGCTCGCGATCCGTAGAACGCCTCCAGTCCGGCGATGAAGATCGCGTTCGCCTCGGCCTCCGCCTGGGCCGCCGTGACGCCCGGCTTTAGTCGCCCGAACACGTGGAGCCACATGGACTTGTCAGGCGGCTGGTCGTTGAGCCGGTCCCTGCCTGGGAGGAGGGCCGGTTGGAGCCGGAGCGGCGCCCACAGGTCGGGTTGCTGGCCACGGGTCTCTCCGATGAAGCCGCGCGGCGTGACGCCTATGATCGTGAGTGCGGTCCCGCCAACGAAGAGCGTCTTGCCGAGCACTTCGGGCCCGGTCCCCAGCCGTTCCCAGTAGGTATGGCTGATGACGGCCGTCTGGGCGCCATCGTCCTCGGCGCGGAACAGTCGGCCTATCGCCGGCGAGACGCCGAGCGTTTCGAAGAACGAGTCGGAGACGAGCCGGCCTCGCGCGACGTGCTCACCCAGGCCCTCAACGCGCGTCTGGAACTCGGATAGCGTGCTCTGCGTTGCCATCACCTCCGAGAAGCTCCCGGCCTGCGCACGAAGTTGTTCAAACTCGCCGTAGGTGAGCCACGACCGCACGCCGTTAACCCGGCCGTTCCAACTGCCCGATGCCTCGGGATTCGACAAGATGACCAGGGCCCCTGGGTCGTGCACGCCGGGCAGAGGCGCACGCAGCAGGCCATTCCACAGGCCGAAGATGGCGGTGCTGCCACCGATCCCGAGCGCGAGCGACACGACGGCGATGATCGCGAACCCAGGTGATCTGCGCATGCCGCGCAGCGCGAAGGCCACATCCTGCCGAACGTCCTCGACAACACGTAACCCGCGTGCGTCTCGGCACTCCTCTTTCCGCTGCTCGATCGCGCCCATCTCGCGTAGCGCCGCATGGCGGGCGCTGTCCGGCGACATTCCCGACGCCACGAACTCATCCACGAGATGCTCGACGTGATGCTGAAATTCCTCGTCCAGCTCGCGGTCGACCTGGGAGCCGCGCACGAGCGAACGAACGCGCAAGCGAAGCTTCTTGATCACACGCATGGCGCCCTCACAGAGGCTTGATGACGAGGGAGATGGCGGCTGACAGCCGTTCCCATTGGGCTGTCTCGACCTTCAACGCCTTGCGGCCAGCCGATGTCAGCCGGTAGTACTTGGCCCGTCGGTTGTGCTCACTGAGAGCCCATTCCGCTTCGACCCAACCCTGCTGCTCGAGCTTGTGCAGTGCGGGATACAGCGCGCTTTGGCCGACGCGTAGTTCTTCGGCAGACATCTGGTGGATCCGTTGCGCGATGGCCCAGCCGTGAAGGGGCTGCAGCGCTAGGACGCGAAGGATCAGCAGATCGAGGGTGCCTTGTACCAGGTCGGTAGGTCTACTCATGACCTTGTGTCAGTTACTGATTAGAGCATAGTAGCCCTCACCGCAGTAGGTCAATCCCTCAGTGAACTAGCGATGTGGATGTCCTCGCGGACCCCTGCGCCAGGCGGGTCCAACGCCGACGCCCGGGATGCCAACGAGACGACCCGGGCGGTCGCGCTGACGCACCAACGCGTGTGACAGTCGAGGGTTCGTTGGGGTCGCCGGAAGAGGGCGACCTCTTCAATCGCTATTGGAGCGCAGTCACCGGGTCCACGCGACACGCGCGGTGAGCCGGGATGGCCGCTGCGGCCAACGCCACGGTCGTGATCATCGCGGTGCCTACCAAGAGGACGACGGGATCGGCCGGCTGAAGGCCGAACAGTAGGCCTCGCGCCGCTTGGGCGGTTAGGAGGGCGAGCACAGTGCCGACGACCGTGCCGATCGCCACAACTGTCGCTGTCTGCCGGAGGACCATGCGCTGCAACGCGGCCGGCGTCGCGCCGAGGGCGATGCGCACGCCGAACTCACGCGTGCGTGTCGACACGTCGTATGACGTGACAGCGTACAGCCCGAGCGCTGCCAGGAACATCGCGACGACCGAGAACGCGACAGCCATTCGTGCGATCAGACGTTCGATGGCGACGAGATCGTCGATCTGCGCGGCGAGCGTCTTCACAGCGGTGACAAGGACCCGCGGCTCGCCCGCGGCGATGTCGCGCAGAAGGGCCGGCGCAGCGGCCCCAGGGTCACCGGCCACGCGCACGTAGAGGGTCGCGACGCCAGACCGAATCCGCTCTGCCGTGTCCGAGTGCCCCAGTTCTTCGACCTGCGCCATGGGCACGAACCAGAGCGGCACGCTCGCTTCCCGAAGGCCGGCGTACTTTCCGTCGCGAACCACGCCCACGACCGTGAAGTCGGCGCGACCAGTGGTCTCGGCAGGACCGACGCGGCGACCGACGGCCTGACCATCGAAGTAGATTCGCGCGAACGTCTCATTAACCACGGCGACCCTCGCGCCGGTGGCGTCGTCTGCACGCACGAACTCTCGTCCCTGCACGACCGCCGTGCCGATGGTTCGGAAGTAGTCAGGCGTGACGGCGTTGCGTTCAGGGCGAAGATCCACCGCGTTGGTATCCAGCACGATTCCGCTGCCCCAGTCACTGCCGCTCATGATAGGGATGGCCGCTGCTGCAGCGGCTACCGTGTCGGGCCGCGCCCTGACCCGTGCCAAGAGATCGTCGTAGAACGCCGCCACGCGCGGCGCCGATAACCTAGCTGGCCTTGGGTCGAGGCGCACCATCAGTACACGATCTCGATCAGCGCCGACATCCACACGATGCAGGTTCGCCAGCGTCCTACTGAACAGGCCGGCACCTACCAACAACGTCAGTGCCAAGCTGATCTGCGCCGCCACCAGGATGCGCCGGGCGGTCATTCGGCGGCCGGTCATCGGCCGCCGGTCGAACCTAACGACGCCGACGTCGCCCGCCGACGCGCACCAGGCCGGCCAGGCTCCACAGATCAGTGCCACGGTGATTGTGGCGACCGCGAGCCAGGCGAAGACCCGCCCATCGAACGGCACGAGGAGCATCACACCGCCTGTGACCGGCGCAGCCATAGCCGCCAACGCATTGGCGCCCCACCGTGCCAGCCAGAGCCCTGCACCCGAGCCGGCGAGTACGATGACGCCGCTCTCAACGAACAACTGTGCCGCCAAACGGGCAGGCCCTGCGCCGAGCGCCGCCCGCATCGCGAGTTCCTGCTGCCGGCTCACCGTGCGACCGACGAGCAGATTCGCAACGTTCAGGCAGACCAGCAGCAGCGCGACGGCCCCAAGCGACCAGAGGACCAGCAGCGGCTGCGCCAACCGGCGCTGAATCGAAGGACGACCACGAGACCCATCCAGCAGCTGTATCTGGATATCCTGTGCATCAGTCGCAGGCACAGGCGCCGTCGCGAGCGTTCGGAATCTCGACGTTAGTGCGGCGGCCACCGCAGCGGGAGCTGCGCCCGGTGCGAGCCGGCCTTCGATCTGCAGCCAGTACTCGCCGCGGTTATCGAGGCGCGATGCCATTCCAGCCACGGCTGCGTGATGCACGAGTGGCACGCGCACGTCTGGGTGAGTGGCGAGGTCTACGCCATCGAAAGTGCGTGGGGCGACACCAATGACCCGGAAGCCCACGCCGTTTAACGCGACGCTTCGTCCGACGATCTGCGAGTCTCCGCCCAGCCGGCGGCGCCAGTAGCCATCCGACAGCACCGCCACCGGTTCAGCGCCAGGGATGTCATCGGCTGCGATGAACCCCCGCCCAGTTGCCGGACTGACTCCGAGGACGTCGAAGAAGCTGCCCGACACCAGTTCCACCGTAACGCGCTCGGGCTCGCCGCCTGCGATGATGAGATTGGCTCCGACGGTGGCGCGCGCCAGGATCCCAGTGATGCCAGCGGGCGGCGAGTCCCGCACCTCGGCGAAGAAGGGAAAGGAAAAGCTAGAACCGAGTCCGCTCGCATCGTTCGAACGCGCAAGCGTCACGAGGGAGGCCGGATCGCGAACCGGCGCTAACCGCAGCAGTACGGCGTTGATCAAGCCAAATACCGCGACGTTGGCCCCGACGCCGATCGCAATAGACAGGATCGCCGCGGTGGCCAGCACTGGTGAGCGCCGCACCCCGCGGAGACCCGATCGGACGTCGAAGAGGATCTGATCTATCAAGCGGAGCCCGCGTGCGTCCCGGCCCCACTCCTTCCATCGGACGGGATCGCCGAACTCCCGCCGGGCCTGTTGATGCGCATCGGATGGAGTGAGGCCGGACGCTTCGAGGTCAGCGGCGCGCGCTTCGACGTGCGCCTGCATCTCCAGATCCATCTCCCGTTCCAGGCGACCGCGCCGCAGCAGCGCCCGCAGAACTGACGACACCTCGGCGAGTCTCACGGTTCCTCCGCGCCAACGGCAAGGACCAGGCCGATCGCCGTAGAGAGACGTGTCCAGTAGTCGGTCTCAGCCTGGAGCCGGCGTCGTCCTGCGGAGGTCAGCCGGTAGATCCGTGCCTTCCGCCTGTTCTCCGACTCGCCCCATTCGGCTTTCAGGAGACCCTGATGCTCGAGGCGATAGAGCGCCGGATACAGGGAACCCTGCTGAATCCGAAGGCGATCCTGCGACATCTGCTGAATGCGAAGGAGTACGGCGTACCCGTTCAAGGCGCCGAGGGAAAGGGCCTTCAGGATGAGGAGGTCAAGCGTGCCCTGCAGGAGTTCGGTCGACTCGGCCAAAGAGTGTTCTCCTAGCGATACATAGAGAGGCTAGATCCAGCACTCCTAGGACGTCAAGGAGTCTCCAGGCACCGCCGACCTCATCGATCCCAGCGTCGCTCAGTGAGTTTTGGCCAGCTGGTGGCGAGCGTGCGGAATCCAATAACCGCCCGGTGACCGGTGGAGCGAACGCTTGCCGGCAGGGGAGCACGGAAGGGACGGCGAGGTATAGACAAACAATACCCATGGGTGTAGGCTGTCGATACCCATGCCAATTCGTCGCGCCAACGGCATCGACCTCCTCCAAGGCACCCTCGACATGCTGGTGCTGGAACAGCTGCGCTGGGCCCCTAGCCACGGCTACGGGATCGCCCAGGCGATTCGCGCCCAATCCGGCGACGTGCTCCGTGTCGACGCCGGTTCCCTCTATCCCGCTCTGCATCGTCTCGAGCGGCAGAAGCTGGTTCGTGCACAGTGGACGGTGTCCGACCGCAAACAGAAGACCCGGGTGTACCGCCTGACGCCGAAGGGGCGCAGGCATTTGCTTGGCGAGCGCTCCCGCTGGGAGCAGCTGTCGCTGGCGATCGCTGGGGTCCTCAACCGTGAAGGAGTCAAGGCATGAGGCTCCCACTCTGGCGCCGGCGGCAAGACGACGAGCTCAACGAGGAACTTCGAAGCCACTTGGCGATGGCGACCCAGGACCGCATCGATCGGGGCGAGTCGCCGGAGACGGCGACTACAGCTGCATTGCGGGAGTTCGGCAATCCGCTGCTGGTTCGAGAGACGGTCCGGGATACGTGGGGTTGGACGGCGGTTGAGCAGTGGGTCAACGACTGTGCCTACGCCGTCCGCGGGTTACGACGGACGCCAGCGCTCGCGGTTGCCGCAGTGCTGACCTTGGCGCTTGGGATTGGGGCCAACACGGCTATGTTCAGCATCGTGCGCGCCGTCGTGCTGCGACCGCTGCCGTTTGCCGACCCGGATCGCCTCGTGGCGCTCAACGAGGTCGATCTCCGTGCGTCTGGAGATAGCAAGGCAAGCCTCTCATGGCCGAACTTCCATGACTGGCGGCGGCGAAGCCGAACCATCGATTCGATGGCGGGGTACCACGATACGAACTTCACGGTGTCTGCTGGCGGACCATCCGTGCACGTGCCAGGCGTCGTCGCATCACATACCCTGTTCACGACGCTGGGTGTGGCGCCGGCGCTCGGTCGTGCGTTCATAGAGTCCGACGAAGCGTCCGGAGCGCATGTTGCCGTCGTCAGCGACGAGTTCCGGCGGAACCACCTCGGGGACGTGCCTGATCCCGTGGGGCGCGGTATCACCGTCAATGGGCGCCCCTTCACGATCATCGGTGTGATGGCGTCGGACTACCTCTTCCCTGTCGAGTCACCGGCTCCGCAGCTCTGGGTCACCGCCGCAGAGGACGCCAGGGTCGAAGATTCGGACGACACGCCGATGACGGTGCAACGGGGTGCGCATTTCGTGCGAGCGATCGGTCGAATACACGCCGATGCGTCGTTGGCTGAGGCGCGAGCGGAGCTCGAGACCATCGCTGCCGCGCTCGCCACAGAGTATCCCGATGACAACGCGAACCGCGGGGCGACGGCCACGCCGCTGCTCGAAGCGCTCACCGGTGACGCGCGGCGGCCACTCTGGCTCCTGATGGCCGCTGTGGTCTTTGTGCTCTTGATCGCTTGCGCGAACGTGGCGAACCTCCTGACCGCGCGCGGCATGGCGCGACAGGCCGAACTGGCCCTGCGAGTGGCGCTCGGTGCATCGCGCCGGCGCGTGGTGCGCCTGCTGGTGGCCGAGGCGACGGTCCTGGCTCTCGCTGGGGCCGGATGCGGCATCGTCGTCGCGCTGTGGTCGATTCGGGTGCTGGTGCCGATGGCTCCAACTGACATCCGTGGTCTCGACGCCGTCACACTGGATCCGCTGGTGCTCCTGTTCACGGGGCTCCTGGCCGGTGGATGCGCGGTAATCGTCGGTATGATCCCGGCGATCCGGGTCACGCGGGGCGACCCCCACGAGAACCTGAGTGCCAGCCGCTCGACCACCGTCGCGCCGTCGCAGCGGCGCTGGCTGAATGCGCTTGTCGTCGCAGAGACCGCGTTGGGCGCCGTACTCGTCCTGGCGGCGGCACTTGCTCTCGATGGACTGAATCGGCTCTCCAGGCGCGATCCCGGCTTCGACGTCTCACACGTGATGACCATGCGAGTGAGTCTGCCCGACAGCCGTTATCCTTTTTCGAAGCAGGTGGAGTTCTACGACCAGTTGCTGCCTGAACTAGCCCGCATCCCGGGCGTGGAAGCGTCCGGGCTCGTCGGCCCGCTGCCGCTCAGCGGATCCAGGTATCGGATCAGCCTCGCGTTGCCGGGCGACGTCGGCGACGTCGCCGCCGCCCGGCCAAGCCCGGGCTTCGCCTTCGTCAGTCCGGGGTACTTCCGCACGATGCGCATGGCTGTTCGACTCGGTCGTGAGTTTTCGGCTGCGGATACCCCGGCCTCGCCGCGAGTCGCGGTGGTCAACGAGAGCTTCGTCCGACGATATTTTCGAGGAGCCAATCCGATCGGACAGCGCATCAGGCCTGGCCTGAGCATCGATGAACCCGAGACGCCGTGGCGAGAAGTGGTAGGTGTGGTGGCCGACGCCGCGCAGGTCAACCTGATCGACGAGCCCGGTCCGGCTTTTTACGTCCCCTACTCACAGGGGATGATCACCACTCCGCATCTTGTGCTCCGGAGCGCGGAACGTGCCGACGCCGTGCCCGCGGCCGCCCGCAGAGTCATCGCCGCTGCCGATCAGGAACTGGCGTTGTACGACGTGAGACCACTTCAGGAACGACTTGGGGCGAGCATGGCGAGTGAGCGATTCTCTACGCTGCTGTTCACATCCTTTGGCCTTCTCGCGCTGCTGCTGTCGGCCGTCGGACTGTACGGCGTGCTGGCTTACAGTGTCTCGCTGCGAGCGCACGAGTTCGGCATTCGGTTCGCCCTCGGCGCAGACGCCAGCCAAGTCGCGCGAGCCGTCCTAGTAGGAGCTCTCGGGCTAGTTGGCACGGGGCTACTGATCGGGACTGTGGGCGCAGTCGTGGCAGGGCGTCTCATGACCGCAACCTTGTCGTTCGTACATGCGCCAAGCGCGGTCACCTACCTCGCGGTCACCGCAGTCTTCCTGGGGCTCGGCCTTGTGTGCAGTCTGGCGCCGGCGCGACGCGCGGCGCGAATCGACCCGTTGAGAATGTTGCGAGCGACCTGAACCCTCCACGGCCCGATGCTTGGGTAGAGGGCAAGGCGAGCCGCCCCGCTCCGGTCTCGCCTCAGCCGCTGTAGCCCCTGCTGCGCGCCTTGACAGTCGACGCGAGCAGGCGTAACCTCAGAATCACTCGCCGTGGCCGTCCTGGCCACCCCTCCTCGTCGCCCGACGCGGAGCTGATTCCACCTCGTCGCCCTCAGGGCACGCAGAAAGGAGCACCCCATGATAGGGAGTGGTGTGTCTGCTGTCTGTGCGTACACCGCCCACCGGGAATGGGCCTCACGCCCACCCGATGAGCGCTACGCCAGCGTTCAGGCGCTCTACGATGCGGCGCGCAGTCGGCGCGTCCGCACCGAAGAGCAGACCATCGACACCGTCGACCTCAGGACTGAAGCCGTGGCTTCCGACGCGCTCGCGTTACGCGACGGGTCGGGTCGCCACAGCGCCCTCACGCACTGGAGCTTCGAGCAGCTCGCCGGCATCGCCGCCGCGCCGCCGAAGTACCTCCGAACGCTGCCCGCTGTGATCGCATCCGACGCGATCAACTACGGGCTGCGGCGTCAGCGTCGCGAGCAGCAGCAGCTTCTCGTGGACCGAGACGACCCGTGGACTGTTCACGCCGTCACCTCTCCGAGGTACGCGCGGGTTCACCACGACGAGCTGGCCGGCCGCGTGCTCGACCTCATGGTCCAGCATCCGGCCTGGTCCCTGCCGCTCGGCTACAAGGACGGCGTGTTCGGCGCTGAACGGGTTCCGTCCGGTGCCTACCTGGGAGATCGAGACATGTTCCTGTTCCTCGTGGACGGCAACCGTGACCTCGACGACCCGACCGACCCGTCGCACGCTGGATTGTTCCGCGGATTCATTCTCCGGAACAGCGACGTCGGTGCCGCCGCCCTCACCCTCGATGTATTTCTGTTCCGCGCGGTCTGCGGCAACCACATCATCTGGGGCTTTCAGCACGTGGTCGGCTTCCGGCGCCGGCACGTGGGTGCGACGATTCAGGACGCGTGGACCAGCTCGCTCGAGACGGTTCGCACGGCCCTGGACGCCGACGCCTCGCACGATCGCCTCGTGCTGCTGCGGGCTACCTCGCAGGAGCTCGGGCCCACGCGCGAGGCTGTGATCGAGTCGGCCCTGCAGCGGTGTGACCTCACGCAGAAGCAGGCCGACGAGGCGTACTCGCTCGCAGAGCGGAACGAGACGAATCCCCGTTCGGTCTGGGGCTACGTGCAGGGGCTGACTCGACTCAGCCAGCGCACTCCCTGGCAGGACGGCCGCTTCGCCCTCGACCGCGCGGCCAGCCGCCTGCTGACCACGGTCCACTAGACCCTGGTTCCCTCGCCGCCCGGGCTCAGCTCCGGCGGCATCTTCCACCCACAACGGGCGTCGGCGTCACGCCACGTCCTTCATTCCGCCCGCGACCTTGCCGTCGCGCATGCGGTCGCCTCCGCTCTCAGAGCCCAGGCCGCTCTCAGAGGAGGTGTCTGCCATGCGCGACGGTTCTGTTGTACGGCGGCAATCCACTCGGCCGGTCACCTGGGCGCAGGAATGCGCCCGGGTGCAGCGATGGCGCCTCGACGCGCGCGAGACCCAGCTGCGCGACTTTGCGGAACATGTCCGTGACATCGCCTGGACGCCACGCCTGTGGCGCGTGCTGCTCGACGAGCTGCACGTCTCAGACACGTTCCAGGCGCTGGTGCCCGCCAGCCGCTCACTCGACCCTTCGCGCTACCCGCACGCGCTGGCCATCGCGCTCGCCGAGCGACACAGCTGGACGCCCGCAGACCTGCGGCGCCTGACGCGTCGGCTCGGCGTGTCCATCTCCGCCGACAGGGTTCAACCCACACCTCGCCCACGCACGTCCCGCGCGTCGCCCTCAGGGCCTCGCGCCGTCCGACGAAAGGAGTCCTGATATGTCTCAGTCGCACGTTGCTCGACCCATCCCGACGCGCGGTCACCGCGTGCGGGAGCTGGTCTGCCTGTATCGCCCGCTCCGCGACGGAGCAGGGCGCGTCGTCGATGTGCCGACGCTCGCACTGTCCACGCCGCGGATCGCCGCGGCCACGCTGACGCCGCTGCTCGCGGGAGCGCCAGTCGAGAACTTCGGCGTCGCGTGCCTGTCGACGCGCCACCGGCTGCTCGCCTGGCACCTGCTCGCTCGCGGCTCACGCTCCAGCGCGCCGGTGTCCATTCCTGACGTCTTCGTGCCCGCCTGCCTCACACCGGGCACGACGGCGCTCATCGTCGTGCACAACCACCCCAGCGGGGATCCGACGCCGAGCGCCGACGATGCGCGGCTCACTGTGCGTCTGTGCGCAGCGGCGGATGTCCTCGACATCGCGCTGCTCGACCACCTGATCGTCGGCGACAGCGACCGCTACTACAGCTTCAACGAGAGCGGCTCGATGCGCCCGACCTACAGCGGACTCGCGGGGTGACGACCGTGCACGCCGCGAGGGCCATCACGTGTTCCGAGTCTACGGCTCGGCTCAGCCCGTTCAAGGCTCGTCGCTTCGCTCCGACCCCGCGGCGCGGGGCTGGCGGCCTTGATCGGGCCTCGGCCGAGCCCGTCCTTGGCTCTTACGTGACGGCCCACCGGACTGTGAACCGCAGAACGACTCGATTTCGCGACTTCAACGAAGGAGGCCAGACATGCGCACTAACACCCCGTCGATCACCGTGGAGATCGGTGGACAGCTGCGGATCTACCACGCGTTCGTCACGACCGCACGGCCTGCGCAGGACGGACCGTCAACCCTGACGCTCTACACGTCCACGTTCTCCGACGTGGCGGGCTTCGCCGCCAACCCGATCCCGTTCGACCGCGAATACGGGCGGAAGGTTGCCCGGATCGTGCTCGTCAACGCCACCGAACTCGAATGGCACAAGGCGGCGTACCGGAGCCAGCACTGCCTGTTCGCTCCGGTCGACGCCCACCTGCTCGGTCTGCCAACGCTCCAGCGATGGCTCTGGCAGCGCCTGGCAGCCACTCTGCCCGTCGAGGCGACGGCATGACCCAAGCCCTCTCTGTCGGAAGTGCTCCCGCGTCCAACCGCCCGCAGCCAGCGGGCTCAACCCGGAGGTCGCATCATGCACGCATACGTCAAGGTGGTTCCGAACGATCGCAGCGTTCCCGCCGGCAAGCTCGCCGACGTGGAGCTCCATTTCGCGGGTGGCGAACTCGATGGCCTGAAGCTGATCGGATTCGCCGTCTGGGCCCGGAAGGACGGTGGCGGGAAGAACGTCACGTTCCCGGCGCGGCAGTTCACCGTCCACGGTGAACGGCGCCACTACAGCCTGCTCCGGTCCGTGGAGGACGTGCAGGCTGAGAAGCGGCTCAAGGACGTCCTGCTCCAGGCGTTCCTGGCGCACGAGGCCGGCGGCGCCGAGGGCGCAACGGCGTAGGTGACTGGCTGCCCGGGTGCCTCGAGGCACCCGGGCGCCGGCCCCAATGGTCAGGGCGGACACGTCATGCAGGCCCAGGAAACCACGTTCGAGCGGCACTACTCGGTCGACGAGTTGGCCTCGATCTGGGGCGTGAGCGACGACTTTGTCCGCCGGCTGTTCCTGCATGAGCCGGGCGTGGTGGTGTTCTTCAAGCACCGGCCGGGGAAGCGCACCTATCGAACGGTCCGAATCCCCGAGTCCGTGGCCAGGCGCGTCCATCGTCTGCTGGAAAGATCCTCCGATACCCGCTGAACGGTCGCCGGCGAGTCTTGCGATTCACTTCCGGCCAATCGCCGACACATCGATTCGGCGGACACCATCGGCGCCTGACACAAACGGAATCAGCTCTGGTGGCATGTCGAACAGCGATACGAAGGCTTCCACCAACCGATACGCGACGGCATAGGGATCGCCACGCACGTCGTCTGCGGTTGTCGTGACGGTGGCTCTTGGCGGCTCGACTTCCACGGGATACCGTCGCCTATCGATCCACTCCCAATTGTCCCCTGGGTGGTGCTCCGTCAAGTAGAGTCGCTGCCCGTTCTCCAACTCGACGTTGCGCAAGACCAGCTCGAACATCACGTCCGTCGGAGCAAATTGAAGGCGTCCCAGGATCGATGAATACACGTTCACGAAACTGGCGTGCACCTCAACGACGGGCACGGGGGCCAGCCTCGGTTGAGCCATGAACGACTCCGGACTGCGGGCCCACCCCAGAAATGAGTCGTCGGCAAGTGCGTAGAAGATGAGGGTGCCGTCCTGGAACAGGCGCAGGCGCTTCCGCTGTCCTTGCACAGTCTCAAGGCTGCCGTCGGGCCCTCGCTGTGCTAGCTCATCAATCCCAAGATCGAACCCGGCGTGGCGGAGTTCTCCAGCATTGCGGAGCAGGTGTCGAACGGCTGTGGGGCTCGCACTGTGAAACTCACGGACGCGGTTTCCAGGCGGGACTGTGGCGGCAATCACGTACGACGGCGCGTCGATCGAGGTGAGCATTGACGTGACCCTGCTGTCGAGCAGGTGTGGGTCGAAAGATGGGCTCTGGGCCGTGCCGTCAGGTGCCCGTTCCATACCCTCCGTAATCACCAATGCCGAAGTATCGCCCTTGTGCGAAACGATGATCTCCTCGAGCCGTTCCTCGATCCGCGTCAACCTCTGGCTGGTTCCATCGAACCCTTTGCGAAGGGCGTCCTGGAGGCGCTTAGGCGATAGCGGTTCGTTACCGGCTGTCAGCCGCTCTGCGTACCCGGCAACGATCTGACGGAGATGCGCGCCGTCCTCGACTACCTTGGCGATGATGAAGGGCTTTCAGTCGGCCGGCTGTTCCGGCACGAGAATGATTCCGAGGCCATCCGTGGCGTTCGCGTCCTGTGCCCACCTGACGTCAAGCCCTTCGATCGCGGGATACACGTACTCACTGATGACGCCGCGATGACGGACGGTGTCGAACGCCGTACTCGGAACCAAAGACAGTCGATCGAGTAGGTCAATCTGCCGCTCGGCCTCCCGGCGGGTCGCGATGCCTATCAGCAGGTGGCCCCCGCGAGCGTTCGCGAGAGATGAGACGTCCTTCGCGAGCTCATATCGGCTCGCTGCGGTGGTCAGGTCGTACGGTTCCTGCTTCGCTTCAAGGTTGACCGTTTCGGCCTCACCAAGTAGGCAGGAAAAGTCTTGGCTTTCCAGTATGGCTTGTATTGCTTCCGTATCCATTGATCAGTGCTCGCACGGCTACAACTTTACGAGTACGCGATGCTGAACGTTGTGGAACCAGCACCGAGCCGAAGCCATATTCTATGCAAGCGCTCAGGGGGCGGATGCGTCGGAGGCTTCGGAGCCCCAGAACCGGCCCTCGGGATCAGCCCATGCGGCCTCGCGAATGGTGGTCGGCCGGCGGCGGCCCAGTCCTGTGGTTAGTCGCGATCGACCGCGACCGCCCAGGAAGGCGACAATGGACCGGCATGGCAGCGTTCACGCAGGATGACGTCTGCAACTTCGTCAGGGAGATTCTGTCCGCAAGATGCGGTGAACCACTTGAAGTCACGGCACGGCCTGACCGCCTGGTCAGGAACGACCTAGCGGTCGAGGAACTGTGGGATGGGCCGTCGAGACGATTCGCTGTCGAGCACACGAGGATCGAGTCGTTCAGCGGGCAGATCCAGAACACGGCGTGGATCCAGAAGTTGGTCTTTCCCGTTCGTGCGATGTTGGAGAACCGTCTGCCCGGCTACTTCGAACTGAGTGTTCGAGAGGCGGAAACCACGCGCGCCCG
>Ga0073904_10001677_pt1 | contig 16548 bp, 11 predicted proteins | sample KloWWTrecipitate_FD_66668 | JGI IMG/M metagenome (GOLD analysis project Ga0073904, IMG submission 66668) | Active sludge microbial communities from Klosterneuburg, Austria, studying microevolution and ecology of nitrifiers - Klosterneuburg... | ecosystem: Engineered > WWTP > Aerobic digester >... | reverse complement strand
TGAAGCTCACCCTGGATGCCCTGGAAGTCCTGGACGCGATCGACCGACGGGGGTCGTTCGCGTCGGCTGCGGACGAGCTGCACCGGGTTCCGTCAGCAATCACTTACTCCGTCCAACAGATCGAGGTGGCCCTCGACGTCCAGCTGTTCGACCGCCGTGGCCACCGCGCGAAGCTCACCGAGGCTGGCCGGGAACTGCTCGAGGAAGGCCGCCACCTGCTGCGGGCCGCGGCGGACCTCGAATGCCGGGTCCAGCAGGTCGCCAAGGGCTGGGAGGCGGAATTGCGGGTCGCCGTGGACGCGATCATCGGCATGGAAAAGCTCATGGGACTGGTCGCCGAGTTCTATGAGGCCGGAACGGGGACGAGGCTTCGCTTCCTGCACGAGGTGCTGGGCGGCACCTGGGATGCGCTCGCCTCGGGGCGCGCCGACCTCGCCATCGGCGCTTCGGGCGATGCGCCGGCGGGCGGGGCCTACACCTCGCGGCCCATCGGCCGGGTCGAGATGGCGCTGGTCTGCGCGCCCTTCCACCCGCTCGCGAAGGCGCCGCCCCCGGTCACCGAAGCCATGCTCCTCGAGCACCGTGCCGTGAGCGTCGCCGACAGCTCGCGGCTCCTGCCGCCGCGCACCGTGGGCCTGCTGTCCGGGCAGGACGTGCTCACCGTCGCCACGCTCGAAGCGAAGGTGGCCGCCCACGCAGCCGGCCTGGGGATCGGCTGGCTGCCGCGCTGGGTCGCCGAGCGCGAGGTCTGGGCCGGCCGCCTCGCGATCCTGGAGCCCGAGGCCGGGCGGCCCTCGGGCGAGATCGTGGTGGCGTGGCGCCCGTCGACCGCCGGCCGGGCGACGAAATGGTTCGTGAAGCGCCTCGAGGATCCCCTCGTGGCCGCCTCGCTCCTGTCGTGATGCCTGCCGTGGGCTACCTCGGGCGCTTCGCCCCCTCCCCCACCGGTCCGCTGCATTTCGGATCCCTCGTGGCCGCCGTGGCGAGCTGGCTGGACGCGCGAGCCGCCGGCGGCCAATGGCACCTGCGCATCGAGGACGTCGACGCGCCCCGCACGGTTCCGGGCGCGGAAGACTCGATCCTGCGCACGCTCGAGGCGCTCGGCCTCGCCTGGGACGGCCCGGTGGTCCGCCAGCGCGAGCGCATCGCCCGCTACGAGGAAGCGCTGGCCGGCCTTCGCGCGCGCGGCCTCACCTACCGCTGCCGCTGCTCGCGCAGGGAAATCGCGGACTCGGGCGTGCACGGCCTGGACGGCATCGTCTATCCCGGCACCTGCCGCCACGCCGCCGTTCCCGCGGGCGAGCCGGGCGCAGAACGCTTTGCGGTCCCCGACGAGACGGTGGCCTTCGAGGACCGCGTGCAGGGCCGCCACGCGCAGCGCCTCGCCCGCGACATCGGCGACTTCGTGCTGCATCGGCGCGACGGGCTCTTCGCCTACCAGCTCGCCGTCGTCGTGGACGATGCGGACTTCGGCGTGACCGACGTGGTTCGCGGCGCCGATCTGCTCGACTCGACGCCGCGGCAGGTCGCCCTGCAACGCGCGCTGGACTTCGCCACGCCCCGCTACCTGCACGTTCCCGTGGCGACGCGAGGGGGCGAAAAGCTCTCCAAGCAGACGCTCGCGCCAGCCGTCGACGCACGGCAGAGGCTCGGGTGGATTCGCGCCGCGCTCGACTTCCTCGGGCAGTCTCCCGTCGAGGGCGACGGCGCCGCGCAGGTTCTCGCGATGGCGGTCGCGGGGTGGGATCCGGGGCGAATCCCGCACCGGCGCGAGGCCGAGGCCCCGGAGGGCGCCCGGGATGCCGGGCGTCACATTCGGTGACCGCCCCGCCCCGTTTCGCGGGCCTATAATCCGCCCCTGCGCCAAATTTCCCTGCCGGCGAATCCGAGGCAGCCGGCTCCGGCATCCAATGGAGCATCGACGCGGTCCCTTCCCGGGCCCGCGCATCGCCACCGGAAACCGACCATGCTCTTCAAACGCAAGCCGTCCCATGACGCATCCGCGCCGGCCACGGGCCGCCGCTACCTGAAACCCGTCGTCGCGACGATCGCGGTGGTCGCGGTACTGGGCGCACTCGTGGGCTTCCGCGCGACCCAGGCGAGCAAGGGCGACGGCAAGAAGCCCGACGCCCCCGTCACGCTCCAGTTCACGCCCGCCGACATCGCGGTGGTCGAGGTCCGCGAGCTGGTGCGCTCGATCGCCTTCTCCGGATCCCTCTCGCCGCTGGTGCAGACGACGGTGCGCTCGAAGGTGTCCGGCGAGGTGAACCGCGTCCTCGTGCGCGAGGGCGAGTCCGTCGCCGCGGGGGCGCTGCTTGCCCAGATCGACACCGCCGACCTGCAGTCCCGGCTCGAGGCGCGGATCGCCGCCCTCGAGGAGGCGAAGGCGAGGCTGGACATCGCCGAGAAGAACCGCGCGAACAACCTGAAGCTGCTGCGCCAGAAATTCATTTCGCAGATCGCGTTCGACACCACGCAAAGCACCTGGGAGGCCGGTCTCGCCTCCGTGAGGTCCGAGGAGGCGCAGGTCACGATCGCGCGCCGGGCGATGGAGGATGCGGCCGTGCGCGCGCCCTTCGCGGGCATCATCGCCCGCCGCATGGCCAATCGCGGCGAGAAGGTCGGCATCGACAGCCCGCTCTTCGCGCTGGTCGACCTGGAGCGCATGGAGATCGAGGCGCCCGCGCCGGCTTCCGAGATCCCGTCGATCCGCGTCGGGCAGGCGGTGAGCTTCCGCGTGGACGGCTACGGCGAGCGCGCGTTCGTGGGGCGGGTCGAGCGCATCAACCCGGTCGCGGACGCTGGCTCGCGCTCCATCACGCTCTACCTCTCGGTGGCCAACCGCGACGGCGCGCTGAAGGGCGGCATGTTCGCCAAGGGACGCATCGTCCTCGACCGGACGACGCCCGCGACGGTGATTCCCGCGAGCGCCGTTCGCGAGGAGGCCGGCCAGTCCTTCGTGTTCACCCTCGAGGACGGCAAGATCGGCCGGCGCGCGGTGACGCTCGGGTTCGCCGAGCCTCAGCAGGGCGTGGTCGAGGTGCAAAGCGGCCTGGAAAAGGGGCTCAAGGTGGTGAGCGCCCGCGTCTCGGGGCTGAAGGCGGGATCGCCGGCGGTGCTGAAGCCGGCGGCGGCGGCGCCGGGCAAGGAAGGCTAGGAGAGCGCCATGTGGATCACCAAGACCAGCATCAACCAGCCGGTGTTCGCCACGATGATGATGGTGGCGCTGTGCGTGCTGGGGATCTTCTCCTACAACCGCCTGCGCGTGGAGCGCATGCCCGACATCACGATCCCGTTCGTCTTCATCCAGATCAATTACCCGGGCGCGGCGCCCGAGGCCGTCGAGAACGACATCACCAAGCCCGTCGAGGAAGTGGTGAACACGGTGAACGGCGTGAAGATCATCCGTTCCAATTCCTACGAGGGCAGGAGCGAAACCTACATCGAGTTCCGCCTCGATACCGACATGAACCGCGCGGTGCAGGACGTGCGCGACAAGATCGCCCTGATCCGTCCCGGCATGCCGCGCGAATCGCGCGACCCGCTGGTGCTGCGCGGGGATTTCGACAACGCGCAGCCCGTGGTCTCCCTCGCCGTCACCTCGCCCACGCGCACGCTTCGCGAACTCACCACGCTCACCGACCAGGTGATCGTCAAGCGCTTCCAGAACGTGCCCGGCGTCGGGCAGGTGCAGGTCTCGGGCGGCGTGGCCCGCCAGGTCCTGGTGAACCTGCGGCCGGCGCAGATGCAGTCGCAGGCCGTGGGCGTCGACGAGATCATCGGCGCCATCCGCGCGGCGAACCTGGACGTGCCCGCGGGCAAGGTCGTGCACGGGCCCACGGAGCAGCTCGTGCGGATCGAGGGCCGGATCAAGACGCCGGCGGAGTTCGGCCGGATCATCGTCGCGCGCCGCGCGAAGGGGCCGGTGTACCTGGACCAGGTCGCCGACGTGGTCGACGGCGAGCGCGAGGCCGATTCCCTCTCCCGCATCAACGGCCAGCCCGGCCTCACCATCGGCGTGCTCAAGGTGCAGGACGCCAACATCGTCGAGGTGGGCAACGGGACGAAGGCCGCGACCGAGGCGCTGAAGAAGATCCTGCCGCCGGACGTGAACCTGCGGCTGGTCTACGCCGACGTGGACTTCATCGAGAACGCGCTGAACGGCGTGAAGACCACGATCATCGAGGGGGCGCTGCTCACCATCTTCATCGTGTTCCTCTTCCTGCACTCCTGGCGAAGCACGATCATCACCGGGTTGACGCTTCCCATCTCGGTGATCGCGACCTTCGTCGCCGTGCACCTCTTCGGCTTCACGCTGAACTTCCTCACCCTGATGGCGCTGTCGCTGTGCATCGGCCTGCTGATCGACGACTCGATCGTGGTGCGGGAGAACATCGTGCGCCACCTGGGCATGGGCAAGGACCACTACCGCGCCGCGCGCGAGGGCACCGAGGAGATCGGGCTCGCCGTGATGGCCACCACGTTCGCCATCGTCGCCGTGTTCGTCCCCATCGCCTTCATGTCGGGGATCATCGGCAAGTTCTTCTTCCAGTTCGGCATCACGGTGGCGGTGGCGGTGCTGGTGTCGCTCTTCGTGAGCTTCACCCTGGACCCCATGCTCTCGGCGATCTGGCGCGACCCGGCCGAGGGCCGCTTCCGGCGCCTGCCGTGGCTCGGCCGCATGATGGCGCGCATCGAGGACGGCGTGGAATGGGCCCACCACCGCTACGGCGAGATCCTCGAGTGGGCGCTCGGCAACCGCAAGAAGGTGCTCGCGATCGCGGTGGCGGTGTTCGTGTCGAGCTTCTTCGTGCTGCCCCTGGTGGGCACCGAGTTCGTTCCCGAATCCGACGAGGGCCGCACCTCCTTCAAGCTCACCACCCCCGTGGGATCGAGCCTCGCGTACACCGACGCGAAGACGCGCCAGGTCGAGGCGATCCTGCGCCAGTATCCCGAGGTGGACGTGATCGCCGCGAACGTGGGCACCGGCGACGGGCGAAACGTGGCCCGCGTGGAGGTGAAGCTCACGGACCGCAAGGCTCGCCCCCACCTCGCGCAGAAGGACTTCGAGACGAAGGTGCGGGAGAAGATCCGCGCGATTCCCGGCATCGAGCTCACCGTGGGCTACAACCGCCCGATCTGGATCAACCTCCTGGGGCCCTCCAACGAGGGGCTGGAGAAGGTGAGCGACGAGGTGATGGAGCGGATCGGCAAGGTGCGCGGCATCGTCGACCTCGAAAGCAGCCTGAAGGCGAACAACCCGGCGATCACGATCAAGGTGAACAACGAGTTGGCGAGCGACCTGGGGCTCACGGTGTCGCAGATCGGCGCCGCGGTGCGCCCGCTCGTGGCCGGCGACGTGATCGGGCACTGGCTCGCGCCCGACGGCCAGAACTACGAGGTGAACGTGCAACTGGCCCCGGAGGACCGGCGGATCGCGGCCGACCTGGGCGAGCTGCACGTCGTGAGCAGCAAGCCCGCGGCCGACGGCTCGCCGGTCCTCGTCCCGCTTCGCCAGGTGGTCGAGTTCAGGAACTCCACCAGCCCGCAGATCATCAAGCGCCAGGAACTGCAGCGGCGCGTGGGCATCTACGCGAACGTCGAGGGCCGGCCCTCGGGCGACGTGGGCAATGAAGTGCAGGAACTCCTGAAGACCATCCCGCTGCCGCCGGGATACCGCTTCGATGTCGCGGGCCAGACCCAGGACATGCAGGAGTCGTTCACCGCGGCGGTCGCCGCGCTCGGCATGGCGGTGATCTTCATCTACATCATCCTCGCCTCGCAGTTCGGCAGCTTCCTGCAGCCGCTCGCGATCATGGCCTCGCTTCCCTTCACGCTGATCGGCGTCTTCCTCGCGCTCCTCATCACCGGCAGCACCTTGAACATCTTCTCGATCATCGGCGTCATCATGCTGATGGGCCTGGTGACCAAGAACGCGATCCTGCTCGTGGACTTCACCAACCAGGGCCTGCGCGAGGGGCGCACGCGCCACGACGCGATCCTCGCCGCGGGGCAGGTGCGGCTGCGCCCGATCCTGATGACCACGATGGCGATGATCTTCGGCATGCTGCCCATGGCGATCGGCTCGGCCGACGGCGGCGAGCAGAACGCGCCCATGGGCCGCGCGGTGATCGGCGGGATCATCACCTCGACGATGCTCACGCTCGTGGTGGTGCCCGTGCTCTACACCTACCTCGACGCGTGGGGCCGCAGGGCCTCGGCCTGGTTCATGCGCAACTCCCCGTCGGGACACGCGGGCGGCGCGGCGCCCGAGTCGGCGCCTTCCAGGCCCGCCGATTATTGAAGGGAGCGCTTCCCTTCAGTGAGCGTCCCCTTCATGGAAGCGATGACCATCGAATTTGCGGGCGGGGCGCTCGAAGTCGCGCTGAACGGGGGCGAAGCCGCGAACCGGTTGGCGGCCGCGCTTCCCGTGACGCTCACCCTTTCCCGCTGGGGCGACGAATACTACGGGACGCTTCCCGTCAGGCTCCCTTCCCGGGAGAAGGCGCGCGACGTCTACGAGATCGGCGAAGTGGCTCTCTGGCCCTCGGGAAACGCCTTCTGCATCTTTTTCGGCCCCACGCCGGCCAGCGTCGCGGACGAGCCGCGCATGGCCTCGCCGGGCATCCCGCTGGGGCGAATCATCTCCGGCGTCGGCGCCCTCGGGCCTCTCGGCCCCCGACTCGAGGTCACCCTGCGCCGCTAATAGTGCTGAAGGGAAGCGTCCCCTTCAGTAGCCGACCGCGCCGCCGTCCTTGCGGTGATCGGAGCCTGCGCAGTAGCCGTCGTCCAGGCGCCAGATGAGCTGCGCGCCGCCGAAGCCGAACATCGCCGACTCGGGGTCGACGAGGCGGTGGCCGCGGGCCTTCAGTTCGTCGAGCACGCCGGGGGCGAATCGCTGCGCCTCGAAGCTCACGCTGAAGTCCGCGTTCACGATCCAGCGCGGCCCGTCGCTCGCCGCCTGCGGATTCTGGTGGTAGTCGACGATGCGCGTGACCATCTGCGCGTGGCCCTGGGGCTGCATCTGGCCGCCCATCACGCCGAAGCTCATCACCGGCTTGCCGTCCTGGGTGAGGAAGCCGGGGATGATGGTCTGGAAGGGGCGCTTGGCCGGCCCCACGAGATTGGGATGCCCGGGCTTCAACGAGAAGCCGGCGCCGCGGTTCTGCATCGAGATGCCGGTGCCGGGGACCACCACGCCCGAGCCGAAGCCCATGTAGTTCGACTGGATGAACGACACCATCATGCCGTTGGCATCCGCCGTGGCGAGATACACGGTGCCGCCCTCGCGCGGATCGCCCGGCGGCGGATCCTGCGCGCGCTTCATGTCGATCGCCCGGGCGCGCTCGGCGAGGTAGTCGTCGGCGAGCAGCTTCCCCGCGTCGAATTCCATCGTGGCCGGGTCGGACACGTAGCGGTAGGCGTCGGCGAAGGCGAGCTTCATCGCCTCGATCTGCACGTGCAGGCTGTCGGCGCCGTCCACGGGCAGCGACGCGAGGTCGACGTTGCGCAGGATCCCCAGCGCCATCAACGCGGCGATGCCCTGCCCGTTGGGCGGGATCTCGTGCAGGCGGTAGCCGCGGTAGTCGATGGAGATCGGCTCCACCCAGTCGCAGCGGTGCGCCGCGAAGTCGGCCATCGTGTGGGCGCCCTCGTCGGCCTGGGAGGCGAGCGCCATGCGCTCGGCGAGCTTGCCGCGGTAGAAGCTCTCGCCCTTGGTGGCGGCGATCTCCTCCAGCGTCTCGGCCTGCTGCGGGCAATAGAAGCGCTCGCCCGGGCGCGGCGCGCGGTCCTTGGGAAGGAAGGTCCACGCGAATTCCGAGAACCCGCGGAAGTTGGGCGCCTGCCGCGCCCAGCTCGCGGCCGTGATCGGCGAGACCATGAAGCCGTCGCGCGCGTAGCGGATCGCCGCCTGGAAGAGATCCGGGAAAGCGAGCTTGCCGTAGCGTTGCGACAGCGCGACCCACGCCGACACGCAGCCGGGAACGGTGACGGAGTCCCACCCATGGACCGGCATCGCGGCGACGGACTTGAAACGCCCCGGCTTCCACCCGGCCGGCGCCCGGCCCGAGGCATTCAGCCCGACGAGCTTCTCGCCATCCCAGATGATCGCGAACGCATCGGAACCGATCCCGTTGGAGGTGGGCTCGACCACGGTGAGCGTGATCGCCGTGGCGAGGGCGGCGTCCACCGCGTTGCCGCCCCTGGCGAGCGCCTGGATCCCCGCCTGCGCCGCCAGGGGCTGCGAGGTGGCGACCACGTTTTTCGCGAGCAGCGGCATGCGCTGCGACGGATACGGGAAATCCCAGGTGAACATGTGCTGGCGGCTGATTGGAGGCGTTCCGAGCAAATGGTAGCACCGTCACCGCGTGGAGCGTATTCTCGCCGCGAGGAGGAAACGCCATGCAAGCCCCGGAAGCCCTCGTCTTCGACGCCTACGGGACGCTCTTCGACGTCCATTCCGTGACCCGGCTGGCCGACTCCCTCTTTCCCGGCAAGGGGGCGGCGCTCTCCCAGGCCTGGCGCACGAAGCAGCTCGAATACACGTGGCTGAGAAGCCTCATGAACCGCTACGACGATTTCAACACCGTCACCGCGGAGGCGCTCGACTGGGCGCTGGAATCCCTGGCGCTTCCCGCGAAGCCCGGCGACCGCCGGGCGCTGATGCTGGCCTACCGCAGCCTCGGCCTGTTTCCCGAGGTGAGCGGCGCCCTCGAGCGGCTGGGCAAGGGGCACTCGCTCGCGATCCTCTCCAACGGGCACCCGGACATGCTCGACGCCGTCGTCGACCACAACGAGCTGCGCGTGCATTTCGGGGAACGCGTCTTCAGCGTGCACGAGGCGGGCGTCTTCAAGCCCGATCCCCGCGTCTATGCCATCGCCTCGGCGCAGCTCGCGCTGCCCGCCGAGGCGGTCGGCTTCGTGTCGTCCAACGGTTGGGACGCCGCGGGTGCGAAGTCCTTCGGCTTCCGCGCGTGGTGGGTGAACCGCGGCAAGGCGCCCGTCGAGCGGCTGGGCTCGCCCCCGGACGCCGTGGTCGGCAACCTGGCGGAGCTGGCCACCCTTCTCGCGTGACCGCCCCGCGCCGGGATCAATCCTCGACGAAGGCTTCCTCGCGCTTCTTTCGCACGGTCGGCGCCAGCACGACCGCGACGAGGATCGCCGACAGGATGAGGAGCGTGAGGCTGATGGGGCGCGTCACGAAGACCGTCGCGTCGCCGCGCGAGAGCAGCAGCGCCCGCCTGAGGTTCTCCTCCATCATCGGCCCGAGGACGAAGCCCAAAAGCAACGGCGCGGCCTCGCAGTCGAGCTTGCCGAAGAGATAGCCCACGAAACCGAACCCGGCCGCGAGCAGCACGTCCATCCAGGCGTTTCCGATCGAAAAGACGCCGATGCAGCAGAAGATGAGGATCGCGGGATACAGGAACCGGTATTCCAGCGTGAGGAGCTTCACCCACATCCCGATCAGGGGGAGGTTCAGCACGACCAGCAGGAGGTTTCCCACCCACATGCTCGCGATCATTCCCCAGAAGAGCTGCGGGTTGGCCGTCATGATCTGCGGGCCGGGCTGGATGCCGTGGATGATCATGGCGCCGATCATCAGGGCCATGACGGGATTCGAGGGAATCCCCAGGGTGAGCAGCGGAATGAACGAGGTCTGCGCGGCGGCGTTGTTGGCCGATTCCGGCGCGGCCACGCCCTCGATCGCGCCCTTGCCGAAACGCGACGGATCGTCGGCGAGCTTCTTTTCGAGCGTGTAGGCCGAAAACGACCCCAGCGTGGGGCCGCCGCCGGGCAGGATCCCCAGGAACGACCCCAGCGAGGTGCCGCGCACGATCGGCCAGAACGACACCTTCAGGTCGTGCCAGTCGGGCAGGAGCCCGGTCACGCTCTTCACGAAGACGTCGCGCTTCTGGCCGTGCTCCAGGTTGCGGATGATCTCGCCGAAGCCGAAGACCCCCATCGCGATGGGCCCGATGCCCACGCCGTCGATCAGCTCGGGCATGCCGAAGGTGTAGCGCGCGACGCCGGAGTTCACGTCCGTCCCGACGAGCCCGATGAGCAGCCCCAGCACGATCATCGCCACCGCCTTGATGAGCGAGCCGTGCGCGAGCACCACCGCCGCGATCAGGCCCAGCACCATGAGGGAGAAGTAGTCCGCGGGGCCGAACTTGAGGGCGAGTTCGGCCAGCGGCGGGGCGAATCCCGCGACGAGCAGCGTGGCCACGGTGCCGGCGAAGAACGAGCCGATGGCCGCGATGCCGAGCGCCTTGCCGGCGTTGCCCTGGCGCGCCATCTGGTAGCCATCGAGGCACGTGACCACGGAACTCACCTCGCCGGGCAGGTTCACCAGGATCGCGGTCGTGGAGCCGCCATAGCTCGCGCCGTAGTAGATCCCCGCGAGCATGATGAGCGCCGACACCGGCGGCAGCATGAAGGTGGCGGGCAGCAGCATCGCGATCGTCGCCACCGGCCCGATCCCCGGCAGCACGCCGATCAGGGTGCCCAGCAGCACGCCGACGAAGCAGTACAGGATGTTGGTGCCCGCGAGGGCGACGCCGAATCCGAGCTGGAGGTTCGCGAGAAGTTCCATGGTCGCCTCAGACGCGGCAGAGCCGGAACTGCTCGAAGAAATCGAATCCCGGGCACAGGGGGATCGGGAGCTTCAGGCCCCAGACGAAGGCAATGCTGCAGAAGATCACCAGTCCCGCCGCGAGGAGCAGCACGGGGCGCAGCCTGAACTCCCGGCTCCCCAGGCTCGAGAGCACGACCACGATCATGCCGCTCGCCATCATTCCCACGATCTTCAGCAGCACGCCGAAGAGCACGATGGGAAACAGCACCCAGAAGATCGGCTTCCAGTGGAACTTCTCCACCGCCGGCCCCGGGTTCTTCACCCCCATCGCCGAGACCACGATCGCGAGGCCGAGGATCGCGAGGATGAGCCCGAGAAAGAAGGGGAAGTAGCCCGGGCCCATCCGGGCGGCCGTGCCCAGCTTGTAGGTGAAGGCGATGCCGGCGAACCCGGCGCCCAGGACGAGGAACATCACGCCTGCCCAGAAATCGCGCGGGTTGTTGATGCGGTGCCTCATGCGCTTGCTCCACCGGCCGCCAGGCCGGCGCCTCCTCGATGTGTCACGGCATTGTCCGGTCCGGCGCGCCTCCCGTCGTGGGGAGGTGCCGTGGCCTAGACTTCGTGCCGACTGGCCGCCGGCCTTCTCCTGCCATCCCTATACCGATTTTCCGCCGGCATTGCCATGACCACCGGCTAGATCGCCGCCGCGATCGCCTTGCCGATCTCCACGGTGTTCGCCGTGCCGCCCAGGTCGCGGGTGCGCGGGCCGTCGGTGAGCACGCGCTCGATCGCGCCGACGATGGCGTCGGCCGCATCCTTGTGGCCGAGGTGCTCGAGCATCATCGCCCCCGACCAGATCTGGCCGATGGGGTTGGCGATGCCCTTGCCGGCGATGTCGGGGGCGCTGCCGTGCACGGGCTCGAACATCGACGGGTACTCGCGCTCGGGATTGATGTTGCCGCCCGGGGCGATGCCGATGGTGCCGGTGCAGGCCGGCCCCAGGTCCGAGAGGATGTCGCCGAAGAGGTTCGAGCCCACCACGACGTCGAACCAGTCCGGGTGCTGCACGAAGTGCGCCGTGAGGATGTCGATGTGGTACTGCGAGGTCTTCACCTGCGGGTACTCGGCCGAGATCGCCTTGAAGCGCTCGTCCCAGTAGGGCATGGTGATCGCGATGCCGTTCGACTTGGTGGCGGAGGTGACGTGCTTCTTCTTCCTCGATTTCGCCAGCTCGAAGGCGTAGCGCATGATGCGGTCGGTGCCTTTCCGGGAGAACACCGAGAGCTGCGTGACGAACTCCTGCTCGGTGCCGCCGTACATCCGCCCGCCCAGGGACGAGTACTCGCCCTCGTTGTTCTCGCGCACCACCCAGAAGTCGATGTCGCCCGGGTTCCGTCCCGCGAGCGGGCTCTTCACGCCGGGCATGAGCCGCACGGGCCGCAGGTTCACGTACTGCTGGAACTCGCGGCGGATCGGCACGAGGAGCCCCCACAGCGACACGTGGTCCGGCACGCCGGGAAATCCCACGGCGCCCAGGAAGATCGCGTCGTGGCCGCGGATCTGCGCGAGGCCGTCCTCGGGCATCATCCGGCCATGCCTGGCGTGGTATTCGCAGCTCCAGGGCTTCTCGTCCCACGCGAAGGCGATGCCGTGCTTGCGTCCCGCGGCCTCCAGGACGCGGATGCCCTCGGGTACGACTTCCTTGCCGATCCCGTCGCCGGGAATGGTCGCGATGCGATAGGTCTTCATGGTGTTTCAGTCTCCGAAGAAGGATTCGAATTCGGCCGCGACGAGGTCGGGGACCTCCTCGGGCAGGTAGTGTCCCGCGGCAAGCGCGCGGCCGCGCACGTCGCCCGCGACGGCTCGCCAGTCCGCGAGCGGCGTGAACAGGCGCTCGATGACGCCGTGGGCGCCCCAGAGCGCCAGGAGCGGGCAGGCGATCCGGCGGCCCGCGTCGCGATCGGCGCGGTCGTGCTCCAGGTCGATGGTGGCCGCGGCGCGGTAGTCCTCGCAACTCGCGTGGATGACCTCGGGCGTGAAGCGGCGCTCGTACTCCTCCCAGGCCTCCGGGGCGAAGCGCGCCATGCCGCCCGAGCCGTCGCCCATCTTGCGGGCGAGGTAGTAGCGCGGGTCCGCGCCGATCATCGTCTCCGGGACCGGCGCGGGCTGGATGAGGAAGAACCAGTGCCAGTAGGCGCGCGCGAAGTCCATGTCGGTGCGCTCGTACATCGCGAGCGTGGGAGATATGTCGAGCACCGCGAGCTTCGCCACGGCCTTCGGGTGGTCCACGGCGAGCCGGTGGCCGACGCGCCCACCCCTGTCATGCCCGGCGACGAAGAACGCGTCGAAGCCCAGCGCGCGCATCGCCGCCACGAGGTCGCCCGCCATGGCGCGCTTCGAGTAAGGCGCGTGGCGGTCGTCGGTGGCGGGCTTGCCCGATTCGCCGTAGCCCCGCAGGTCGGCGGCGACGACGGTGAAGCGCTTCGCCAGCCGCGGCGCCACCTTGTGCCAGATGGCGTGGGTCTGCGGATAGCCGTGCAGGAGGAGAAGCGCGGGCCCGGTGCCGCCGACCACGGCGTGGACGGGTACGCCCCCGGCCGCGAGATCCACCGGGCGAAAGCCGGGAAAGAGCCGTTCTTCGAGGGCCATGCCACCATTATGTGGCCCCGCCTACCCCGGAGGCGCTTGATGCGAATCAACGGTAGATCGCGCCATTGGCCTAAAAAGGTCGGCACGGGAACATGAATCACGATCGGAACGCCATGGACACCTCGCCTGCCGCCCTCGACACCCTCGTGGTGGGCGCCGGCATCTCCGGGCTCGCGACGGCCTTCGGCCTCGCGAGGCGCGGTCACGCGGTCGAGGTGCTCGACGCCGGGTCGAAGCCTGGCGGGGTGATCGGCTCCGTCAGGCACGAGGGCGCGCTCTACGAGACCGGCCCCAACAGCGCGCTCGACACCACGCCCCTCATCGGCGAGCTGATCGCGGCGGCCGGCGTCGGCGCCGAGCGCCTGGCCGCGAGCGCGAGCGCCGACACGCGCTTCGTGGTGAAGAACGGCCGCCCGGTAGCGCTGCCCATGTCGCTCGGCGCCTTTCTCGCGACACCGCTTTTCTCGCCGCTCGCGAAAGCGCGCCTCGCGCTGGAGCCGTTCATCCCGCGCCAGCCCGCGGACCGCGAGGAAGTGATCGCCCATTTCGTGCGCCGGCGGCTCGGCCGCGAGTTCCTCGACTACGCGATCGAGCCCTTCGTCGCCGGCATCTACGCGGGCGATCCGGAGCGGCTCTCGGTTCCCGCGGCGTTCCCGAAGCTGCATGCGCTCGAGCAGCGCTACGGCAGCCTCCTCGTGGGCGCCGTGCTCGGCGCGAGGCAGCGACGCAAGCGCGCCGAGACCGCGAAGAACACCGCGAAGAGCTTCTCGTTCCGCGGCGGCATGCAGGTGCTCACCGACGCGCTCGCGCGCGGCGTCGGGCGCGTCACGCTGGAGGCGCGGGTCGTTTCCGTCTCGCGCCTGTCCGACGGCTCCTTCCTGGTGGTCTACGACAAGGACGGCGAGACGCTCACGCGGCACGCGAGATCCGTGGTGCTCGCGGTGCCCGCCGGCGAGGCGGCGCGCCTCGCCTATCCCCTGGCACCCGAGGCAACCCTCGCGCTCCAGGAAATCGAGTATCCGCCCGTGACCGTCGTCGCCACCGCCTACCACCGCGAGGACGTCACGCATCCGCTCGACGGCTTCGGCTTCCTCGCGCCCCGGGTGGAGCATCGCGCCGTGCTGGGCACGCTCTTCTCGAGCTCCATGTTCGACGGCCGCGCCCCCGAGGGGCAGGTGCTCCTCACCAGTTTCGTGGGCGGGCGGCGCAATCCCGAGCTGGCGCTCGCCGAGGACGCGACCATATTCGGCAAGATCGCGGCCGAGCACCGGTCGCTGCTGGGCGTTCGCGCTCCCGCGCTCTGGAACGCGCTCACCCGCTGGCCGCGCGCCATTCCGCAGTACGGACCGGGCCACCTCGACCGCATCGCCCACGTCGCGAACGCGGAGCGGGCGGTGCCGGGCCTCAGGTTCTGCGCCAACTACCGCGGCGGCGTTTCCGCCGGCGACTGCATCGCGTCGGCCCATGCCACGGCCGAATCGCTGGGCGCGTGGCTCAAGGCGCCCGTGACCGCCTGAGCATTCGTCCCGGGGCTGACGCGCCCTCAGCGGAAGCCCACGTCGTCCAGGAATACCCTCCCGAAGGGCGATCGATCGAAGACGAAACGGACGGAGCGCAACTGCGTCGGCTGGAAATCCCCTGCGCCGGCAGAGAAGTCCGCAAGCGGGAACTCGAAGCTTCTGAACACGGGCTCCGAACGGGGGGCATTCGAGAGGATCCGGCTTTTCAGCATTTCGGCGGCAAATTGCGGGGGCAGGAGGGAGACGCGGCTCAGGGGCAGCCGAGCGGTCCGCCCCGCCCGATCCGTCAGCTCGATCGTGAGGTCGAGTGGAATGCGAGTGTCTCCGGAGGCGTCCGCCATGCGAAAGGTGAGCACCGACTCCCGGGCAAGCCGGAGGTCGGCCTCCGGGAGAGCGATCCGGTAGCTTGCGGCGACCCCCGCTGCCTTGTCGTCCCACCCGAGGAATGCGGCTTGGGTGCCCAGCCAACCCCATTTCAGGGGGACCTGGCCCTCGCTCCATTCACTCAGGTTCTGCGCCGTGATCTTGCCTCCCTCGAGGGTCGTGGTGGTGACGTCGATATCCTCCTCGTAGGTGCACACGAGCCGCGTCGAATCGTCCTGGTATTGCTGGACTTGGACAATGTCGGGGAGCAGTGACTGGGCCGTCCGCTGGTCGCGGAACAAGGTGCGATAGCCTTCGGCTCCGGCCAGGGTCGCGTCGAGGAAAGCCGAGACGTAGACTTGGGCGACCCGCTGCTGTTCCTGCGCGGGCATCAGGGCACGCAGATTCAGGAAATACTTGCCCAAGCCAAGGGAGTCGGCCCGGCCCCAGCTCGAGTTGAACTGCCCGTGGTTCGCATATTCGATGTAGACGGTGGCCTTGAACCAGTCCCCGCCGTCCGTGAAGCGCACCCGCTCGAACTGCCGGGCGCCGTCGAAGCGGGGAACCGGGAAATCGTAACTGCCCTGGAGGGCGAGGTAGTTCACGTTCTCGAGGGCCGTCGGGTTCCCGCCGGGCTGATAGCCACCTTCCGTGGGAGCAAAAGCCACCACGGACCGGATCCCGAAGCCGTTCGAAATCCCGATCCGGGCGTCATCGGGCAGGAAGGAAATGCGGTTGAGCGCCGCGGCCGCGGCCACGGCCTCCCCCCCGAGGGAGTGGCCGATGAGCGCGATCCGTTCCAGATCGACCTTTTCGAAGAAGGGGCTGCCCACCTGCCCGTTCCACTCGCGCCAGAGCCTGAGGTGCTCCAGGAGAAGCCAGCCACGGACCCTGTGCTCGTTGCGCAGGCCAGTCTCGCTAATACGCACCAAGTCGACGATGGCGAGATTCAGGAAGTTCTCGTCGACCGAGGCCACGATGTATCCCCGGCTGGCGAGCAACTGGCCAAGGTAGTCGTATCCCGCATCGGAGAACTCTTCCGCCTTGTGATTGCCGTGGACGATGAGCACGAGCGGGAAGGGCCCTTTTGCTTCCGGGTAGAAAACGCGGGCCTGCAGCGGCAGGTGTCGGGCGTCGAACCCCCAGTAGTTCGTCCGCGCCCAGCCGACGACGCCGTCCCAACCGCCCATCAGGGAAGAAGCGTCCACGGCCGTCGTACGCAGGTCCACGCTCTCGCCGAATTCCGGCCGATGACGATCACGTCCGGTCCCGTAATGCAAAACCCGGGCCTCGTACGGCCCAGGCAGCGAGGGGTCGGGCAGCGTCAACTCGGGCATTCCCCCCGGGGAGCCCGGCGCCGGTCCCGGGGGCACCGCCGGCCCGTCCCAGATGAGCCACCACGCGCACAGGCCGATGAGAGCGTTGCCCAGGACCAGGCTC